>WNFC01069620.1_pt1 | contig 10960 bp, 9 predicted proteins | sample 5400541 | NCBI WGS metagenome assembly WNFC01 (sample SAMN13153342, study PRJNA577476) | soil metagenome | isolation source: 120 cm saprolite under Douglas fir tree site 2 hole 2 replicate 1 | place: USA:California | collected 2015-04-18
ATCCCGTCGGCCTCGTTCCCGAAGCCGATTACATCGCCGTTTGCCTGAAGCTCGAACCTGGGGATACCCTGGTGCTCTTCAGCGACGGCGTCACCGAGGCCATGGATCCCGACGAACAGATGTTCGGCATCGCGCGCCTCAGGGAGCTCCTCACCGGCAAGCTCGAGTGCCCTCTCGAACAGCTCCAGACGTGCGTCCTCGAAGCCCTTGAAAATTTCACCCGCGGCGCGCATCAGGCCGACGACCTCACCCTTCTCATCGTCCGTTACCGCGCCACCGCCGCCGCTGCCACTACGGAGACCGATGTCCCGTTGTCCGCTTCTTCCTCCTCCTCCTCCGCCGCTGCTACCTCCGCGTCACCAACGGTCTCTGCTCCCCCCGCTTCCGCCGCATCCGGCTAAGTGCGCTGGTGATGCGCTCGTCGCCAGATTGTTTCCGGACAGATCTTTCGTTCAAAAACTAAGGGCGAAAGCCATAGTCACCGGCCTTCGCCCTGTTTCGATTCCGCGGATTTTTCGCCTTGCGCCGAAAAATCCATTCAACCGCACTGAAATTTTTCCCCGGCTCCGGCCTTACGCGCCGAGATCCTTGAGATCGTCCTTGGCCTGCTGCTCGGCGCTCTTGGTTGCTCCCTTGGCGTCCGCACCGGGATTCACCAGATGAATCGCTTTATTCAGGCTCTGCGCTTTCTCGCCATCGGCGGCCTTGCAACCGGACATATCGGCGTTCGAATGCACGCCGGTGACGCTGGCCCGCAAGCAATTGAAGTCGAGTCCAAGATTGCGGCTGGCGTGGAGCGCGGCAAGGCACTCGTTCAGCGCCACGAAAGGAGCGCACGCATCGGTGGCGCTCGAATTGGCCGGCAATACGCCCTGGGCTTGCAGTTTTGGCGTCAACTTCTTTTCGATGTCGCTCCTGCTGCCGTTCGAATCGGGGGAGTTTTTCGAACCCCTGTCTTTCTTCACCCACTTGATGGGATTAAGAGAATGGGAACTATGCGAGCTCGAGGACTTTGAATTTCCCTGCGCTGCGGTGGATGCGCCCGCGCCCGCGGGCCCTTGCGCCCCTGCGCGCTCCGCGCCCACGGTCAAGAAAACAGAAACACTTACAATCAGGATTGCCACAACCAAGAACGATCTATTCATAGTGACTCCTCAATGGAAGATCTCCGGACCAGGCTGGGGGATGCGGCCTCACCCTCAGTAGGCCACAGCACGCGAGCGAGAGCGTGCTTTCGAATGGGTGGTACGACGCCAATCAGTCACGCTGGCCATTCGAACAGGTTCCCTTGTTTGAGCACTTTTTCTTTTCTGGTAATTGGAAAGCCTGGCTGGTTCGAATGCAAACGCCAATCCGGCGGTCACAGATCAGGATCTAAATCGGAGAAAGAGGCCGTAGACAGCCAAACCGAGGCCGCCGAGGAAAAGCAGCGGCGTGAGGTACTGCGTCACCAGCGGAAGGATTTGGGCCGGCAGAGGAATCTTAAAGGGCTTCCCGTAGCCCGCGGCGAAATAGTAAATGACGCCGGCGAGAAGCATGAATAGAAGGCCGCGGCGAATCTGCTGACGGCCGTCCGGTCCCGTGCGGCGAGAGAGCTGCACCTGCGGAACCGCCTCGCGGCAGAAGGGGCACTGCGTCAGGTGTGCCGGCATGGGCTTGCCGCAAAAGACGCAGCGGAGCGTGTCCGGGCCCGGTTTTCCAAGAGTGCCCATACAGCCCCCAAGATCCCTCTCACCTAGACTAGATTCGCAGTCATGCCATCGTCAAGCGGCATCGTGCCGAAGAGTACAACGCGGATTCGAAAATAGCGTTAAACCGTTGGACATGGGTTTCATTCCGCGGCGGGTTTGCGCCCGCCCCCACCTGACGGCAAGAAGGCGGGGTCCAGGCGCGGGCCCTGCTAAAGCTCTCGGAGGGCCGTGGCTACAGGAAGCAGCGCGGCGCGAATGGCCGGCAGGATGCCACCCAGAAAACCCATCACGAGCGCGAAACAGACTCCAGCCAGGAGCAGCAGCGGAGTGATCTTGAAGGCGAAGGCCAGGTTGGAAAATGTCTGAAAATTCATGGTGCTGGTGGTTAGGCCGTTGAGCGGCAGAACAGCAAGACAGCCGAGCACGCCGCCGAAGAGGGAGATCATCAACGCTTCAAAGACGAAAGACAGAACGACGTTTGCGCCGCCAAACCCGAGTGCGCGCATAGTGGCGATTTCGCGGCCGCGCTCGGCGACGGCGGAATACATCGTATTCAGCGCGCCGAAAACCGCGCCAATGGCCATAATCAACGCCACAAACCCGCCCAATCGGGTGACGAGCGTGGTCATGCGCGTGGACTGCTTGGCGTAGTAATCGATTTCGCGGGTTACGTCTATATTCAAACGCGGATCGGCAGTGAGTGCATCCTTCAATTGTTGAAGGGCGGCAGGTGAAGCGAGGTGCACTGTAACGGACTGACAAATATTGTCGGGACGGTTATAGGCACCGTTTAGGAGGTGGGGGTCGCCCCAAACTTCGGAATCAAAGGCACTCCCACCCGCATCGAAAATGCCCACGACTTGCCAGCGTGCGCTACCCAGCCAAATTGTGCTTCCCAGAGTCAAGCCCGAATAGGTCGTCTTGGCGTTCTTACCGACAACGATTTCGGACAGACCAGGCCGGAACATGCGGCCCTCTATGATTTTGACATTGCTGCGAATGGCAAAGACGTTAGGCGAGACACCGCGTAGCTCAACGTTGGCATCAGTGCCTGTGGAACGCAATGGAATCGGCGCCATCAAGACAGCCTCTGGTGTTAGCAAAGGGCCGTCGGCCCTGCGAGCGATGCCCGGAGCATCCTGGATAATTTTCACCGAATCGAGAGAGACTCCACTGGTCATTTCGGATGTGGCCCCCGCGCGGGTAATGAGCGCATTGTCCGCAGAGCCGGAAGAAACCAGAGTGGCCCGGAAGCCTCGGGCGAGGGACAGCATGGCGATGAAAACGCCAACAGTGCCCGCGATGCCCAAGACGGCGACCACCGCCGAAGCCCAACGCACCCTGATGCTACGGAAGTTGTAGGCAACGGGAACGGAAATGAAAAGAGGCGATAGCAGTCCGACAACGATCCCTAATGCCAGTACCACCGCAACGCCAAGCAAAAATAGGCCGATCACCGCGAAGAACATGTCAAACCCTCCGGAGGGCATTCACGACGCGCAGCCGCATAGCGCCAATTCCTGGCAACAGGCCACTCACGGCCCCGACAAGAAGAGCAAAACCAACTCCGAGAGTCAGAAGCGATTTCGAAAGGATAAGAGGAGGCAGCAGACCGGTGAAAGCCAAGCCGATAACGGGGATAGTCAAGTAGGCGAGAATTAAGCCTAGGAAGCCGCCAAAAAGGGCGATGATGACGGACTCGGCCAAAACGAAGAAAAGAACAGCACGCCCGGAAAAGCCGATGGCTTTAAGGACAGCAAGTTCGCTGGTGCGCTCGCGTACGGAAATAGCCATGGTGTTGCCGGTGACCAGGAGAAGCGTAAAGAAAACGACGCTGCCGATGGTGAGGATTAAGAGCTCGATGTTTCCGAACTGCTTGACGAAATATGCGGCGAAGGCGGATTCCGTCTCGGTCTTGGTCTCAAACGACGAGTTGGCAAACTTTTCGTCAATGGACCATCCGGCCGTGCTCTTGACGGCATCGAGCGCATTCTCGTCAAAGTATTTCCACTGCAGCCAGAACTGGCTCTCGTCGCCACCTGGACGTTCGCTGTGATAAATGCCGTCGAGATTGAAATCCCAAGAGCGGCTGCCATAGAAAGTAGTCTTGATGGGGATGCGATCGCCGATTTTCCAATGGAAGCGTGCGGCCGTGCGGGCGCCGGCAATAGCGCCCTGGCGGTCTTTCAGGAAATTGTTCCACTGGTCGTCAGGTACCACAAGCTCAGTCATCACTTGGCGTTGATATTCGGGGTCGATGACAAACTGTGGAAAGAAGTTCTTTTCATCCTGATAGACGCCGCCGAACCAGTGATTGTGCGTGACGGCTTTAACGCCGGGAATGGCAAGGATTTTGTCGCGGTAGGAGATCGGCATTAATTGCATTAGACCGACGCGGCTGACGACGACCAGGCGGTCCGCGCCCGCAATTTCCGTGCCGCGGCTGAAGGCGCTCTTCACAACGGCAAGAAACGTAAAGAGAACCAGAGCGATGGCAAAAGACCCGATGGTGAGGATGAGGCGAATCTTTTTGCGGAACAGATTGGCGAGGATCAAGCGGCTGAATTTCACGCCGCGCCTCCGGCCATGACGCTCTCACGGGAAGTCTTGCCCTCGACGAGCACGCCTTTTTCAAGGTGCAGCGTGGTGTGGGCGCGAGCGGCGATGACCGGATCGTGGGTGACCATCAAAACGGTCTTGCCATACTTGCCGACCAATTCTTCAACGATGGCCATTACCTCGTCGGCGCTCTTGCGGTCGAGGTCGCCCGTGGGCTCGTCGCACAGCAAAAAAGTGGGATCCGAAACAATGGCGCGCGCAATGGTGACGCGCTGTTCCTGCCCGCCGGAAAGCTGTCGCGGGAAGTGGTGCAGACGGTCGGTGAGGCCGACGACCGCGAGCGCGGTTTCGACGTGCTTGCGGCGCTCCGCTTTCGAGAGCTTGGTCAGCAGTAGCGGCAGCTCGACGTTTTGATAGGCGGTCAGCACCGGAATGAGGTTGTACATCTGAAAGATGAAGCCGACGTGGCGGGCGCGCCAGTGCGTGAGCCTACTGCCCGACATATGAGTAATCTCGTCGCCATCCACGGTAATGCTACCGGCGGAAGGAACGTCGAGACCGCCGAGAAGATTGAGCAGCGTAGTCTTGCCGGAGCCGCTGGGGCCCATGAAGGCCACGAAGTCGCCCTTATCCACGTCGAGATTCAGGCCCTGCAGCACCTGAATCTTCTCGCCACCGCGGCTGTAGGTCTTGTTCAGACCGCGAACCTTGATGAGGCTGGAAGAACCGCCGTTTCCATCGACTCGGATCATTCTTTGCTCCTAAGGGATTGAAGTTTTCGACGCTGACTAACGGATTTCCACTTTCTCGCCATCATGCAAACCTTCCGGGCCCTTGACCACCAGGGAATCGCCCGGCGCAATGCCGGACAAGACCGCGACTTCCGTGCCGCGATCCAGGCCCAGGCTGACGGCGCGCCGCTCGACTTTTCCCTCGCGGACTAGATACACGAAGGAAGCGCTGGCGTCGGAGCGCACCGCGCTCTTTGGAATGTAAGCGACGGCTTGCGGGGCTTTTTCCTGGTCCTTGGCCTTGCCTTTTGGCAGGGGCTTTTCCTCCTCAAGGAAAGCGACTTTCACGCCCATGTCCGGCAGAATCCTCGGGTCGAGTTTCAAGAAAGAGATGCGAACCTTGACGGTGGCCTTTTGGCGGTCGGCGGTTGGAATGACGGTGCGCACCTTCGATGGAATTTGCCAGTCCGGATAAGCGTCCAGGGTTGCGGTAACTTGTTGGCCGGGAACAACGCGCGCGATATAGGATTCATTCACGTCGACTTCAATTTCATTCGAATTCATGTCCACAATCGTGGCAATGCCCGTGCGAGTAAAACCGCCACCAGCGGAGATGGGCGAGACCATTTCGCCGACCTGGGCGTCTTTCGAAACGACGATGCCTGCGAACGGAGCGCGAATGGTGCAATTGTCCACCGCCTGCTGGGCTACGCCGATGCGCGCTTCGGAGGCCGCCACTTGCTGCTTGGCGAGCTCGATTTTGGCTTTGAGGCTGTCCGCAGCCGTGGTGGCGTTGTCGAGGGCTTCCTGCGTCTGGACGCCGGCCTTCTGGAGCTGCTCGGCACGGCGGAGGACGATTTGCGCGTTCTTGAGCTGCACCTCGTAGTCGGCGATGGCGGCGCGGGAGGCGTCGCGGTCGGCTTTGGCGGAATCGAGGGAGCGCTTGACGTCCGAATCATCGAGGGTGGCAAGGAGCTGGCCCTCGGCGACGCGCGTGCCTTCATCGAAGAATACCCCAGTGACGCGGCCGGTAATCTTCGCGGCGATCGTGGCGCGGCGGCGTGGCGTGACGTAGCCGCTGGCGTTCAGGAGCGTTTGGCGGCCGCCAGCGTCGGGTTTTGCGGCTGCCGTGACTTCCACCACGGGCTTCTGGTTGCGGAACGCGAGCGCGGCGGCGACGATGCCCGCGAAGATGAGCACAGGGATCGAGGCATAGAAGATGCGTTTGCCCATCTTCGACTGGCTCCGCTGGCCATCGTGGATGCGCAGCGAGCCAAGGTCAGGTCTTGCCGAAACTGGTGGAGTCGCCATCCGCGCCCCTGCTCCTTCTCAATGGGAAGATTCACACTACTCTACGGATTCCAGCCTCTAAAAATAACAGATGATGGAGACAGACTTGAGGTCACATCCATTCTATCGCGGAGGTGTCGATTTTTCGCTAGCTGATAGTTTTTCAATGAGTTGCAGAAATCCTGGCTGGGCTGGAGGCCGCGGACAATGAGACAAATTGGCTGGGCCTAGAGAAAGGCGGAGGAATGGCCTAGAGGATCGCAGGATGGAGCCCAAGATATCGGAAAACATTTCTTGACAGACTGGCTGGCAAGTTCTATTAAAGAGGAACTGCGGGAGCCTGCCTTACCTTACCTCCCCGCAGAGGGGGTCCCAGCATGAACCCGACCCGCCGTGATTTCCTAAAGTTAACAACCATTGGTGGAGCTGCAGCCGCCGTCTTCGGATTCGATTTGAAGCCCGCGTTTGCGCAGCTCCGCACGCTGAAAATCGCGCGCGCGAATGAGACTCGCTCGACGTGCCCGTACTGCTCAGTGAGCTGCGGGGTCATCATCTACACCATCGGCGACCGCGCGAAAAACGTGACCCCACAGGTGGTGCACGTCGAGGGCGACCCCGATCATCCTATCAATCGCGGGACGCTATGCCCCAAGGGCGCGTCCTTGGAGCAGGATATTTTGAATGAGCGACGCTTGGTGAAGCCACAAGTGCGCCGCCCGGGCGGAACAGATTGGGAAGACATTTCCTGGGACAACGCGATTGTGGAAATCGCCCAGCGCGTGAAGAAGACGCGGGACGAAACTTTTATCGGGAAGGATGCCGCAGGCCACACCGTGAACCGCTGCGAGTCCATCGCCTGGACCGGCGGTTGCACGGACACCAATGAGTTCAATTATCTGGTCGTAAAGTCCATGCGCGCCCTGGGGGTCGTGCACCTGGAAAACCAGGCCAGAGTTTGACACGGCCCCACGGTCTCAAGTTTGGGACCGGGTGGACATCAAGAATACCGACATGATGCTCATCATGGGCGGTAATCCGGCCGAGAATCATCCCTGCGGTTTCAAATGGGCCATCGAAGCAAAACGCAATCGCAACGCAAAAATGATCGTGGTGGATCCGCGGTTTACGCGAACGGCGTCGGTTGCCGATCTTTTTTGCCAGATTCGCGCCGGGGCGGACATCGCGTTTCTGGGCGGAGTGATTCGCTACGCCATCGAGAACAACCGGATTGCAAAAGACTACCTGCTGAATTACACCAACGCTGCTTTTATCGTGAAGGATGGTTTCAAGCTGCCGGAAGCGGATGGCGTTTTCTCCGGCTTCGACGCCAAGACCCAATCCTACGAGAAATCAAGCTGGAACTACGCGGGTGGAGATGCCACCGGCAAACCCATGCCGGAAGCGCACCTGGTTGCGGCTGCGGCGCATCCCGCGAGCGGGGCGCCGCCACCACCGCCGGCGCTGCCGGAAAAAGTCGCCTACGACTTTTCTTTGCAGCATCCGAATTGTGTCTTCCAACTCCTGAAGAAACATTACAGCCGCTACACCCCGGAGATGGTGGAGCGCATCACCGGCATCCCGAAGAAACAATTCGAGGATGCCGCGGACCTTTTTACCTCGGTGCGCAAAGACGGCGATATGAAGAAAGCGGCGACCATCATTTACGCCGTGGGTTGGACGCACCACACGTTCGGGACGCAAATCATTCGAACCGCGGCGATCCTGCAGTTGCTGATGGGCAATGTGGGACGCGCGGGCGGCGGCGTGAATGCCTTGCGCGGCCATTCGAACATTCAGGGCGCCACGGACATGGCGGGCATTTTTGATAATTTGCCCGGCTATTTGAAAGTTCCCACACCCGCGGATGGTTCGTTCGAAGGCTGGATCAAGCGCATCACGCCGAAGCCGGCGAAACCCGGGCAATGGGATTCCTTCAACTACTGGGGCAATACGCCGAAGTTCGCGGTGAGTTTCCTCAAGGCGATGTACGGCGATGCGGCCACCAAGCAAACCGATTGGGCCTACGACTTTCTGCCGAAAGTGGACCGCAACTATTCCTGGGTTTATCTGTGGGACAACATGTACAACGGCATCGTCAAAGGTCTGTTTGCCTTTGGGATGAACGGAGTTGCCATCGGCCCGGATTCGAAAAAGAACGTCGAAGCGCTGAAAAAAGCGGATTGGCTGGTGGTCGGAGAAATTTATCCGGACGAGACCAGCGAATTCTGGAAATCGCCGGGAATTTCGGAGGAGGCGAAGAAGAAGATTCAGACCACCGTTTACCGCTTGCCATGCGCGGGTTTCGCGGAAAAAGACGGCACCTTCACAAACTCGGCGCGCTGGCTCCAGTGGAAAAATACGGCCCTGCCGATGCCGGGAGATTGCCGGCTGGATCAAGCCATTGTGGCGCAGATTTTTCTGAAAGTGCGCGAGCTTTATAAGAAAGAGAGCGGAAAATTCCCCGACCCGATCCTGAAGCTGGCGTGGAATTACACCGATCCTTCGAATCCCTCCCTCGCGGAAGTGCTCAAGGAAATCAATGGAAAGACTTTCGCGGATGCTGAAGATCCCGCGACAAAAGTGCAGCTCAAAGCCGGGCAGCAGGTGCCGGGATTTGCGTGGCTGAAGGACGACGGCACCACGGCCTGCGGAAACTGGATTTACTCCGGCTCGTACACCGAAGCTGGAAATCTGACGATGCGGCGCGACGCCGGAGATCCCTCGGGGCTGGGCATCCACCAGAACTGGGCGTGGTCGTGGCCGGCAAACCGGCGCGTGCTGTATAACCGCGCGTCGTGCGACCTGGACGGCAAGCCGTGGGATGCGTCGCGGCGGCAAGTCTGGTGGAGCGAAGCCACGCAGAAGTGGGCCGGCCACGATGTTCCAGACTTCAAGGCGGATTCGAAACCGAAAGATCACATGGGGCCGTTCATCATGAACCCGGAGGGCGTAGGGCGGATTTTTGCGCCGCTCGGAGCGTTTGCGGATGGCCCGTTCCCGGAATTTTACGAGCCGATTGAAAGTCCCTGCGACAATCCGCTGCATCCGGAGCAGACCCACAATCCGGTCGTAAAAAGATTTAAGACAGCAGAAGACAAGTACGGCACGCCGAAGGACGGCTACACAGTGGTCTGCACTACCTACCGCCTGACGGAGCACTACCACTACTGGACGAAGAACAATCCAATGAACGTGCAGCTCGTGCCGGAGCCGTTTATTGAGATCGCCGCCGAAATGGCCGATGAGATGGGAATCCGAGGCGGGGAGCCACTCAAGGTCACCAGTGCGCGCGGGTACTACATCGCGAAAGCGATGGTCACGAAACGCATCAAGGCGATGATGATCGATGGGAAGAAAACCTATCAGATCGGCATTCCGATTCACTGGGGCTATCGCGGGATTGCGGAAGACGAAGGCAAAACCGCGAAGACACTAACGAACCAGCTTTCGCCAACGGTGGTCGATCCGAATGCGTACACGCCGGAATTCAAAGGATTCCTCGTGAAGGTCGAGAAGTACGAGAAAGCGTAGGGGATGCCATGAGCCAAGCCACACTACGCGTTCAGAAAATCTCAGGACACGCCGGGAGCGTTCCCGGCGAAGACACGCAGCGCGGACTCACCGTCTGCAAACTCATTGACACTACGACATGCATCGGATGCAAGGCCTGCGAAGTGGCGTGCGTGGAATGGAACGACTTGCCATTTGGAGAAACGGTTTTCGGCAACAGCTACCAGACCATGCCGGAGACGCGTTGGAATTATTGGAACCTGATCCTCTTCAACGAACACGTTCGCGAAGAAGACGGCTCGCTGATGTGGCTGATGCGCAAGAACCAATGCATGCACTGCGCGGAGCCGGGATGCCTGGCGGCCTGTCCCGCGGACGGGGCCATCGTGCAGTACACGAATGGCATCGTCGATTTTCAGCAAGCTAATTGCATCGGCTGCGGTTACTGCATCACCGGATGCCCGTTCGACATTCCGAAGATGAATCCGAAGACCCATCGCGTTTTCAAGTGCACGCTGTGCACGGATCGCGTGAGCGAAGGGCTCGAACCGGCGTGCATCAAGGCGTGCCCCACCGGCTGCCTGCACTTCGGCAGCAAGGATGACATGCTGGACCTCGCGGGTAAGCGTGCGAAACAATTGCGCGAGCATTCCAACTTCCCGCATGCCGGCGTGTACGACCCGCCGGGAGTGGGTGGCACCGGCGTGATTTACGTGCTGCATGACGCCACAAAACCGGAAATTTATGGCGGCCTGCCGAAAGATCCGCACGTTCCGTGGACGGTAAAACTTTGGAAAGGCCCGCTGAAGTGGCTCGGCAACGTGGCCATGGTCGGCGGATTGATCGGCCTCTTCGTGCACTACCTGCGCTACGGCCCGAAGGCTCGCGAGGAAGAAGACATCAATCCGGGAGGAGCAAAATCGTGAGCCATCAGGAACAAATTATTCCTCACGGGCATGTCCTGCGGTACAACCTGCGCGAGAGATTGACGCATTGGGTGGCGGCGGGGGCGTACATCTATCTGCTGATGACTGGGCTGGCGTTCTGGTCGCCGTGGTTGTTCTGGGTGGCGGTGATCTTGGGCGGAGCGCCGGTTTCGCGAATGCTGCATCCCGGGGCCGGACTGATTTTTTTCGCGGCGGTCTGGAATATGTACGTGATGTGGGCGCCGCAGATGCG
>WNFC01003256.1_pt1 | contig 10958 bp, 8 predicted proteins | sample 5400541 | NCBI WGS metagenome assembly WNFC01 (sample SAMN13153342, study PRJNA577476) | soil metagenome | isolation source: 120 cm saprolite under Douglas fir tree site 2 hole 2 replicate 1 | place: USA:California | collected 2015-04-18
CGGTGCGACACTCTTTCTGCAGTCGGCTCAGGACCTGACCATTGGTGGACGCTTCGGCGGAGCACAGTATCAGTACACATTGCAGGGTGAGAACCTGGACGACTTGAACAACTGGTCGCCGCGGTTGCTGGAGAAGCTGGAAACTTTGCCGGAATTGCGGGATGTGAATACGGACCAGCAGGATCGTGGGTTGCAAGCCAAGCTCGTCATCGATCGCGACACCGCCAGCCGGCTGGGAGTGACCCCGCAAAGCCTGGACAACGCACTCTATGACGCATTCGGGCAGCGGCAAGTTTCGATTATGTACCGGCCGCTCAACCAGTATCACGTGGTGATGGAAGTGGCGCCGCAATTTCAGCAGACGACTGAAGCACTGCAGAACATCTATGTACGCTCGTCCAATGGCATTCCGGTGCCTCTGGCGGCATTCACGCATTTTCAGCCCTCCAACACTCCGTTGGCGGTGAACCATCAGGGCCAAATACCGTCCGTCACGATTTCATTTAACCTGGCGCCTGGAATTTCTCTCGGCCAAGCCACACAAGCCATTGAGAGTGCCGAACGTACCATCGGGTTCCCGGCGACCATTGAGGCCAGCTTTCAAGGCACGGCGGCGGCATTCCGGGATTCTCTCTCGAGCCAGAAGATCCTGATCTTTACCGCGTTGGTTACGGTTTATATCGTGTTGGGTATGTTGTATGAGAGCTACATTCATCCCATCACGATCCTCTCGACGATTCCATCAGCCGGCGTGGGCGCCCTGCTGGCCTTGCTGCTGACCCACAACGAGCTCAACGTGATTGGAATGATCGGAATCATTCTGCTGATCGGGCTGGTAAAGAAGAACGCCATCATGATGATCGACGTGGCACTGGAGGTGGAACGTACGCAGGGTAAGAAGCCGTCGGAGGCGATCTATGACGCATGCATTCTCCGCTTCCGTCCGATCATGATGACGACGATGGCAGCCTTGCTCGGAGGCCTGCCGCTGGCGTTGGGAAAAGGGACCGGCTCTGAACTGCACCGGCCACTGGGAATCACAATCGTCGGCGGATTGATTGTCAGCCAGGCACTAACGCTGTTCACTACGCCCGTGGTTTACGTCTACCTTGACCGTCTGCGGCTTGCTTTGCGGGGTGGCGAGGATCACGCTTTGCCGGACACTTCTTCGCCGACCACTCCGCGGCCTAGCCCCGCGCACTGAGTTGTTTTTTGTCGTCCCGAAATTCATTTAGGTTTACACACGTTGACGATTTTTTTACTTGAGAGTGCAAGCCGACTTCGTCGGAGAGGCGTGCAACCTGAGTGGAGAAGACACGCATCGGAACAGCCTAGAAGCGATCTAGCCATCTCATAACTTTCTGTGGGCGGGCAGGAGCAGGGGATTCAGGGCTAAGGCCAAATTTTTTGTCATCCGGACGGCACGGCTGGAAGCCGTGGCCTTCAAATCCATTAATCAGAGGGCGCCCAGACAGTGGCGATTAGTTTCATTCACGACGGCCAGGCAAGAGCTGTCGCTGGGACGGATAGTCCCGGTATGATATGAGTACGGGCAATGATGCTTGAGAACAATCCATCCGCCGGATAACGTCTCCGGAAGGATCAGCTGTTTTTCGTTTTCGTTTTTTCAGTTCAAAATTCTTCCGGGAGCCTTGGATGCTTAAGAAAGCTGCGGCTGTGTTTTTTGTCTGTGCGAGTATTGCGACTTGGATCGGCTGTGGCAGCACCTCAAGCCATTACGTCTATGCAACTATTCCGGCAGCCAATCAAGTGCAGGTGTACCGGGAGGATCCTAACTCGGGCGTGCTGACCGCACTTTCGGGAAGTCCGTTCACCGCGGGCTTGGCAGCCCAGTCGCTTGTGGTTCATCCGTCGAAGAAGTTTCTGTACGTTGCCAACTCGGGCGAGAGTGACGTGTCGCTGTTCACCCTCTCCAGTGCTGGAGCACTTAGCGAGGTGATGCCGCGACCGGCCGTTGGCACTACACCGATCCTGCTGGCCATGGATTCTGCAGGGAGTTTTCTGTTCGTGGCCAACGCCGGTACAGACAGCATTTCCGCGTTTTCGATCAACTCCACCAGTGGCGCCCTGACCCCGGTCTCGGGCTCTCCATTTCCCATCGGTATTCTCCCGCTCAACATGAAATTGTCGCCCTCGGGAAGCTTTCTGTATGTAAGCGGCGCCGGCTCTCCGGGAGTAGTGGAGGCGTTCACTGTGAGCGCGGGAGTTCTCGCGCCGGTTGCCGGATCGCCGTTTACGGCCGGCACGAATCCTTACGGCCTGGCGATCGATCCTTCGGGAGCGTATCTCTATGCGGCCAACTTCGGAGACAATTCGATCTCAGAGTTCACCATTGGATCGAATGGGGCGCTGGCCCAGATCTCAGGCTCTCCGCTTGGCGAATCGTTCTCTGCGCCTGTATCACTCCTGGTGGACCCTTCGGGCAAGTATTTGTACGTGGCGAATGAAGGATCGAGCAACATCGCTGTTTATACGATTGCGTCTGGCGGCTCGCTGACAACTCTTTCGAACTCACCGTTCACCACCGGATCGCAGCCCAGCTTCATAGCCGCGGACCCGAGCGGCAAGTACCTGCTGGTGGGAAGCCAATCCGGTGGGATTCAGGTCTTTGGCCTGAATTCCAGCAACGGCACCCTGACGTCGGTAGCGACTTACTCTGCGGGCAATACTCCGACTTCGATCGCCGTGACGCAGTAGAGGAGCCTTCGTCAGAGGGCTGTCGGTGAAAACGCTGGGGTGGGCTCTGAATCTGGCGACTCAGACCTTGCTAAGTGGTAGCATAGCGGGCGCGCGGTCTTATTTAACAAAGGTGTGACAAACGAACGCCAGAGCATTGCGAAAATACTCTGACCGGGACGTAAGTCATGCCAGTGCAACTGAAGTCAGCGCGCTACCATCTAACCTCCTGTGCCGCTTTTCGGGCGGGTTAGCGCTGGCTCCGTGCCGGACCGGCACCGGGATCTGACACTTATGAAGATTGCCAGCGCTGCAAGCGCCTTTCCGAAACATTACTATTCCCAAAAATTTCTGCTCGAGAAGTTGCAGGAGTATTGGGGGGATCGTCTCAGGAGCCCTCAGACGCTTGCACGATTGCATCGCAACGTAACTGTGGATGGCCGCTACCTGGCGATGCCAGCGGAGGACTACTACAACCTCGCCACCTTCGGTCAGGCGAATGACATTTGGATCAAGGTGGCGCAGGAACTCGGCGAACAGGCCCTTTGCCGGGCACTGCATCATGCGGGCCTACAGCCGCGCGAACTGGGAGCCCTGTTTTTCACGTCAGTGACGGGGATCTCGAGTCCATCAATCGATGCCCTCCTAATTAACCGCATAGGGCTTTCGCCGAACATCCGTCGCGTCCCAATTTTTGGGCTGGGCTGTGTGGCCGGCGCCGCAGGAATTGCGCGCGCTGCGGACTACGTGCGCGCCTATCCTTCGCAGGCGGCGGCGCTGGTCTCGGTGGAACTATGCTCTCTCACCCTGCAGAGAGAAGACCTCACGGTTGCCAACCTGATCTCCTCCGGATTGTTTGCGGATGGCGCTGCCGCAGTGATTGTCACGGGTAAAGAATTGAATGCGCTGGGACCTACGATTCTGGCAACTCGATCCATTTTTTATCCCAACACAGAAGAAATGATGGGTTGGAACGTCTCCGAGAAGGGTTTCCGCATTACGCTCTCCCCTGAAGTTCCAGTCTTGATTCGCGAGCATCTGGGTGAAGGCGTGGATTCGTTTCTCTCCGATCATGGATATCAGCGCAGCGACGTGCAGAGTTGGGTGTTGCACACAGGCGGGCCCAAGGTGTTGGAGGCTACCGCAGCCGCACTCGATCTGCACAATGGGCAGTTGGATGCTTCCTGGGATTGCCTGCGCAAGGTAGGAAATCTGTCATCCGCTTCGGTGCTGGTTGTGCTCGAGGATGTGATGAGGAATCGCCGTCCTGAGCCCGGCACACTGGGCATGCTCGCGGCCATGGGACCGGGATTTTGTTCGGAGCTTGTGCTCTTGCAGTGGTGAGGTAATCACGGTTGTGGACTCCACAGATGTTTTCGTGATCGGCGGCGGCCCAGCTGGACTGGCGGCGGCGATCGCCGCGCGGCAACAGGGGTTTCGAGTGATGGTTGCTGACGGCGCGAACCCTCCGATTGACAAGCCCTGCGGCGAGGGCTTGATGCCCGATGGCATGAGCGCTCTTGGCCGGCTGGGAATTGCCTTCAGGCCGAAGGAATGCCATCGTCTCCGAGGCGTGCGGTTTCTTGCTTCAGGACTGACCGCAGACGCGGAGTTTCCCGCAAGATGTGGCCTTGGTGTGCGGCGAACCACCTTGCATCGCATCATGACCGAGCGTGCGCAGAGCTTGGGGATTGAACTCTTGTGGCGGACTCCGGTTACTGGGATTTCGGCGGAAAGTGTCAGCCTGGGAAATCGCAGGGTTGGCGCGAAGTGGATAGTCGGTGCCGACGGCGGAAACTCGCGGGTACGGCGCTGGGCCAATCTCGAAGAATATTGGCGAAAGGATTTCCGTTATGCCTTTCGGCGCCACTATCGAATCACTCCCTGGTCTGACCGTATGGAGATCTTTTGGGGGCAACGCTGCCAAATCTATGTGGCAGCCGTAAGCGACGAGCAGACATGCGTGGGCCTGATGTCGCACGATTCGAAGCTGCGGTTGGATGAGGCGTTGCGAAGCTTCCCGGAACTGGACGCTCGCCTGCGCTCCGCAGAGGCGGCCTCGGCAGAGCGAGGTGAACTTTCGGTCACCCGCAAGCTGAAACGGGTTTGCCGGGGAAACGTCGCGTTGATCGGCGATGCTTCCGGGGCTGTCGATGCGGTCACGGGCGAAGGGTTGAGCCTTGCCTTTGGCCAGGCGCTCTTGTTGGCGGACTGTCTTCGAGAAGATAACTTGGACCGCTACCAGAAAGAACATCGGCGTCTCGCCCTGCGACCGCTGCTAATGGCGAAGTTGATGCTTATGCTCGACGGACGTCCAAGGCTGCAGCGACGAACCCTGCAGGTTTTTCGGAGACGGCCTGAGATTTTCCGGCGACTGGTGGCCTTGCACGTGGGGACGTTGTCACCTCTGGACCTGGCCCTGGACGGGCTCACTCTAGGTTGGGGATTGTTAACCGCATAATGAACCAGTCTCGCCTCTGGACCTGCACGAAAATCCTTCGCCGCGAACTAGTGTTGGCAGCGGTCGTCGCGCTCGCGATTACGGCCCCTGCGCAAGATACTGTCTTGCAGCTTGATCCGGCACACACCAGCGTGAAATTTACCCTGGGCGATGTGCTTCACACCGTACGTGGAACTTTTCAATTGAAACAGGGTACGGTGCCGTTCGATCCGGTAACCGGGAAGGTGGCGGGACAGATCGTAGTCGATGCCAAGAGCGGTGATAGTGGCAGCGGTATGCGAGACCGCAAGATGCATCGGGAGATTCTGGAGAGCGAACGCTATCCTGAAATTACTTTTCGTCCGGATCGCGTGCAGGGGACGGTGGCAGCCCAGGGCAAGTCAACCCTGCAGGTTCGCGGCATTTTCACCATTCATGGAACCGACCACGAGATCACGGTTCCCGCCGATGTCGAAATGGGGCCAGACCATTGGACTGCGACCGTTCATTTCACGGTCCCGTATGTGAAGTGGGGAATGAAAAATCCGAGCACACTGTTTTTGCGGGTGAATGATTCCGTGCAGATCGACTTGGTGGCGACCGGAAGCATCGGCCAACAGTCTACCGAGCCTCGCAGTACAGTTAGCCCTCAATAGCCATCCTGCGGCGAGATTCCCTTTCCTTCGACCAATTCGTAGCGTCGGCCTGCAGTCAGATTCTTGTATTCCTCTGTTCTTCCGCTCGGCCAGTCGACGACGACGGTTTCAATCCGGTCACGCTTCTCCAGGCCGAAGGTTACGGGTAGTTCGGACTGCGACAAGTAGCTGGAACCACCCTTTACTACTCGATACTGGGTCAGGCCTCCAACAGAAATCCTTACGGCAGCGCCGATTGCGTCGCGGTTTGACTTGGTCCCCACCAGTCGAAAGCGGATGCTGCGATTGCCGGCCAACTGATCGTTGCGATAGAGATACGCCGGTCCATTGTTGGTGGTCAGCAGAAGGTCAAGATCACCGTCGCGATCGAAATCGGCGTAAGCGAGACCTCGTCCGACCTTCGGTTGATCGAAGCCTCCGCCGACTTCGGCTGCGATGTCCCGAAAAGTTCCCTTTCTGCTGTTTAGAAAAAGCTGAGGCGGCTGAGCGTATCCCACATTGCCCCGAATGTTGCGCACGGTTTCGTCGATGTGCCCGTTGGCAACGGCGAAATCGAGCCATCCATCGAGATTGGCATCCAGGAACGCGCAGCCAAACCCGAGACTACTCTTGGATGCAAGGCCCACTCCGCTCTGCAGCGCAATGTCTTCGAAGTTTTTCTTGTTCAGGCGGTAGAGCCCGATCATTTCGTTATCGAAGTTTGTGATGGCAACACCGGGAGCGCCTGAATTCTCGAAGTCCGCGACGTCGACGCCCATGCCTGCGCGGGCTTTGCCCTCATTGCTGAATGCGAGACCGACTTCTACGGCGGCGTCTTTGAACGTCCCGTTGCGCTGGTTCCGATAAAGCTTATTGGGCTGGGTATCATTCGCAACCAGAAGATCGGGCCAGCCGTCCTGATCTGCGTCCAGCAGCGCTACGCCCAGCGACTTCGAACTGCTGTCGAAGATTCCACTGGCTGCCGTGACATCTTCAAAAGTTCCATTGCCGCGATTGCGAAAGAGCCAGCAGGTTTCGCCCCGATAAGCCTCTGGCGTGCAATACGACTTGTGCTTGCCATCGAGGCTGCAGAAGACATCGTGCTCGGGTGACCACTTCACATAGTTGCACACGAACAAGTCAAGAAGTCCGTCGCGATCGTAGTCCAACCACAAAGCAGATGTGCTGAACCCTTCGCGCCTGCCAAGTCCGCTGGCATTGGTGACATCAACAAAGGTTCCCTTGCCCGTATTGCGGAACAGACGATTCTGTCCAACGCAGGTGACGAGGATGTCGGGAAAGCCGTCGTTGTTATAGTCGCCGACCGCCACGCCCATACCGTAGAGTTCCACATCAAGGCCGGCGCGCCCGGTCACATCTGTGAATGTGCCATTGCCATTGTTGTGGTAGAGACGCATCGTCGACCGGCGCGTCTTGTGGCCCGGCCAGTCCATGCCATTGATAAGCAGAATGTCCTGCCAGCCATCGCGATCGTAGTCGAGGAAAGCACAGCCGGAACCAAGAGTTTCGGGCAGATATTTCCCGCCGTAAGCTCCACTGTTGTGCACAAAGTGAATCCCAGCTTGTGAAGTGACGTCAGAAAATCGAAAACCGGAAGAAGCGGCTGACGTAGGCTGGGATCTCGCAGCCTGAGCAGCGAAAGCGTCCAGCAGCGGCAAGTGTGAGAACGACGCCAAGCCCGCCGCGCCCCACAGAAAAGAACGTCGATTCACGGAACGTTCACCAGCCCGGCGCGAATGGCATAGACCACAAGTTCCGCAGTCTTGTGGATTCCCAGCGTGTTCATGATGTTGGCACGATGAACCGCTACCGTGTTAGCACTGAGATCGAGTACGGTAGCAATCTCCTTGTTCGACTTCCCGTCGACAATCATCTGCAGGACTTCAAGTTCGCGCTGAGTCAGGCCCCCGTTGCGTTCTCCCTTCAGTGTCGTCCGCTGCTCAACCTGCGGATCGAAGACGGTGTCTCCGGACGCAACTTTCCGGATTGCCGGGCCAAGTTCCAGATCCATCGCGTTCTTGAGGATGTAGCCTTTGGCCCCGGCCTCAATCGCTTGCCGCACCCACGTGCTTTCAGTGTGCATGCTCAGCATCAGAACAGCCGTTTCCGGGCAGTCTTCAATAATCTGCCGCGTGGCCTGCAGGCCATTCGTGCCGGGCAAGGCGCAATCCATCACAACCACCATCGGATGTAACTCGCGCGCCAGCTTGATGGCTTGTTCGCCGTCGCCCGCTTCCCCGACAACATTCATATCTGGCTCGTCTTCGAGCATGCGGCGGAAGCCCCGCCGAACCAGGCTGTGGTCATCCACGAGCAATACTGTGATCTTCTTGGCCATAGGATTCCGCCTTTTCTCTCGGGACCGTCAGGTGCATCAAGGTGCCGCCTTCGGCCGGACGCGAGAACACAATCTGCCCGCCCATCAGCTCAGAGCGTTCGCGCATTGCCACCAGGCCAATGCCCTGTTTTCCCGGACGCTCGGTCAGACCGACACCGTGATCTTCCACTTCCAACTCGAGCCTGGCCGACAGAAAGCGCAACCGCACCCAAGCCTGTTTCGCGCCCGAATGTCGCGCGACATTGTTCAACGCTTCCTGCAGCACGCGGTAGATGTGCACACCAGCGCCCCCATCCACAGGAAACGGCGCCCCTTGCTTATCATAAGATATTGCAATCCCGGTCTGTCTTTCCACGGTGTGGATGTACCAGTCGAGAGTGCTCTCGAGTCCAGCCTCGTCGAGCATCACGGGATGCAGCGCCTGCGACAGACTTCGAACGCTCTCCAGCGCCGTCTGGACAATCTGACGAACCTCGTGCAGGTCAGCCCGCAGGGATGAACCCTCGGGCGCATGGGTGCCGGCGCGGCCCAGCATCGATCCAATCGCGGTGAGGATCTGCCCGAACTCATCGTGCAACTCGCGCGAAATGTAACGTAGCGTCGATTCCTGGGTTGAGATCAGTTTCTGTGCCAGCTCGCTGCGGCGTTCGGAAAGCTCCGCCATCTGGGCGAACAGGCGCCGGTTCCAGCGAATCAGGGAAAGGCCATTCAGTAAAATCGCCAAGAGAGTAGCCGCAAGAAACACGTACACCTGCCGCTGGACCCGGTCGTAAATCCGCACAATCTGTTGTCCGGCCTGCTCCTCATTTTCGGAGTTCTGCACCAGCAATCGTGCGACAGCGGTGTTGAGCGCGGCTTGGCGCGCCTGCAGCGAAAACTGGATCTGCTCCCTCGCCTCCTTCTCCTTATGATCATTGGCGAGAGTGAAAATGCGGTCGACCGCGTCCCAGAACTGCGCAAAGGAGCTTGATAGGAAGGCCTTTTGTTCTGGAGTGCGGCCGGCGGGAGCGAAAGCCTCTTCCCGGCGCATGGCATCATCGAGATCGGCGCGAATTCGCTGAAATTGCGCGGACCATGCGGTGAGCGGATAGGGTTCATCATTGCTCACCATATCCCGCATGGCAACGGCGAGCAGGTCGAGGTCATTCTGAATTCTCAGCAACTGCAAGGAATCCTTGCGGTTACGGTCCACCATTTCAGTCTGCAACTTGCGCAGACCGGTCACCTGCCAGGTTATGTAAGCCGAATACGCGAGGACCACCGCAAGCGTCACCAGCAGGCCCAGCAACAGGCCCAGGGTCGGCGAACGGTCCGGCGGAGACGGGCGGAACACGACCCGAGCATACAACGGCGGAGACGGGCGTGTCACAATACAGTAATAATGAAGCGGATCCAAGCCGGAAAGAGTCAAACAATAGATTGAAATCTCCCATTAAAGAAACTCCAAAACCTCCGAAGGTCCAAAGACTCCGCGCCGTTCTGCCGGAAGTCTGGGCGCTCATGCGTCCCCGTCGTTGGCTGCTGGCGCTGGGCTTTCTGCTGATGGTCATCAATCGCGTTTCCGCGCTGGTCCTGCCGTATTCCACGAAATTCCTGATCGATATCGTCATCAACAAGCATCGCATGGACCAGTTGCGTTCGCTCGTGCTGCTGGTGTTGGCCGCTACGCTAATCCAGGGGGTCACGTCTTTTTCATTGACCCAGTTGCTGTCGAAAGCGGCGCAGCGCCTGATTGCGGAGTTGCGGCAGAAAGTGCAAGTCCACATCTCCCGCCTGCCTGTTGCTTTCTATGACGCCAACAAAACGGGGAATCTGGTGTCACGCATTATGAGCGACGTGGAAGGGGTGCGCAATCTGCTGGGCACGGGCCTGGTGGATTTCGCAGGCGGGCTGGTTACATCAAGCATTGCGCTCGTCCTGCTTTTTCGCACCAGTCCGCAGATGACTTTGATTGCCGTTAGCTCGCTGGCATGTTTTGCAGTAGCGCTCAATAAAGCATTCGCCACAATTCGCCCGATTTTTCGTGAGCGCAGTAAGATCAACGCCGAAGTTACTGGGCGTCTCACGGAATCTCTGGGCGGTGTGCGCGTGATCAAGGGATACCATGCGGAGGAACGCGAGGAATCCATTTTTGCCAAGGGCGTCCATCGCCTGCTCGATAACGTGATGCGCACCCTGACCGCAACGTCGGTCATGGGCCTTTCCGCCAGCGTTCTGCTTGGTGGCGTGGGCGCAGTGACGATGTATGTGGGCACGCACCAGATTGCCTCCGGAACGCTGACCGTCGGTGGTTTCTTTTCCTACACGCTGCTGCTGGGCTTTCTCGTGGCTCCGATTATGCAAATCGTTTCGATCGGGACTCAGCTCACAGAAGCGCTGGCGGGACTGGAGCGCACGCAGGAGATCATGGCGGAGCGGCCCGAAGACCGGGATCCAAAACGTGCCGTGCCGCTGCGGGACATTGTAGGCACGGTCGAGTTTGACAACGTTAGCTTCAGCTATGACGGACAACATGAAGTTCTGCGGGATGTTTCTTTCCGCGCGGAGCCGGGAACGGTCACGGCACTGGTAGGCTCGTCCGGTTCCGGGAAATCGACGACGATTGGGCTAATCTCGGCTTTCTATGTCCCGACAAAAGGCAGAATCCTGGTTGATGGGGTGGACCTGAGCACTGTACGGCTCGACTCCTATCGCACGCGCCTGGGAGTTGTGTTACAGGAATCTTTCCTGTTCGACGGAACGATTCGCGAGAATGTAGCTTTTTCCCGCCCTGACGCAAGCGAACAAGACATCATGCGGGCCTGCCGCATCGCGCGCGTCGATGAAT
>WNFC01031042.1_pt1 | contig 10958 bp, 9 predicted proteins | sample 5400541 | NCBI WGS metagenome assembly WNFC01 (sample SAMN13153342, study PRJNA577476) | soil metagenome | isolation source: 120 cm saprolite under Douglas fir tree site 2 hole 2 replicate 1 | place: USA:California | collected 2015-04-18
TGGGCGGAGCGGACGTCGCGCTTCCCCTGACCCTCGACCTGGCCCGCCCGGAGTCCGCGGAGTCCCTGCCGCGGATGCTGGAGTCACGAGGGATCGGCGTCCGCCTCCTCGTCAACAACGCCGGGGTCGGATATGCCGGACGTGTGCACGAGCAGTCGCCCGAGAAGCTGCGTGCCATGCTCGACCTCGACGTGCGGGCGGTCGTCGAGCTCACGCGGGCCTTCCTGCCCGCGATGATCGAGCGCGGCCGGGGCGCGGTCCTCAACGTCGTCTCCATGGCCGCCTTCCAGCCGGTGCCGTTCCTGGCCGTCTATGCGGCGAGCAAGGCCTTCGTGCTCTCGCTGACGGAGTCCCTGGCCACGGAGCTGGCGGGGACGGGCGTGACCGTGCAGGCCCTCTGCCCCGGCAACATCCCCACCGAGTTCCAGCAGGTCGCGGGCACTTCCGACGCCAGGTTCAGCCGCACGCGGGCGACCACGCCGGAGGAGGTGGTCGAGGCCTCGCTCGCCGCGCTCGACCGGCGAACGCTCGTGGTGGTCCCGGGCCTGAGGAATCGGATCACGGTCGGCGCGCAACGTTTCGTGCCCCGCGCGTGGGTGCGCCGGGCGGCGGGCGAGCTCTTCCGCCCGCCTACCGGTGGTAGAGCCGGAGTATGAGAGCACGACGGGTACGGTCTTTCACGAGTTGCGGGAAAAGTTTCCGTGAAAATCGCGGAGCGCGCTGCTATCATAGGCGATCTCACACTGCAGTCCCTCCCCGCATAGCATCAGAGGGACCGGCGTGAGCAGAGAGGGAGATATGGAGGCGGCGCAGAAGAAGGAATCGGGCAAACCCGTGTTCAGCGACTACGACTACAGCAATTTCTATTACGGGTCCGGCGACGATCCCCTCAACCTGCTGCCCCCGTTCAACGAGTGGTACCGCGAGGCCAAGCCCAACGGCTACTACCTCTATGCCGAGCCTCTCGAATCGGCGCCCACCACCAAGGTGCGGGTCCGCAACGGCAAGACGCACGAGGTCCGCGAGCTCGTCAACCTCGCTTCGTACAACTACCTGGGCATCTCGTACCGGCCGGAAGTCAAGCAAGCGGCGATCGAGGCCCTGCAAAGGTACGGCCTCGGCGCCTCCGGCTCGCCGATCCTCTCCGGGACCTTCGACATCCACGTGGCCCTGGCCAAGGCCGTGGCCGAGTTCAAGGACAAGGAAGCAGCCATCCTCTTCCCGACCGGCTACAGCGCGAACGTCGGCTTCATCTCCGCCATCATGCGCTCGGGCGACCACATCTTCTGCGATCAGTACTCGCACGCGTCGATCGTGGACGGGGCGATCCTGGCCAAGTCCAAGACCGTCTTCTTCCGCCACAACAACCCGATGGACCTGGAACGCAAGCTCAGCGCGGTGCGCGGGAAGAAGCTGGTGGTGGTGGAAGGCGTCTACTCGATGGACGGCGACGTGTGCGTCCTGCCCGACATCGTGGACGTGGCCAAGCGTCACGGCGCGCGCATCCTCATCGACGAGGCGCATTCGACCTTCCTCTTCGGGCCGAACGGCCGCGGCGTGTCCGAGCACTTCGGGCTGGACGACCAGGTGGACTTCCACCTCGGCACGTTCTCCAAGAGCCTGGGCGGCCAGGGCGGGTTCGTCGCGGGATCGAAGGAGCTCGTCGACTACGTGACCGGATTCGGCCGCTCCCGCTTCTTCTCCTGCAACCTCGCCCCCGCGCTGGCCGCGGGCCTGCTCGCGGGAGTCAAGATCGTCGAGAACGAGCCCGCGCTCCGCGCGCACCTGTGGAGCAACGTCGCCTACCTCCGCCGCCGCTTCGCGGAGGAGGGCATCGACATCGGCAAGTCGACCTCGCAGGTCATGCCCGTCATGGTCAACAACGACGCGAAGGTCTTCGCGGTGGCGGAGAAGATCCAGGAGGGCGGCCTCTTCCTCCAGCCCGTGACCTATCCCGCGGTGCCGAAGCACAAGTCGCGGCTGCGCATCTCCGTATCCGCCGCCCACTCCGAGCAGGAGCTCGAGTTCGCGGTGGGCGTGATCGCCCGGGTCCTCCGCGAGGAGGGGATTTGCCGGGCCTGACCCAATACGGCTACCGCGACGCGATGAGCGGGTTCTTCGAGTTCCCGACCGAGAACGCGCGCCGCATCCTGCCTCCGAACCTCGAGCCGGTGGAGGTCCACCACGGCACCAGCGTCTTCGCCCTGACCGCCTTCGATTTCAACCAGAGCGAGGTCGGCGCCTACGGCGAGGTCGTGATGGCGGTGGTCGTGGCCCCGCTGGTCAAGCCCGGACAGCCCTTTCCGAAGTCGGCGATGTACCCGTACCTCGTCGCCACCACCACCAAGGCCGCGCGCGACCACGCCATCGAGCGCTGGCACCTGCCGCACTGGATGGAGGACGTGGACATCGCGTTCGACCGCCAGAAGGACCACCTCTCCGTGCGCGTGAAGGCGGACGGCGCGCCGGTGGCGGACATGACGATCTACCAGTACGAGTGGCATCCCGTCTCCCACCTGCACCAGTCCTTCATGAAGGACGGCGAAGCGAACTACCTCGCCCAGATCACCATGGAAGGCCTGCACAGCGAGCACGAGAACGAGAAGGGAATCGTCAAGCTCCACGACCATCCCTTCAACAAGGTGCTCTCCATCGCCGACGTCTACGACGTCCCCTTCCGCGAGCAATGGATGCGGGACGGCCTGCAGACGTTCCAGCCCCTGGAACAGCTCGAGGCGGCCTGACCGGGCCCTTGTCCGCGCCGGACGACATCTTCGTGGTCGTGAACCCGGCGTCCGGCAAGGGACGCGGAGGACGTCTCGTCCGGCCCGTGCTCGAAGCCCTCACCCAGGCCACCGGGGGCGCGGCCATCGCCCACGCCCTCAGCACGCGCTCGGGTGACGAGATCACCATCGCCCAGCAGGCCATCGCCCACGGCCACCGCCGGATCGTCGCCCTGGGCGGCGACGGGACCTGGAGCAACGTCGGCAACGCGATCCTGCGCTCCGGAAAGGACGTGGCCCTCGGGCTGGTGGCGGGGGGCACGGGCTGCGACCTCGCCAAGTCCCTCGACGTCCCCGCCCAGGACCCCGCCGCCGCCGCCCGCGTCGTGGCCGCCGGGCACACCCGCGCCATCGACGTGGGCACGGTCGAGTCCCGCTACTTCCTGAACGTGGTGGGATTCGGTTTCGACATCGCGGTCATCGAGGACTCGTGGCAGGTGCGCTATCTTCGAGGCGCGCCGCTCTACCTCTACTGCGCGATCCGCCAGCTCTACCGGTTCGCGGGGTTCCCGGTGGAGATGGCCGTGGACGGCGAGCCCGGACGCCGCGAAGACATGATGATGCTGGTGATCGCCAACGCGCGCGTCTTCGGCGGAGGCTTCCGCATCGCGCCCACCGCCGACCTCTCGGACGGGCTGCTCGACGCCGTCGTCTTCGCGAACATGCCCCCGCGGCGTCGGCTGCCGATCCTGCTCTCCCTCCTGCGCGGCCGGCACGACACCGCCCCCGAGGTTCGCTTCCGCCGCGCCGCCTCGTTCAAGCTGCGTTTCGCGGGTCCGCCCGCCTACGAGACGGATGGAGAGTGGAACCGGGCGGGCGCGAGCGAGCTCACCATCGGCATCCGTCCGGCCGCGCTCCGTGTGCTCGTCCCCGCGCACGCCTGAGCCATGCGGCTCGCCGCCCAGATCCGAAGCCTGCTCGGGGTCGTCGGCCTCGTGGTGTGGCTGATCGTCGGGGAGATCTGGGAGCGGCTCGTGGTCTGGCCGGCCATGCTCCTGCGCCCGGCCCGAGCCCAGGCCGTTATCGCCTGGTACATGAAGGGGATGTCGAACGGCATCTTCGGCATCATCGGCGCGGCCGGGGGCCGCGTGGCCCGCACGGGCACGATCCCCACCGATGAGCCGTGTTACGTCGTGATGAACCACCAGTCGCTGCTCGACATCCCGACCACGGTCCTGATGGCGCACCCCTACGTCCCGCGTTTCATCGCGCGCACCCGCTACGGCCGCTGGGTGCCGTCGGTGTCGCTGTGCATGCGCCTTCTCGGCTGCCCGCTCATCGAGCCGGAGAACCGCAAGGGCTCGCTGCGGGCCCTGCGCGAGGCGACGCGGGCGCAGCCCCACGGGATCGTCGTCTTCCCGGAAGGGCACCGCACCCGCGACGGCGAGATCCAGGCCTTCCACACCGCCGGCCTCGAGATCATGCTCCGCGAGCGGCCGCTGCCCGTGTACGTCCTGGTCACGGACGGGTTCTGGAAGGGCCGGCGCTTCGTCGATTTCCTGTTCAACATCGACCGCATCGACGGGCAAACGGTGGTTCTGGGCGCGTTCCCGCCGCCCGCGGACGGAGAGTACGGCCCCTTCCTGGAGGGGATTCGCCGCGAGATGGTCGAGCGTCTGCGAGAGCTGCGCGGAGGCGCGGGTGTGGCCGCCTGAGGCGCTGCGGGCCGCGGTGGCCGCCCGCGTGCGTCCCTCGGCGCCGCGCCCCGACGCGGCTGCGGTCGCGCGGGCGGTGGTCGACGCCGGAGGCGAGGCTGTCCGCTCGGTCGTGTTCTTCGGCTCACGCAAGACCCGGGCCCGTCCGGACGCCTACAGCGCATACGACCTCTTCGTGGTCGTCGACGCGTACACGCCGTTCTACCGGTCCCTCCGCGCCCGGGGCCGGCTGCGCCATCGTCCCTCCCTCGGAGCCGCCCTCAACACCTGGCTGCCCCCGAACCAGGTCTCGCTGCCGGTGACCCTCGCGGACGGGACGCGCGTGCTCGCGAAGTGCGCGGTGGTCAGCGAAGCGGCGCTGCAGCGCGGGACGTCGCCCTCGCGCAAGGACCACTTCATCGCCGGCCGGCTCTTCCAGTCGACGGAGCTGCTCTTCTGCGCGGGCCCGCCCGCCGAAGGAGCCGTCCTCGACGCCCTCGTCTCCGCACACGTCCTCACCTACGACTGGGTGCGGCCGTGGCTGCCCGCCCGCTTCGACGTCAGCGAGTATTGCCGCACCCTGCTGCGCGTCTCCTACGCGGGGGAGATCCGCCCCGAGCCCGAGGGACGCGCGGAGGCGCTCTGGCGCGCCCAGGAGGACTACCTGCGGTCCGTCTATTCCGTCCTGCTCGACGCTCTGCAGGCCCGGGGTGACCTCGTGGCGCCGGAGCCCGGCATCTACGCCCTGGCCCGGCCGGCCACGGCCCGCGAGCGCGGGGGGAGCCGGCTCTATTTCCGATGGTCCCTCGTCCGGGCGACCGCGCGGTGGGCGAAGTAGTTCCTGCTCCACAAGGCGCGCCGCCACAGCGGGCAGACGATCGAGCTGACCGAGCGCGAGCGGCGGCTGCCCCTGATCTTCCTGTGGCCGCGGGTGATCGCCTACCTGCGGCACAAGGACAAGCCGTGACGAGCCTGCGCCCGTCGGCCGTCGTGTTCCTCGTCGCGCTGGCCATCGCGGCGCTCTCGTTCGTCGTCTACGCCGCTTCCGGATCCCGCCGCGATGCCGACGCGGACCGCCGCGGCTCACGCTTCCTGATGGGGGCCGGCGACTTCCTCGTGCACTGGTTCCTGTGGGCTCTCTCTCCGCTCGACCGGCTGGCCAAGGCGCTCGGGCTCACCCCGGACGCCTTCAACGTGGGTGGCCTCCTGTTTGGGTTGGCCAGCGGGATCGCCATCGGCGCGGGGCATCTCGAGCTGGGAGGATGGGCGATCCTCCTCGGCGGGGTCTGCGACGTCATGGACGGCCGCGTGGCCCGCGCGCAGCAGGTCTCCTCGCCCTATGGCGCCTTCATCGACAGCACCCTCGATCGTTTCGTCGAGGTGTTCGTCTTCCTCGGGTTCGTCGTCTACCTGCGTGCCTTCGCCTATGGCCCGCTCCTGGCCGCGGGCGCGATCACCGGCTCCCTGCTCGTCAGCTACACGCGCGCGCGGGGGGAGTCGGTGGGCGTCCTCTGCAAGGAGGGCTTGATGCAGCGGGCCGAGCGGCTCGTCCTCATCTTCGCCGCGTGCATGTTCGACCACCCGGTGGCGGCGGCGCTGGGGTGGACGCCGGGTACCCTCGCGCTTTGGATCCTGGGGATCATTGCCGCCGGCACCTTCACGACGGCGGCGCACCGTACGCTGTGGATCGCGTCACGATTGCGCGGGGCGAAGTAGTCGTCGAAACCCCCCAGCGCTGCGCCGCCCGCTGCGCCGGCGCCGCGCTCCGGGTCGGCCTTACCCGGATTCCGGCGCCTTAGTTCCGGCAGCTTGCCCGGCGGCAGCCCGTGACTTGGGCCAGCCGCGCGGACAGCGTCGCCATCAGCGCCGGATCCGCGCGGCCGTGCAGGCTGGAGAGCTGGTAGGGGTCCGCGCGCATGTCGTAGAGCTCGCGCTCGTTCGACTCGATCTCGCTGTAGGCGTACTCGGACGTGCGCAACACGGCGCTGAGGCCTCCGGTATAGGAGATCGACTCGGAGACGGCGTCGCGCCGCCAGTCCGGAACGGACTCTCCGCGGAGCAGCCGCAGCATCGAGCGGCCGTCCACCGAATCGGGGACGGCGGCGCCGGCCAGCTCGGCCAGCGTGGGCGCGATGTCGATGTTGAGCACGAAGTGCTCGTCGTCGCGGGTGGCCGCCGAGATGCCCGGGCCCATCACCACGAGGGGAACGCGGATCGCTTCCTCGTAGTTGACGTCCTTGGTGGTGATGAGGCGGTGCTCGCCGAGCATGATGCCGTTGTCCGACATGAAGAACACGTACGTCTCGTCCAGGACCTGGTTCGCGGCCAGCACGGTGAGGACGTCCGCGAGCATGTCCTCCACCGCCAGCATCGTTCGCAGCCGCGCCGTCTCCGTCCGATCGAGCTTCCGGATCTCGTTGGGGGTCATGAGGGAGGCGTTCCGGACGAAGGCGGGCTTGTCGCTGACGTCCGCCTCGTTGAAGGAGGGCACGCGCGGCGCCTGCGTCCCGTTCATGAGCGTCGCGTGCCGCGGCGCGGGTATGGCCGGCAGGTGCGGCGCGTCCGGCGCGAGGTACAGGAAGAAGGGCTTCTGGTCCTGGACCGAACGCTCGATGAAGGTCACGGCGCGGTTCGTGAGGACATCCGTCTCGTAGTCGGCGTCCTTCACGCCGAAGCGATTGACCGTGCCGTTCTCGTTGAGGAAGTAGTTCACGTACCGATCCGCGGTCAGCTCGCTGAGCTGGGCGCGCCACTCGTCCCATCCCGGCGGGATGTAGTCGGGACGGTTGGCGGTGGGATAGCCGTTCATGTACTTGCCGACGAGGGCGGTGCGGTATCCGGCCGCGTGCAACCAGGTGGCGATCGTCGACGCTTCCTGGCCGCGCCGAAAGGCGCCGAAGCCGCCGTCGGGGCCCGTGTTGTCGAGCACGCGATGGTTGTGGGGGTACTGGCCGGTCAGGATGGAAGCGCGGGACGGCGCGCACAGCGACTGGGTCACGTAGGCGCGATCGAAGGTGCGCCCGTGCTGGCCGATCAGGGCCGGCAACCGCGGCATCATCTCGCTGGTTCGGACATCGAGGTCGTCGGCGAGGATGAAGACGATGTTGGGCCGGCGGGGCGGAAGCGCGGCGGCGGCGGGCGAGGACGGACTACCCGGTGAGCCACCCCCGCAGGCCGTCCAGACGGTGGCGGCGAGGAACGGCATCCAGTGACGAGCGCGCAAGTTGAGCATGCATTCCTCACTGCTTCCGGCGGCTCCGATGCCGCCGGACCAGCACTCCCGCGTTCAGGGCGCAGTCCATCGCCGGGCGGGCGCAGCGTGCCTGCGCGCCACGTCGCCAGTCGGAGGCGAGGACTACTCGGAGGGACCCTGTACAAACGGCTGAACGGGATCAGGCGGAGTCTGGCCGCGGGCGGCCGGGCTGTCAAGTCCGCTGGCGTCGAATCCGCGAAGCCAGAGGGGGGCCAGCGGGCCTGGTCAGCGGCCGGCGAGGATCGTCACGACCGCGTCGAGTTGCGCCCGGGCCCGCTGCGCGATGGCGTGCGCTTCCGCCGCGGCGGCGGTGCGGAACGCTTCGTCCGAGATCCCGGCCAGGTTGATGAGGACGTTGCGCGAGGCGCCCCAGAGGCCGGCCTCCAACGCCTTCGCCCCGACCTCGAGGTCCGAGCGCGACGCGATGTTGCCGTGCCGGGCCATCTCCACCATCGGCTCCCAACAGCCGTCGCCCACACGCAGGACGGTGAGCGGAATCTCGATCGCCTTCTTGAGCCCCGCCTCCATCGCCTCCGCTCGACGCGTGGCCTGCTCTTCCGTCGCCTTGGGCAGGGCCAGGGCGGCCAGGTAATCCGCGAAGGCCTGCGTGTCCGCGTCGACGAGGGGGATCAGCGCCTCCATCGCCTCGTGCAGGGGAGGAATCAGCCGACGCATCACCGTGTCCTTGTCCTCGAACTTGCGCTTGCCGTACGTCACCCATCCGACCATCGTCCCCAGCGCGGCCCCGAGCGCCGCGATCAGCGCGGACGCGGAGCCTCCGCCGGGGGCGGGCGTCCGGGCGCCGACGGCACGAACGAAGTCCCGCACGGACGACGACGCCTGCGGCGCGTCGGCTTCGCCGGCCACCTGGTACTCGATGACCCGCTTGCTGGGCACGAAGGGCGACACCGTCCCCAGGCCCAGCCGGTCTGCGACCAGCCGGATCTTCTGGCGCTCGTCCACGATGAAGAGGCCTTCCGCCTCGATGTAGTGCTGAGCGGCCATGAGAAGGGCCTGCAGGGGGACGAGGCCCACGATCTCGGAGCCGGCCACGGCCAGCTTGAGCGCACGCGCTTCCTCGACCACCGCCGCGAAGGCGACGTGTGGAGGGGTGACCTTGTAGTCGTCGAGGTTCATCGACACCTGGGCCACCTGGTACTCCTCGACCCACCAGCCCACGGCCTTGACCGCCCGCAGCCGTCCCGGCTGCTCCGGTCCGCGGCCCTGCTCGCGCAGCTCGAGGGCGATGCGATGGGCCTGCTCCTTCGTCGCGAGCAGGTTCACGTTGTAGGCGATGAGGAAATGGCGGGCGCCCGTCACCGTCGCTCCCCAGGCCGGCACGAAGCGCGCGGGCCCGAAGTCCGGGAGCCACTCCGGCCGCAGGATCTTCTCGGCGAGGCCCTCGTATTCGCCGGCGCGGATCTGGCTGAGCGTGCGGCGATGCTCCGCCTCCGCGGCCGCCTCGTAGAGGTAGACGGGGATGGCGAGCTCCTCCGCCGCGCGCCGTCCGAACTCGCGGGCGCAGGCCACGCAGTCGTCCATCGTCACGCCGGACACGGGGACGAAGGGGCAGACGTCGAGGGCTCCCATCCGGGCGTGCTCGCCGCGGTGGGAGCGCATGTCGATGCGGGCATGCGCGACGCGGGCGGCGGCCAGCGCGCCCTCCACCACGGCGTCGGGCGCGCCCACGAACGTGTAGACGGTGCGGTTGGTGGAACGCCCGGGATCGACGTCCAGGAGGGTGCAGCCGGGGGTGCGACGGATCGCCTCCGCGATCGCGTCGATCACCTCATGGTCGCGCCCCTCCGAGAAGTTCGGCACGCACTCCACGAGCCTCTTCATGCGTGGGAAGAGGCTAAGCGGCACCTGGCGGCGGGTCAAGGCACGCGCGTCAGGCGCTCGCTTGCCGCGCGTCGGTGGGGCCTCTATCCTTTCCTATGTCGCCGGCCGGTGGGGAGGGGAAGGGTCCATGTACGTGAACGGGCGCCCGGAGATGCCGGAGGGGGTGAAGACCCTGCCCGCGCGCTATTACACGGACCCCGCGCACTTCCAGCTCGAGATGGAGCGGATCCATTTCGACATGTGGCTGTGCGCCGGGCGGACCGAGCAGCTCGCCGCGCCCGGGCGCTATTTCCTGCGCCAGGTCGGCAACGCGAGCATCGTGGTGCTCGCGGGCGAGGACGGACGCCCTTCCGCGTTCCACAACGTCTGCCGGCACCGGGGGACGCGCCTGTGCAATGCCGACGAAGGCCAGCTCTCCGGTCGAATCCAGTGCCCCTATCACGCCTGGACGTACGGCCTGGACGGACGCCTGATCAGCGCGCCCCACATGGAGAAGGTCGCCGGGTTCGCGGAAGGGGATTATCCGCTGCAGCCGGTGGCCACCGCGATCTGGGACGGCCACATCTTCATCAATCTCTCGGAGCGGCCCCGGCCGTTCTCCGAGCACCTGGCCTCGCTGCCCGCGAAGTTCGAGCCCTGGGGCATGGCCGACCTCCGCCTCGTCGAGCACCGGGTCTACGAGCTGAAGGCGAACTGGAAGCTCATCATCCAGAACTACTCGGAGTGCCTGCACTGCCCGATCGTTCACCCCCTTTTGCACCGGCAGTCGCATTACATGAGCGGCGACAACGAGCCGCCCCAGCCCACCTATCTCGGCGGGCGCATGGACCTGCGCGACGGGGTGAAGACGCTGACGATGGATGGGCAGACCACGCGTGCGTGTCTCCCCGGCCTGGGACCCGACGACCAGCGGCACGTCTACTACTATGCGATCCTGCCCAACCTCCTCCTGAACCTGCACCCCGACTACATGCTGACCTTCACCATGTGGCCGCGCGCGGTGGACCGCACGGATGTCATCTGCGAATGGCACTTCCACCCCGACCAGATCGCGCGCCCTGACTTCGACCCGCAGGACGCGATCGAATTCTGGGACCTCACGAACCGCCAGGACTGGGAGCTCTCGCAATTCGCGCAGGAAGGGATCTCCTCCCGCGGCTACCGGCCGGGGCCCTACTCCAATCGCGAAGAGCTGCTCCAGGGACTCGACCGGTTCGTCCTGGAGCGGACGGGTGCGGGGGCCCCGGGCCGGGCTCCGAGCCCGCTTCGACCGCAGCCTTGAGCTTCTTGCTACGATAGGATTCCTCGAGACTGCTCGGGCATGGCCCTCCTCGATCGCCCCCGCCGCCGCCCACGCTGGGAAGACCCGGATCCGAAGGTCCGCGCCGAGGGCGTGCGCGAGATCCCGGCCGAGGAGCAGGACCAGCTCGCCCAGATCGCCACGGG
>WNFC01026006.1_pt1 | contig 10957 bp, 13 predicted proteins | sample 5400541 | NCBI WGS metagenome assembly WNFC01 (sample SAMN13153342, study PRJNA577476) | soil metagenome | isolation source: 120 cm saprolite under Douglas fir tree site 2 hole 2 replicate 1 | place: USA:California | collected 2015-04-18
CAGCGGGTGGATATACCCAAGGCGCCGGACATTCTGCGTTTTCCCCTCTCTACGGGCTTGCAGCAGACCACGTTCTCCGTGCGTAGTTCTGTATCACTTGCCGTCCGACTAGTCTTAGACCAAAACCTCAGAGTTCAGAGTCGTTCTGGCTGACGGCTCATTCATAACCGTAAACTCGGCCTCTTACCCTGATTGTACGAGCGCTGTAGCTTCGCACTCCGCGGTACCTCTCATCTCCTTTTTATTCTAGTATTCTGGGCTATGCGCGGAGGCGGCGCTGGGAGCTGGGGTGTGATTATCGATGCCACCTTCCCCACAGTCCCCATTTTCAATGTCACTCTACATACTGTCAATGTCCTGACGGCGACGGTGGACCAGACGGGCAGTTTGATGACTACACATGCCAAACATATCCACGACTGGGACGATGTTAGGGCTGGACAGTACTTCTATCTATCGGCATCAACATCGAATAGCACGCTTGTCGTCTCTACGCTCTTCAAAGGTCTCGATGGTGACGCCAGCAAGGCGCAGATGTCTTCTTTCCTCGCGGACGCAACTGCACTTGGGGCTATCGTTCAGGGCGAGTCTACGATTACCACGTTCGCCAATGATATCGTCGGATTCCCAGACGACTTGTCTGGGTACAATGTGATTCTTAGCTCTCGACTCGTTCCCGCTTCTGTATACTGCGATGCGCCCAGCAGCGTAGGTGATGCGTACCGGCAGCTGCTTTCACAAGGCGTCCAATCGGTGCTTGGGCACCTTGTCGCCGGGGGTGTGTTTCCGTAACGTTCTATGATTGTATTCCTAACTGACCCATTCGCGTAGGGCAAGTGGCCGCCAACGCCGACATTGATTCGGCGGTAAACCCCGCATGGCGCACCGCAAAAACTCACGTGAGCATTCTCCCAGGAGGTCTAGCGAACAAATTTTTGACAGATTCTTCTAGGTAGTTGCAACTCAACGTTGGGACAGCTCTTTGTCCGCGGCAGACGTTCAGACATTGCGAAGGAATTTCACCGCAACAGTTAGACCCGTGCTCTCAGAACTTGCTGGTGGCCCATCCAGTGGTAGCTACTCGAATGAAGGCGATGTGCTCGAGCCGGACTTCCGCATCACATTCTATGGTTGCAACTACCAACGCCTTGAGTCGATAAAGGCTACCTACGACCCTAATGACCTTTTTATAGTCCCAACTGGCGTTCGCAGTGAATTCTGGGACGCAGAAGGGATGTGCAAATTATGACAGAAGATATCATACAATTATTTGTGTTATTTATCTCAGTTCTGTATTTGTTCATCGTCACAACTGTCCATCTTTTGATCTCACATATCTCATGTCTTTGACTGCTCCAATGTTAAGAGGGCACATGGTGTAGTTGGTTTATCACGCTCGCTTAGCAGTCTCACTTGCGAGAGGTGTCCGGTTCAATTCCGGATGTGTCCATGTATTTTTTAAAATTTTTAATTGCGACCTCTACAAAGGCCGCGCTGCTGCCTCAACAAGATGATCGGAGGTGATCGATGGTGATCGAAATTCGATAGGAGTGGGACGCGTGTGTTCAGGGTTTCCATGAGTTTTCCTCTAGGCAACTAATTACCGTCGCAAATTCAAAATCGATTACTGGTTACCGGCTGCTATCATACCCGGCTACGGCTCTGTCAACCCTCGCTCGCCGTCGCACACTGCACTGCACAGTTTCTGTGTCTTTCTGAGTTTTGTGTGGATCCACGACAGAGAGTCGCAAGGGAGGGACAGCTACAAGGCGAATATTAGAGCATCCATTTCGGATCATTCAGCACTTGAGATCGATTCCAAGCGCTTTAGAAAATACCCGGAGCCGGACCTTATGTAAACGCCAGAACGCCCCCGCAGAAATGCAACGTTTGCGACCTGCGCCGCACGTTTTGCTGTAATAACCGGTGGGAGAGGCCCGAATGGCTGTCTCCGTGAAGGAGATGTGAGGATGGTTGTTGCAGCGTTGCGACGGACGAGCGTGGGTGCAAGAAGAGAAGAGAGGCGATAAGGAGGAAAGGGTCCGTGGGGGGTGGTGAAGCGTAAGTGGCGTCGAAAGCAGCTGTTAGTAGTGGGCCTTCGTTGTCGTTGCTCTGTTCGGCGTTGCCATAGAGGGCAGTGATTGATGGTCAAGTTGATGGTAGGATATGATGTTGAACTGAGATGTAGCGTCAAACTGAGATGTTATGTCGAACCAGGCTGTGGGCGTTAATTAGCGTACACCGTCGCCCAGCAAGCTCGGCCATCGTATATCACGTGACTTCAAACCGTGATTGTGACAGGTGACAGACTTCTGGCTAGCCGTGCTCGCGGACCACCGCCACTGGCATCACATCCAAGCTGGCATCATTATCATCATGATCATACTACTCCTCGAGTCTATCCAATCGCTTTACGGTCCCTGACACAGCAATAAAACTAGGAGTGAAGGCACACAAATTTTGCCTTTAGTGTATCCCGTGCAGCGAGGTCGTTGTCATAGAGTCCAGATTTTTTCGCCGCACAGCATTGTTGATTCTTAGGTTCGTCACGGTGATCCCCTGTGCTAGTGTTTTTTAGCCTGCCTGGGCTGTAATGTGACACTGGGGGGGACGGATCAATTTCTTGACATCCGACCATAGCCCTTTCTCGGGCGGAGGTCAAAGGTTGATATACGCGCATATCTACAACGGCCTGTGGGTCCCATGCCTACCTTTCAATCTTTCCTCTCAACATGGTCAACCTACTACTTTTTGTCCTTCTCGTGCTATTGCGTGAACAAATTCGACCAGTTCAGGCTTCTTTCTCTATTGCACTTCCTCTCGCAGTCCGCTCCCCGTACCTCAGTTGTTGGCTCCCCCAGCTAAATGGGAGTTCTAATGCCGCTCCTCCATACCATAGTATCTCCCCAACGAGGTCAAACCTTTCCCAAGTGTGTCTATTCATCTGATTCAACCTAACACCACTGTACTTTAGTTTTGCTTTAGACGCGGGATTGGGATGTCTTCGTGCGTGTTGATAACAATGTATATGCCCTCCTCGGATCGACTGTCTTCCCATCTGAGTCGGACGGCGCTAACCTTACCTCCCCTCCACCCTGGCTCGCTTCCGCAAACATCACAAATACCATGGTAACACCTACCCGGACCACACTCACTGCAACAGCCGGGCCCATGCAAGTAAATCTTACTATCTTGAATCCGGTCGAGGTTCACTTTCAGTCGCTTGATCCATTCGACTTCCACTTACGCACCCTTCAAGCCAGGAGATTGGGTCAAGCAATCGATACCGTTCTCATACCTTTCTCTCACTGCAATAGCCCTTGACAATTCGGCTCATGACATGCAAGTGTACTCTGATATCGACGGAAGTACGAAAATTGTCCTTAGATCTCAATATCATTCCCTTACTGTTGTTACAGAGTGGATATCAGGAGATAACGACCAGTTTATGTACTGGAATGTGACTTCAAATACGGACGTATTCTACCACACCATCACATTCTCGGATCCCGTCTTGTTCAGCGAGATTATCGACCAGGCGGGATGGGGTACGCTCTACTATGCTACGAAGATGGTGAGCGACAATGATTCCCTCCATCTTATTACTCACAGTCGATGGTCTAGGAGAGCAATATCACATACACAGTATCCGATAGGTTTTCTTCCCTCTCAAATTTTTGGGCTTATGGATCCTTGGACAACCAGGGGGGTATATCCAATACTCCCGCTTACGCCAATGGGACCGCCTTTGCCATCTCGCGTGACCTAGGTACTATTCAAGCTACACAAGCTCCCGTTGTCTGGGCGATTGGCTACACCACAGATCCAGCATTCAGCTATGCTGTCCAAGACAACACTCCTTCTCAGTATGCACGCCGGCCATACTATAAGCTACAATATCCAAATGATGAAGATTTGGTCACTCTCTTCATTCTTCGCCTAGTACTCGTTGTAATATCTTTGTCTAGATCGTTGATTTCCTACGCGATTTCGGCAATGCTTACTCAAGGGCCCAGCAACTAGACCACAATATCCTCGAGGATGCTTCTTCTATTTCTGGTCTGCTTGGAGATTTGGTTTCTCTGGCACCCCCCCACGTGTATGGGAGTTCGCAGCTCACGATTGGAACGGACGCGAATGGCAATTTCAATGAGTCAGATGTTATGATGTTCATGAAGAATGTCGGTGGAGACACGCCTGGGTGAGCCAATACGAGTTGTTTTCGCGTCATAGGAGGTATTGAATTTGATGTCGTCGAGCCGGGTAAATGCAGTCGAGGTGCTGTATGCTGCGTTCCCTGCGTTGATGTACATTGATCCGACGCTTGGCACACCTCTCCTGGAGCCCTTATTTCGGTTCCAAGTGTCACCTGACTATGGTGTCCAATTTGCTGCCAAAGACCTAGGTATGTCTTACGACGATGCCAAAACAGATATTTGGGCTACATTTCGTAGGATCGAGCTATCCTAGTGTCTTCCCAGGCAAATCAATACACAACCAAGGGGTTGAACGTTCGTAAACCACCTCTCACTTTGATGCAGGGTATCTCTAAATCACTTCTGAATCACTTCTGGTGTAGAGACTGGGAATATGCTGATCATGACCTATGCTAATGCCCGCGCAAGTGGAGATGGAAGCCTCATAAGTAGATATGTATGTCAAGATTGTTGATTGTTTCCATCGAGGACCAACTAACCTTTGCAGTATTCGGTGCTTACTTCGTGGGCCGATTATTTGTCGAACTCGTCACTAAATAATGCATATCAGTATGTCATTTCCAAAAATGAACTATCTAGCATTGACGATCGGAAACTCGACAGGTTAGATGCAGATGAAACTTTTACCGAGACCGTCCTCGGTGGTAACAAATCTAACCTCGCTATTAAGGGCATCATCGCCATTGGAGCGATGTCCGCAATGAGCTTAGCCGCCGGACATGTCGCCGATGCTGATAAATACTCTGTCGGTAACGATCCATCAGACACTGTACAATGAGTTTGACTTGCCTGTAGAATATAACTGCGAGCCTCTACGCCCAGTGGAAGACGGCGGCATTATACCGCGACCAGCACCTCTTCGCGGTCGAGAACGACACGGGCACTTGGACGTTAGGTTATAATCTATTCGCCGATGTATGGCTAGGCACCAAGGTGGTGGAATCATCGGTATGTATGTGTGTGGACTTCGAGTCATTCATCTTAATCATCATCGGCCTTCAGGTATATGATGCTCAAAGTACCTTCCTTAATAACATCCCACCAGCCGAAATTTATCCCGCCAACGAAACCAACTTCGACTTGCCCGTTGAAAATGTTAATACAGACGCCACTATCACAGTATCCAGTTTGTATTTCTTTATTTTCAACACACCATTTGCTGACGCCGTACTAGGCTGGAACTTGTTCGTGGCTGCTATGACTCCAAATGATGATTTGCGCGCGAATCGTATCAGCAGAGTTCACAATCGAGCATCGTTATTTGGAAATCAGAGTATGGGAGCATTCCCTTTCCGCTATGACAGCGGCGATGGCTCGGACATCTCTGGGATTGCGAGGTAAGCTACTTCCGAATCCCTACATCACATGCTAACTACGGTCGTCATACTTCTTGTCAGCCCTGCACAAGGCGCGATGTTTGCGCCCCTGTTCCAAAAGTTCGTGTTAAGCAGGCCCCTCTCTTTCATGGCTGACCTACCTTACACAGAATTCCTGTTCGAACAATACAGTTCAATTCTATGACGACCTCGCCACGAAAAACTTCGTATATCGGCAGAGCAGCAAGAGCTGTCATAGCTGTTGTTGCCGCCCTACTTGTGGTTGGAATTGTCGCCTTCATGTGGTATCGACGGAGATACAATATCCACAGATCCTCGGCATCCTCAAGTGACGCTTCTTCTAGCACGGGGACAGTCTCAAGGATAAGGGTGACACCTTTCATCCCAAGCCATTTCCGAACAACCCATGGGAATCCCATGATGCCTTGGATGGAGTGGCAAGGACCGCAATCTGAGCTGAATGCCGACGGCCATGATCCTTACTCTTCATCACTACCCCCGGGCCTATATTCACAGCCATTCCCATTTGACCCGATTGGCCTGTCAGCCAAGGAGCTTGCACGAATCCGTGCAGAGACTTTACATTCTCGACCCGCCGTCACTCACCCCGAATCGGATGAAAGTCCGTCTCCGCCCCCATCCCTTCCGGTTGCAACCACGGAGCAGAGAGCAATGACGTCATCGCCGATGTTTCGGACACTGCAGTCACAAGTTGATCGCCTATGGCGCGAGATGCGGCAACTTCGCGCAGAGAGATCTGACTCAGAAGCTCCGCCGACCTATGCAGAGAGCGAAGTGTCACATCACAGCGGGGGGGTGTGATCTTGGATTCACTGTGCAGTTTGATAGAGCCCGCGCCGCCAAGTTTTGAAGTCTCCTACTGGGAAAAGTGGGTTAAGAGGGAGAAAAGTGTGCGTCCTGGTACGACGTTAACACTCTTTTTGGACACAGCCGTAGCTTACTAGTTGTACTTAATTAACGGCCTCAGTGCCTATGGGATGGCTGTCCGCGTTGCGGACGGCATGAAGCAGGCCCGGCAGGGGGGCTCACAAGCGCCGTGAGCGCGTCTAGGTTTGCCGTCGTGACGTCTGTCCTTCCGGGGGCGGTTTAGTCACCGGGCATAGCGGCGGTAGCCATAGCAAAAGCCAGGACATCGCTCCTAGGCCTTCGAACAGCGCGCCGACCAGCCGTCAGAGGTTACTGTGTTCGCCTGGTTTGAGGAGAGAAGACCTGGAGAAGACATCCCAGAGAAAGTGCTCAACACCGACAGATGCGCAAGTGTCGCGTGAGTCACCCCGACTTCTAGAAGCGAGAGATTGTCGGAGTCATCGAATAGACATTGGAATCAGAAGTAGTATCTGGTGTTCAACTAGGTACTTCACGACGCGGCCAAATGCGTTGTCTATCGCGAGCGCAGTATGAACTTGAATGCCCTCGAAAAATGCTTCGATTTGGTGGACGTCCTCCGTGGTGTCCAACTCCAGTGTCAGATACTTCTCCAGAACACTGGCGATCAGCTTAAACAGCTTTGGGAGTAGTACGGTTCCTGAGGTCAATACAGAACTGGTAGTAAACTGAAGGAGCGTTGAATAGTGTATCATCCGGCGCATCCTACCAAATGCTCATGTCTCACTTTGTGTGCTGTCCAAAGCGGAAACAGCGTGAGGACTAGGCAGTGCAGCTAGATATGTTCCGAGGTGGAAAACGTACGGGGCGGCAAACGAGCGGTGACAGTGGAGTCGGATAGGGAAATTTGAGGGAGGAGAGGGAAGATGGTGAGATGCAGGTACCTGCATGCGATGATGACGACGAGACCGAGATTACGGATTGAACGGCGTAATTGATGGGAAAAGGAAAGTCAACGATTCTGGGGAAGACGAGGAGGATGAAAATGTGAAGCAGTAAGAAAACTAATCCCAGCGCGTGAAATATGAAACTTCGAAACACCGTCAAACGTAACGGCGCTTGGGCGGCAGGATCGGAACGGTGTCCTTGTACCATTTGCAAGTAATTTGGGGACCACTGCTGCACAAACGCCGTCACGAACGCACAAGCCAGACTCAAGCTAGAGCTCGAGAAGAGTGCGTCGACACGAAAGCTTCCCGAGGTGGGACAAAACTATGGGGACGGAGGCGGACTGGAGAGGACGGTGTGGGATATGATTTGGATAGGGGTATCGCCAGAGTCACGTTGAAAGTTCTTGTAGCTTTCTGTGATAAAGCTAACTACAGAGCCCTGTCTGCGCAGGAGGCCATTGAGGCCATTGGGTTGGGTAAGATGGGAGTCACCGAATGGGTTCGGGTGGGGGATACGTACGAATTCGTATCAAGATACCGTCTGGATCACCTCAGCCGTTCTATATGTTAACAAGCTCATTCAAGTTGTCATGTTTTCCGGATCTCCTGAGCGAGGTGACGAGAATATCGATGTGATTTCATGCTGGTTCTTGTGTGCACCTAGAAGGGGTCAGAATTAGGGATTATGCACAAAAAGAGATGAGACAACGCACCAACAACGTCACACGGGAGAGTGCTTGACCGTTGCTCGTGAAGATGAAAGTAGGTTGGGTTTCCCAAGTGAGCAGTATACTATATAGTATCATGCCTGGCTACAACTTAGTAATCTGTCAACCTCTCCATCAAAACGTACTAAATTACTAATGTGATGGTACTGATACTGTAGGTTTGGCATGCCAGTTTTATCTGGGGTACGTGATGTTATAGAGAATAACATAGGAGGGTAACCATAAAATGATATTCGTGATAAGTTTCGGGGACGTCGTTAATTTCTTATCACCATTCTAAGCTTGGTTAAACACCGGGAGTTGGCCCTAACACAATACCAGAACATTCACCGACAAAAGCGCATGTTCGCAGCCGCACGGCAACAGCTGAAAACCGATGGGGGGCCCGAATTGTGGATCGGACGTTAGCTGGAGGGTTGTGAAAGGGAGTGCGAGGAAAAGAGAAGAAGAGAAACCCTAGAGCCCGCAGGTGCACGTGACATTTGATCGTGGTGGTTTCCGAGTCAATTGGAATTACATTCGTCATCCATCAGAATTTCCTTGTTGTCGTTCAATCGGGTTGGACGGTGTCGCAGGTTGACTCGGATATATTGATTCATGTTGATAGCTCCCGAGCCAACGGCCGCAAATCCCACTTCAGCTTTCCCTCTCAGCATGACCAGCTTGTTACTTTTTGCCGTTCTCGTGCTATTGCACAATCAAATTCAACCAGCTCGGGCTTCACTGTCTATTGCACTTCCTCTTGCAGTCCGCTCTCCGTACCTCAGTTGTTGGCTTCCCATGGTAAATGAGAGTTCTAGTGGTGGCACTGTTCCATTCCATATCTGCCCAACGAGGTCTAACCTGTCTCAGGTATGCCTGCTTCCCTTGGTCGACCTAACACCATTTTACTTTTGCCTGCTCTAGACACGAGATTTGGATGTCTTTGTCCGTGTTGATGACGTTGCGTATAACATCCTCGGATCGGTCCCCCCAATCAACCTGACATCGAGTATTTTCAATGCCACTCTTGCAAACATCACGAATACTGTGGTAACGCCTACCCAAACCATACTCTCTGCAGCAGCCGGGCCCATGCAAGTAAATCTTACCATCTTGAACCCGGTCGAGGTTCATTTCAATTGCTTAATTCATTTGGCCTCCACTTACGCTCCATCCTAGCCAGGAGATTGGGTCAAACAATCAATGCCGTTCTCATACCTTTCCCTCACTGCAATATCACTAGACAATTCGGCTCATAACATGCAGGTGTATTCTGGTATTGACGAAAGTACGAAAATCGTGCTTATTTGCCGGTACTATCTCCTTACCGTCACCATGACTATAGAGTGGATATCAGGAGATGGCGACCCAATTACTAGTGTGTACTCGACGGCGACAACAGATAGGGGCGTCATCTACCACGCCATCAAGTTCTATGAACCGGTCACATTTACCGAGGTTCTCGATCAGGCGGGATGGGGTACGCTCTACTATGCTATGAAGAACGTGAGTGACCGTGACGGTGGTTCCTTCCGTCTTGTTACTCACAGTCGATTGTATAGGAGAGCAATGTCACATACGTAGGATCAGACAGAATTACTTCCCTTGCGTATCTTGCGGGTTCTGGGCGCTTGGAGAACGCGGAAAATATAGTCTTTGGTCCCGCCCACGTTTCTGGGGTCACGTTTGCCATCTCACGTGACCTAGGCACCATCCAAGCTACGCAGGCCCCCATTGTCTGGGCAATTGGCTACACCACAGATCTAGCAATCAACTATGCAGTCCAATTCGGCTCTCAGAACGCACGCAGTCCATACTATAAGCTACACTATCAAAACGATGAAGATCTGGTCACTCTCTTCATTCTTCGACAAGTACCGTCCTAATATTTTTGTTTAGATCGTTGATTTCCTAAACGACTTTGACAATGCTTCCGAAAGGGCTCAGCAGTTAGACCAGAAAATACTCAAGGACGCCGCTTCTGTTTCTGATCTGCTTGGAGATTTGGTTTCCCTGGCACTTCCCCAAGTGTATGGGAGCTTGCAGCTCACGATTGGAACCAATGCGAGTGGCCAATTCAACGAGTCAGATGTTATGATGTTCATGAAGAATGTTGGTGGAGACGCGCCTGGGTGAGCCAATACGTGTTGTTTTCCTGTCACAGGAGATACTGAATTTGGTGTCATCGAGCCGGGTAAATGCTGTGGAGACACTATATGCTGCATTCCCTGCGTTGATGTATATTGATCCGACGCTTGGAAAACCTCTTCTCGAGACCCTATTTCTGCCCCAAGCATCGCCCCTCTATGGTGTCCAATATGCTGCCAAAGACTTAGGTATGTCTCACACAGATGCCAGAACACAGATATTTTGACTACGTTGCGTAGGATCGAGTTACCCGAATGTCACTGCCAGCAATCCGTTCCACAACGAAGGGGTTGAACGTTCGTGAATCATCTCTTGCTTTGGTATATTGTAGTTCTAAGTCACATCTTGTTCACAGAGACAGGGAATATGTTGATCATGACCTATGCTCATGCCCGCGCGAGCGGAGATGGAAGTCTCATAAGTAAATATGTATGTCAAAGTTATTAACCATTCACTCGAGAGCCAACCGAACCTTGGCAGTATCCGGTGCTGACTTCCTGGGCGGATTATTTGTCAGACTATTCTCTATCGAATGATGATCAGTGTGTCATTTCTTAAATGAACTACATAGGACTGACGACTGCAAACTTGACAGGTCTGATGCAGACGAAGAAGGCATCGCTTACTATAATCAAACGAACCTTGCCATTAAGGGCATCATCGCCATTGGAGCAATGTCAAAAATGAGCTCATATGCTGGGAGGACAGCTGATGCTCAACGTTATTCCGTCTGTATCAGTTGTCTGACA
>WNFC01012082.1_pt1 | contig 10956 bp, 9 predicted proteins | sample 5400541 | NCBI WGS metagenome assembly WNFC01 (sample SAMN13153342, study PRJNA577476) | soil metagenome | isolation source: 120 cm saprolite under Douglas fir tree site 2 hole 2 replicate 1 | place: USA:California | collected 2015-04-18
GATTGGAGGAGTGCGGCGGCACGTTTGCGCGATTCCTCCAGACCAAATAAGGCCGGGTAGGTAGCTTTCTCTGAGGCAGCGTCTTTGCCGGCGGTTTTTCCCAATTGCTCTGAAGTCTGGGTGACATCGAGCACATCGTCAACAATCTGGAAGGCCAGCCCTATGGCCTGACCGAAGCTGCGCAATTGAGTCACCTGTGCAGACGACGCGCCGGCATAGATGCCCCCAGTAACTACACTCGCGGTGATCAGTGCGGCAGTCTTCGAACGATGGATGTATTCGAGGGTCTCGGCATCAGGCTTAGTGCGCTCGGCTTCCAGGTCCACGACTTGGCCACCGATCATTCCGTTTATGGTGCCGGTGCCGCGAGCAATCTCCTCGATGATTCTTACGCGAGCTTCCGGCGGGCAATGAAGGCCTGACAAGACCTCATAAGCCTGGGTCTGCAACCCGTCTCCGGCGAGGATAGCGATGGCTTCGCCGAAAACTTTGTGGCAGGTGGGGCGGCCGCGGCGCAGGTCGTCGTTGTCGAGGGCGGGCAGGTCGTCGTGGATCAGGGAGTAGGTGTGGAGCATCTCGAGTGCAGCACCGAGGTCTTCAATTTCCGGAGGAAGCGATCCCACAACTGCGCGTCCGGCTTCCATGCACAAAATCGGACGGAGGCGCTTGCCTCCGGCAAACACGCTGTGACGCATGGCTTGATGAATGGATGTCGGACGTTCGCTGGCAGCCGGCAGAAGTCGTTCCAATGCCGCGTCGGTGAGCTTGCGTCCCTCCTCCAGGGTTTGCGTCAGCATGGAGGGAAGTATAACAAGGGCAAAATGCGAAGTTGAGAAGGAAGGACGGGCGATACGCCCGTCTCTCCGCAGGCATGTATACGACCTTACGCCGCCATGGTGCGGCCTATCGGAGCGCTTGCCGCAGCAAACAAAATCCCACCCAAGTCAGATGAGCGACAGCAGTCATCAGCGCCGACGTTAAGACTTGATGTCCACATTTCTTCGTCCGCGACCCGATGGTTGCAGACGATTCTGACGTCCGTAAAGTCCCGTTTCAAGGATTCAACGTCCCCGAACGTCGCGGTTTCCAGGTCAACGACGATAGCAAACGGTCGATGCTTAGCGGCGGCGTGGCGCAGGTCGTCAAGCGACTGGACGACATGTACGGAATGAAACGAGTTGGAGAGCGAGTTGGAGAGCATCTGGGCTACGTTGGGATCGCTTTGGAGCAGGACTACATTGGTGGGTTGCATTGGCTCCTCGGTTCTCGCCGTGTTGGTACGGCTGCTAATGCTCCCGTGGAGAGGAGCGGAACAGTTTGCCGCGTTGCGTCGTTCCGGCTTGCTACTGACGGTCGAACGGTTCGGCCTGAATTTTGCCGTTTTGCTTCAGGAGAATTTCCACCTTGCCTTCGGCGTTTTCCAACTCCTTCCGGCAGGAAGCGGAAAGCTGCATTCCTTCTTCGAAGAGTGTCAGCGATTTTTCCAGGGGCACTTCACCCTGCTCCAGTTCCTGAACGATCTTTTCCAGGCGCTGAAGGCACTCTTCAAACTTTGGCAAAAGGATGAACTCCTGGCCTCATTTTATACCCGATGAACCTGAGCGGTATCGGGTAAAAACTGTACCGAAGCGATTTAGATTTCTAAGGTGTCCAAGATTGGAAATACAGCTTAGTCCGCACCCACGCCGGTGCCACCCAGCGCCTCAAGCACATCTACCGCTGAGGAATATCTGCCCTGCGGGGCGCTGATCTGCGCACCCTGGACCATATCGCGAACTGAGACCAGCATCTCGCGGGCGATGGCGATGCCTTCTTCGCGGGCGGCCTCGGGCGAAGACGCTCGGGTCATGCGCTCCAGGATTGAGTCGGGGACTGACACGCGCAATTCATTCTTCATGAATTCGGCATTGCGGGCGCTGACCAGGGGCCAGATGCCGGCGATGACGGGGATGCGGCAATGCTCGATTTTGCGCAGAAAATTTTCCAGCAGAGAGAGATCGAAAACCGGCTGAGTGACGGCAAATTCAGCGCCGGCTTCGACTTTGTATTCAAAGCGGCTGATTTCTTCGTCAATGTTGGGCACTCCCGGATTGGCGCCGATTCCAATGGCGAACGCGGTGCCGATGCCGATGGGATTGCCACCAATGTCGAGGCCGCGATTGAGGTTGTGAACAATGTTGACTAGCCCGATGGCGTCCACATCGAAGACCGCGGTGGCATCGGGATAGCCGCCCATCTTGGGAGGATCGCCGGTGATGCAAATCAAATTGCGGATTCCGACAGCGGCAGCGCCCAGCAAATCCGACTGGATACAGAGGACATTGCGGTCGCGGCAAGTGTAGTGGAGGATGGCCTCGATACCAGCCTGCTGCTGCAGGAGAAGTGACAGCGCCTGGTTGCTCATGCGTGCGGAAGCGCGCGGGCTGTCGGGAACGTTGATTCCGTCCACTCCCACCGACTTGAGGTAGCGCGCGCCTTCTAATTCTTTCTGAATACTGGTCCCCTTGGGGGGGACAATCTCCACCATGGCCACGAATTCGCCGCTGGCAATCTTCGCTCCTAGGTGGGACCTTTTCTCCAGGGGCACGGCTGCAACAGCGCGAGGCGCGGCCTCGGTCTTGACTTGGGCATCCGCCGTGCGGGCACGGGCCTGGGTGGCGCGCAGCGCCGACTTCATCACCCGGATATGCTCAGGGGTGGTACCGCAGCAGCCGCCGATGAGGCGTACGCCGGCGGCAACGAACTTGCGGGCATAGCTAGCCATGTATTCCGGCGAGCACAGGTAAATGTTCCGTCCTTCAACCGAGCGCGGGATTCCGGCATTAGGTTGGGCGGAGATGGGAAGCGAAGTCGCTGCCCGGACGCGTTCTATAGCATCGAGCATGGCGACCGGGCCTACGCTGCAGTTGCAGCCGATCACGTCTGCGCCCCATTCTTGTAGGCGCGGCGCGAACACTTCCGGGGTCGAGCCGTCCATGCAATTGGCTTCTTCGTCGACCGTGACCTGGGCAACCACCGGAATTCGAGGATTGACCTCCCGGGCTGCTAGGAGGGCCTGATGCAACTCCTCCATATAGCCGAAGGTTTCCAGGATCAGAATGTCGGCGCCACCTTCCAACAGAGCTGCGATCTGCTCGCGAAAAGCATCGCGCGCCTCTTGGAAAGAAGTCTTGCCCAGAGGCTCAATGCGGACCCCCAGAGGACCTACGGCACCTGCCACCCAGGCATCGAAGCTCTTAGCGGCCTCCTTGGCAAGTTTGGCCCCAGCGAAGTTGATTTCGCGGACCTTGCCGGCAAGCCCGTGACGCTCCAACCGGAAGCTGTTGCCGCCAAAGGTGTTGGTCTCGATAACTTCGGCGCCAGCCTGCAGATATTCATGGTGGAGTCCACGGATCAGGTCGGGCTGCGACACATTGAGTTCGTCATAGCAGCGATTGATGAAAATACCCTTGGCGTACAAAAGAGTACCCGTAGCTCCATCACACAGCACCGGAGCAGCCTTCAACCGCGCTAAGAAATCGCCCGCCATATTTTTGAGAATACAGGAGGATGAATCGGCTTGCATTACCCCTATGCCCCGGAGAGGGAAAATCTTTCCCAAGAGCCTCTGATATAATCCGCTCTTTCGCATCTAACTCTCTATCCTTCAATGCTCTTCGGAGTCCCACGGTTGAAAAGAACCTTAAGCGCTTTTCTTGTGTCCGCAATAGCCGGTGCCGGGCTGGTGGCATGCAGCAACTACTCGAACAAAACGCAGACGAGGAGCGGTCTGGCATTTCGCGCGTTTGTATCTAATCCGCTGCACGTGAGCAGTACTGGAGTTTTTCCAGCCCTCGAAATTGTGGATGCCCTCAAGGATATCCACTCGCTGGCTGGGGTGTCGCTCGCGGGGGTGCTACCGGACGCGGGCATGATGGTTGTAAGTCCTAAAAAAGACCGGACTTTGGTGGTCAGTCCGCTGGCAGATCGGATTGCGGTTGTGAACAATGCAACCGAATCAACTACCACCGCGATTGCCTTGCCCGGAGCCACCGAAAGTCTGTTTGTGTGGACGGATGATAGGAGCGCATTTGTGGCCATCCCGACGGCGCCGATCCAGGGACAGGCGCCGGGAGGCGTGGGCCGGGTCGACATTTCGAACGGGGCGATTACGGCAACGATTTCAGTCCCCGGAGCGCATTATCTGGTTCCTAGTCCAACCGGAAATGTCATTCTGATTTTTTCCGAGAACTCGGACGCCGTTACGCTGTTATTTCCCGCCTTGCTCGGAACCGGCGCGCAAACGAACAGTCAAGTGCCGTGCACATCGGTGCCAGTTGCCGCCTGTACTGTGAATGGTTTTGACCGTCCGGTCTGGGGCGTTTTCAGCGGCAACGGCACGACAGCGTACATTTTCAGTTGTGGGCTGGAATGCGGAGGGACATCAAATGCCAGCATTGTGCCGCTCAATTTGGGTACGCAATCTCCGGGTACGCCGATTCCTCTGGTTAACGCCGGGGTCATCGGTGGCGCCACAATAGGGCTGCTATCTGGCAATACGCTTTTCGTTGTCGGGACGCCTCCGGGAACCGGTTGCCCTACCGGGACGGCAGCACAGAATTGCGGAGTGCTCAGCGTGGTTGATGTCGGGTCGTCATCTGTCACCGCCACCGCGCTCATCCCTGACGGCTACCACAACCGCATCCAGATGGGCGCGAATGGGCAGTTGTTCATCGGCTCCCGTACTTGCACGAATGTAATTTCTTCGTCGGAGACCCGCGGCTGTCTGGCTATCTTTGATACAGTCCACTCCAAGGTCACGGTGCCACCCCAGACCGGAGACGTTACCGGAATTGAGCCGATTCCGAACCGCAGCGTGGTTTACGTCTGCCAGGGCGGAGCATTGAAAATCTACGACACCACCACGGATCAGGCTCAAACTACCCAGGTCAACATCGTCGGCCAGGCGATTGATCTGAAGGTGGTGGATTTCTGATAAGAGCAGTCAGCACTTCAGCACTCAGCGAATTGGATTCTTTTGCTGGCACTGGCACGAAGCCTAAGGGCTCCATGGCTGATGCTACTTCGGCTCCAGAATCAGCCGGTGCGCCGTCCCATCCTCTACTGCTGATTTCGAGAATGGCAGAGTGAAGGTGAAGCCGGTGTACCATGCCTCCCACTGATCCAGGTAGTAAGGGCTGAGGAAGTTTCCGGACTGTCCGGTCACGGTGTTCAGGGTGGAAGAATCGAGATTGGAGAGATCGGCAGTGAATCTCTCCGAAGGACCATAGTTGCGGCCGGCAGCTTTGACCGTGTATCCGCTGCCGGACTGTGGTTGTTCGCCAGGGCCGCTCCAGTGGCGAATAACGGGAATTCGACCCAGGATCGGATTTTGGATGGTGACGGAATCCTGCGGACCCCAGTTCCAGGAACTCAAATCGGCTGGCGCCTTCTTCAGCGCCTCGTCCATCGCCGCGGCCAGCAGATCGTCATAGCTGGAATAAGCCTGTGGCAGCCAGCGCCCCGGCTGGTGCAGTAGGACATTTTCCAACCATACCGTTTCCATCATCCAGTGATAGGTTGTCCAACTCTCCGGGCCCCCGGTCAGCGGATACGAGCCCAGTTTTGCCGCCAGCAACATGCGGCGGAGTTCGGTTCTGGCCGCGGAAGCGATGCTAGGCGCCGCCAAGTTCGCTTCCATCTGGCCATTCCACTGGCGCAGGATATTTGCCGCCTGATGCGAACGCGGGGAAGCATTCTTGGCGTGATCTATGGCATACACGAATTTGTCGGCAACAAAGCGATCGAGTTCCGAGTAGACATCGGTTTCAAGCGCCAGCATGTCTGAGGCAACAAACTTCCTGCCTGATCCAAGCACGCGATAAATCCGGTCGGTGCGCCAGGGAGCTTCCCACTGCACACTGATGGAGTAGGGGTAGCCGTCGGGGGTGATGCGCCCGTTCGCGGTGGCGATGATTCCCGATGGGGGATTCAGCACCGCCGGTAGCTTGTCAAACGGAATGTAACTGGTCCATTCGTGGGCATCGTCGCTGCCATTGACCGGCAGGCCGCCATCGCCGGCGGCGCGAATCGGAATCTTCCCGGTCGCCTGGTATCCGATGTTTCCATCCACATCGGCATACACGACGTTCTGTCCGGGCGCGTCGAACACCGAAAATGCGCGGCGGAACTGGTCCCAGTTCTGGACCGAATCCACATGGAAAAAAGGATTGCGAATGCCGTCGTAAAGGGTCCAGCGCAGCGCGGTCTTGCGCGTCTCGCCGGGGGCGAGCTCAGTCACGATAGGGCCATGCCGGGTGATTTGGACATTGACGACAACATCCGCTTTGCCCTTCACATGAATCACTTCGGGACGCACTTCCGGCAGCTTCCAGCCGTCGGGAGTCAGGTATTGTCCCTGATCGTTGAAAGTTTCGATAAAGGCGTCTTCGATCGCGGGGCCGACATTGGTGAATCCCCAGGCCACGCGGCGATTATGGCCGACAATTACGAAGGGATACCCGGGAAGAGTCACACCGGCGACGTCGAAATCGCCCGCGTGCAGGTGGGCCTCGTACCAAAGGTTGGGCATCTGATGGCCGAGGTGCATGTCGTTCGAGAGCAGAGGCTTGCCGGTGACCGTGTGCGCTCCCGACACTACCCAATTGTTCGAGCCAAGCGCGATCGGTTGCTCGCGAAAGAAAGGCTCCAGCCAGGGCCCGAGCAGCGCAGATAGCTGGGTGGACGTGAAGGAAGGAGCGGATGCGACCGAGCGTGCCGGAGCCGCCGGCTGGTCTGGTGGCGGAGCCTCCAGCGTGGGCGACGAGGCCGTGGGCGGATGGTCTCGCCACGAAGTGTTCACGTAGAGATCAGCTGTCAACTCGGGACCCAGCTTGGCCAAGACCTGCTCGCGGGTGAGTGCGAATGTGGGATTGGTGCTGAGGGTTTCGACCATCTGATAGGCGATCATCAGCGAATCTTTTTCGGTCCACGGCCGTGGCGAGTAATGCAGAATGCGAAACTCCAAGGGAAGGCGGTCACGATGACTTTCAATGTATGCATTGACCCCGCGCGCATAAGCGCCGAATTGTTCCCGGTCCTCTGGAGTAGCTGCCAGCAAGCCCTTTTCTGCGGTGGCCCTGATTCCGAGAATTCGTTGCTGGCGATCATGCTTGAGGGCCACGTCGCCGACAATCTCCGAGAGGTCTCCGGCGGCGGCCCGGCGCATCAGGTCCATCTGGAAGAGCCGGTCCTGTGCGGTGACGTATCCCTGGGCAAAAAAAAGATCGGCGAGAGTGGCAGCCTCAATCGTAGGGACGCCGTGACTGTCGCGGTTCACACTGACCGGAGCGGATATCCCGGAAACGGGAAGCGCGCCATCGAGATCGGGAAGCGCCGAGCGCGCGACGCTGATAAGCCAGGCGATCCCGGCGGCAACGACAAACAGTAGGAGTAGTACGGTCAGCGCCAAAAAGCGCCAGAGTCGAGGACGCCGGCGCGGCGCGGCGACCGGGAGCAGAATGTTTGAAGTCATGCGAAGTATCCGATTGTAGGTCGAGGCGCGGGGAATGGCAAAATCATCGGATGATCGGCTGATCGGGGCATCTGATCGCGACATCGGATGATCTGATCCGCTTTCACTTCAGCGATATTTGGCGGTCAGCGGAAAGGCCAGTATTATCTGTAACGAATGATCTGTTCCCACTGTGCTGCGGAAATGCCGGAGATCAGCGTCTTCTGTCCGGGCTGCGGACGCTCCGTGAATGCGCCTGAGGCATTGAGTGGGGCCGAGCCCCGCGATGCTATTTTGGGAGGGTTAGCCTATGTAACGGTGCTGCCGGCAATTCTGTTTCTCGCGGTCCCTGCGCTCAAGAGCAGCCGGTTCGTCCGTTTTCACTCCTGGCAATCAGTATTTTTCAGCATTGCGACCGCTGTGGCCGTAATCCTCATCAAATTGCTGTTCACGATTTTGTCTCTCCTGCCCGTCGTTGGATTTCTGCTGGCGTGGCTTTCGGTTGGAATAGCTTTTATCGCGATCGTGGTGACTTGGGTCGCACTGGCAGCGAAGGCGGTCCAGGGCCAAAGTTACGAGTTGCCGGTGATCGGCCGCAAGGCAGCGCAACTGGCAGAGTAAGCCAGCCCCGCGCTGATTCTTCGGGAGTTAGTTCTCTGTATCCACAAGTTGCTTGACAGGAACCCTCGGGGATGGCATTCCTATACTCTTTTGTGCGGGTGGGGCAGTGACCAGAAAGGGAGCTCTTGAAAGTCAAAGTTTTTTATCATGACCGATGTTTTGACGGCGCCTCTTCGGCGGCATTGTTCTCGCGTTTTTACCAGGAGCGGATTCGTAATGATGTCGAGTTCATTTACTCCGGCCTGCTGCATCGTGCCGGAGCTTTGTTCAACGAGGCGGACTTCGATGGGCAGGAAAACGCTATCGTGGATTTCAAGTATTCCAGTTCACCCAAAATTACCTGGTGGTTCGATCATCATGAGAGCGCCTTTCTGACTCCCTCCGATGCCGCGCAATTTGAGCAGGACCAAAGCAACCGCAAGTTCTATGATCCCGGCTTTAAGTCCTGTACCAGCTTCATTGCGATGATTGCGGAACAGCGGTTTGGATTTAATCCTGCGCCTGTTGCCGAACTGGTGCACTGGACCGACATCATTGACGGGGCGTTGTATGCGGACGCCAAAACTGCGGTTGAAATGAAGGCTCCGGCCATGCAGTTGACCATGGTGATCGAGTCCATGCAGGATCCTGAGTTCATCCCGCGGCTGATTCCGTTGCTGGCCACGGCACCGTTGGCGGAAGTGATTCAGGCGCCGTTTGTGGCTCCCTTGCTGCTGCCGCTGCTCGAAAGGCACCGGCAGTCCATCGGCGTGCTGCGGGAGCGGACGGAGTCGAAAGACGGAACGTTGTTTTTCGATATCACAGACCTCGACCTGGAAGGCTACAACAAATTTGTCCCGTACTATTTGCATCCCGAGTCCGTCTATAGTGTTGGTCTGAGCAAGAGCAGCTTTCGGGTAAAAGTTTCAGTAGGGTCGAATCCCTGGGCCCCGTCGCCCCCGGTGGTGAATCTGGCAAAAGTTTGTGAACGCTACGGCGGGGGTGGTCATGCGAGAGTCGGCGCGATCTCATTCGACGTGAGCCAGAACGCAGCCGCACGACAGGCAGCACAGGAAATTGTGGACGAGCTTCGGGCCAGCGTACGCGGCGCCAGCAAATGAATTCAGGCACTCAAATACCACTGCTGCCGGTCCTTGGCAGTAAAGACCATCGTGCCCGGCTGCAGGCGCTGCGCACGGTGGCTCTGATGGAGTTCATCAAAGGCCTGCTGGTATTGGGGGCGGCGCTCGGGATCGCGTTTTTCGTCGACGCCAAGGACCTGGCGGAATGGTTTCTGCAACTGCTTCACATCAGCCCGGACCGCCACTTTGCGCAACTGTTGTTGCGAATGGCGGACCGTTTGAGCGACGCCAAAGTCTGGGTGGTAGTCACCGTCGCTTGCTGTTATTCGGGACTGCGCTTCGTGGAAGCCTATGGGCTGTGGCGCGCCCGAGCTTGGGCGGAGTGGATTGCGCTGATTTCTGGCGCGCTTTATCTTCCGATCGAGATCAGATTGCTGGTGCATCGTTATCTTCCGATCGAGATCAGATTGCTGGTGCATCGCGTAACTCTGCTGCATGCTGGTTTTCTCATTGTTAACCTTGCCGTGGTCGCATTCATGTTCTACCTGCGCATCTATCTTCCTCGGCGTGACCGGAGAGTCTTTCCGGGTACTCCCATCGGTTAGAATTCCATTTAGTCGCGCCTATTGAGTTACGAAACCCTTGCCAATTTCAGGAAAGCTCACCCGAAGGAAGTTCCTCTACACCACTGCGCTGTCGGCCTCGGGCGCAGCGGTCGCCGGGGGCTGGGGGTTTTCTGAATCGAACCACCCGCAGGTCACCCACCTCGAAATTCCACTGACCCGCTTGCCCCGGGCTTTTGACGGTTTCACAATCGCCCAATTGAGCGACTTCCACTACGAAGACCATTTCTCCGTGGTGCCGATTCGCAAAGCGGTTGAGATCGTGAACGGTTTACATCCGGACCTGATCGCGCTGACCGGCGATTTTGTGACCGTTCCCTGGCTGGATGGATCACCCGGCAGCCTAAGGCGGTATGCTCAGACGGCTGAACCCTGCGCGCGTATTCTGCAAGACTTGCAAGCGCCGATGGGGAGGTTTGCCATTCTCGGAAATCATGATGCCGGGTCGGATCCGGTGCGAGTGACGCGAGCGCTGCACGATCATCATGTGCCAGTGCTGGTGAACCGCTCGGTGCCGCTGGAGCGCGGCAAGGACCGGATCTGGCTTGCGGGGATCGATGACGTGCTTGAGGGCAGGCCGGATATAGGCCTGGCGCTCACGAACATTCCCGCCGCGGAGTTGACGATTCTGCTGGCTCACGAACCGGACTTTGCGGATGAGGCTTCGTTGACTCCCGTAGATCTTCAGCTATCCGGGCACTCACACGGCGGCCAAGTCTGGCTTCCCGGAATCGGCGCACCCTGGCTGCCACGGCTGGGCCGGAGATTTCCTCGCGGACTTTACAAAGTTGGGAACCTGACTCTGTATACGAATATTGGGATCGGCACGATTCGCGCGCCTATTCGTATCAATTGTCCGCCGGAGATTACGCTGATTACCCTCAGAAGCAAAAAACTATAACCGCCGAGACGCCGAGGGCGCAGAGAAAAAAGTTTTCCTGAATTTCTCGGCGATCTCGGCGTCCTCGGCGGTGAAACGGTTTTTGTGACCAGTGAGGCGCCGACTTTCAAGCGATCAGAAAAGATCCAAACAGGCTGTAGAGAAGCACCGCGAGCACGATCAGCGTGAACAGCACGTACATGCGGTCGCCCTCTATCGCGAAGGCAAAGACCGAGAATATGACCCGCACGATCGGAGTCGCAATCAGCAACAGCAGAC
>WNFC01022516.1_pt1 | contig 10955 bp, 9 predicted proteins | sample 5400541 | NCBI WGS metagenome assembly WNFC01 (sample SAMN13153342, study PRJNA577476) | soil metagenome | isolation source: 120 cm saprolite under Douglas fir tree site 2 hole 2 replicate 1 | place: USA:California | collected 2015-04-18
GTACCTGTTTCGGAAAGATAGGGGCCTGTAAAACAGGATCGGGAGGTTGTCTTTGTCCGGGTCCTGTTATTTCTTAGTGATCGCGGCCGGGGAACACTTGCTTTCATCTGTGGATGTGAACGTGCACACTGACAACCGACCACTAGACTCGGTTGCTGCAGCATCGGAGCAAGTCGCAACCCCCTGAATAGCGATAAATTAATTGGAGTGCAATTACGCAACGAAGCCAACAATCTCGTTGTTTTTAATTTCGCCAGTCCAACCGGGGTGGATACCTCCACGCCGCCGGTCCGAATCACGATCTGCAATTGGCGTCAGCGGGAGTGCCCGGGGTCGGCCAAAGGGTGCGACCTTTTTGAAGAGGTCCGTCCGCGCAAATGCCTTGTGACTCATCAGACTCTTCCAATAGAGTCTTGTTACGGACCGCGGAGTTGGCACAAATCGTTGGCCTCGGTGCTTCTCACGACGGACCTGGGCGATGAGAAATTGATAGAGCGGTCCAACCTTGCGGTCAGATCAAGTGGTCGCCGCTGATGGAAAAGTCTTTATTGGCACCCAGAATGGTTTAGTGCTGTATGGATTGCGCTCCAGGCCGTCGGCTCTGGCTGGACACGGACAGTTCCTCAAGATCGCTTCCATCCCCCTCGCATCCCTCCAAGTTCATGAGCGGCAAAACTGAAGCTTTTTGGGGACTGCTGTTCATCGCTCCTCGTTGAGGTTCTCTGAAACCCGCCGGTTGATGCGAGGAACTCTGCGGTTGCTCACCAAGAGCGTACCGGCGTCTGGCTCGCCCGGACCTGCGCGTTCAGAGCCCCGCCCTAAGCGAAATGGAAATTTTCAAGTACAATGGCGCTCGTAAGGCCGACTCCGGCGGCGCTGGTGCCGCGCGAATGAGGTAAGTCCTTTGGCGACGGGCGAAATGACCACTTCCGACACGCAAACTCCTCCGCAGCTTCCTCATCACAAGGTCAAGATTAAGAAGACGGGACAGCGTGCCTGCAACGAGAAGAACGAGAAAGGCAAGTTCTGCGGCGGACATTTGAAGCGCTGGTTCTACACTACGGATGTGATCGAGCAGGCCTGTGGCGACGCTGAGAAAGCGTGGGGCAAGAATGCCGAAGTCTACCGCTGCGAGCATTGCAAGACGTTGTATTTGCCCAGTCCGGAAGACGCGAAAATCAATGTTGCCGGGAAAGGCAGGATTTCCGTGTTCGGCCTGACTTTGCCGCCGAAAGAAAAATAAGGCGACAAAAAACAAGGCTCGAAACCACAAAGGACACGAAGACACACGAAGGAATTCCTTTGTGACGCTTCGTGTCCTTTGTGGTTGATCGGTTCTTCCGCCATATATCAAATGAACACTTCTGAACTCATCTACGATTGGAACAAGAAGCATCCTTCGGGGTTGAAGCCGCAGGGACCCGTGCTGCTCAACGATGAGAGTCTCCGCGATGGTCTGCAGTCCCCGTCCGTTCGCGATCCGTCCATCCCGGAGAAGCTCGAAATCTTACATCTGATGGAAGCGCTCGGCATCGATTCACTCGATCTAGGCTTGCCGGGCGCCGGGGCGCGCGCGGTAGAGGCAGTAACGGCGCTGGCCCGCGAGATCGTCACACACAAGATGAAGATTCGCGCCAACTGCGCCGCGCGCACCCATGAAAATGATATCCGGCCAATCGCGGAGATCGTTCAGAAAACCGGCCTGCGCATCGCAGCCGCAACGTTTATTGGATCGAGCCCCATCCGTCGTTTCACCGAAGGATGGACCGACGACTTTCTGCTCCAGACCACCGAGAAAGCGGTCAAGTACGCGGTGTCTCTGGGCCTCGATCCGATGTATGTCACCGAGGACACGACCCGTTGCGATCCGGGCACGGTCAAGCAGCTTTATTCGACGGCAATCAACTGCGGGGCCCGCGCCATCGTGATCTGCGACACTGCCGGCCACGCCACGCCGATGGGCGCGTTTGCATTGGTCAAGTTCGTAATCGATGAAGTAGTGAAGCCATCGGGTGAAAAAATTCGCGTCGACTGGCATGGACATAGTGACCGCGGCCTGGCTATCGCCAACTCGCTGGCGGCGCTGATGGCGGGCGCACATTGCGTCCACGCCTGCGCCGTAGGCATCGGCGAACGCGTCGGCAACACGCAGATGGATCAGATGCTAGTCAATCTAAAGCTCATGGACATCGCGCCGTGGGATACGCAAGACCTCACCCAGCTGAAACAATATTGCCAGGCGGTGTCGCGAGCGACCGGTGTACCTATTCCAGCCAACTATCCAGTCGTGGGCGAGGACGCATTCCGCACCGCAACTGGAGTGCACGCCGCGGCAGTCATCAAGGCGTTCAAAAAAAATGACGTCGAACTGGCGAACACGGTTTACTCAGGGGTGCCTTCGCACGTGTTCGGCCTGGAACAGATCATCGACGTTGGCCCCATGAGCGGCAAGTCGAATGTCTTGTTCTGGCTGGAACGGCGCGGCATTCCCGCGACCGACGATGTTGTCGATCGCATCTACCAGCGTGCCAAATCCAGCGACCACACGCTGAGTGAAGCCGAGATTCTGGAGTCTCTGCCGGCTGCGACGGCGAAGAAGAGTTGACCCGAGATGCCGGACCGCTTGCACCACGCGATTCTTGGGCCGGGCGGCGTCGGAGGCCTCGTCGGGGCCTGTCTCGCCCACCACGGAGGGTCCGTCACTCTGGTTGTCAAGCCTGAATCGCTCGCTCAGTATCCCAGGCGCCTTCATCTCGAGAGTCCATTCGGCAACCGCGACGTGGAAGTCGCCTGCGCCTCAGAGGTCCCGCCCGCCGACGTTCTGTGGATCGCCGTGAAGGCCACTCAACTCGAATCAGGGCTGACCGCGCTCAGGAATCTAAGCTCGGTGAAAGCGATCGTTCCGCTCCTGAACGGCATCGATCACCTCTCCCTTCTTCGCTCAAGATACGGCGCAGACCGCGTCATCGCCGCAACCATCGCGGTCGAGTCTGAGCGGATGAGTCCAGGGCACATCGTCCACCGCTCGCCCTTTGCGCGTCTGAATGTCTCCGCCGCCGGGCGCGCTTTGCTTGGGAGCACCGTCGAACATCTCCGGCAAATAGGTTTCGAGTGCCGCTTTGTGGACAACGAGTCCACGCTGATGTGGAGCAAGCTGGTCTTTCTTGGGCCCTATGCGCTAACCACCACCGCGGCGGACAAGGCAATGGGCGGGATCATTTCCGATCCTTCTTGGAGGGAGCAGCTGGACGCTTGTGTTCGAGAAGCCTGCGACGTTGCTAGCGCCGAGGGCGCCAAGGTTGATCCCGAGGCGATCCTAGCAGGAATGAAGAGCATGCCTGCAAACATGCGCAGCTCCATGCAGAAAGATGTTGAACAGCACAAGACTCCGGAGCTCGATGCCATTGCGGGACCGATCCTCCGAGGTGCACGCCCCCACAATATTGACATTCCGGCCACGAAGAAGCTCGTGGCTCTGGTCAAACAAAGAGCAGGTGGCGTGAATAATCACTAATGTGCATCTCAAATTCGAAACGCAACGGCACGCTCTCGCCCAATCGCTTCCAGTGCACGATTACCCGGTCTCCTCAAAAGCAATCCCCATACCTTTGCCTTCGTTGTAAGATGACGCATAACTCCCCATGAGCCCCCCTCCGCAACGCGCAGACATACCTGAGGTCACTCCCACGGTTCAGCAGGAAGTCGCCCGCCTGGCCGCTGCGCCGGAAGTGCGCTCCGCGTTCAACTGGTTCCGTACTCAGGAGCCGCAACTCGCGCATTGGCAAATGGAGATGGCGCGTATCCCCGCGCCTCCTTTTGGCGAAGGCGCGCGCGGAGCGTGGCTGGCAGAACGCTTTCGCGAAGTCGGCCTAGACGACGTCCGCATGGACGACGTTGGAAATGTTTTCGGCGTTCATCCCGGATTCGGGCGTCGCTACGTAGCCCTCAGCGCGCACATCGATACGGTGTTTCCCGCTAACACGCCTCTAAACATCCGCCAGCAGGGAAGCCGACTGTATGGTCCCGGGGTCTCCGACAACGGCGCAGGCGTGACCGCGATGCTAGCCATTGCGGCATTGTTGCGGTCGGTGCGGATCCGGCACGCGTTGCCATTCGTTTTCATTGGCAACGTGGGCGAAGAGGGAGAAGGCGATCTGCGCGGCATGCGCCATATTTTTTCCACGCCGCGATGGAAGGATTCTATTGCCTACAGTGTGGTGCTCGACGGCGCCGGCGCCGATACCATTGTGGCCGAGGCCCTCGGCAGCCGCCGCTTTGAAGTCATCGTGCGCGGACCAGGCGGGCATTCCTGGAGCGATTTCGGCGCGCCCAATCCCATCGTGATTCTGGCCAAGGCGGTTGAAACCTTCACAACCACTCCCGTGCCGACTACGCCAAAAACGACGTTCAACATCGGTGTGATCCGAGGAGGCACCTCCGTAAACTCCATCCCCGAATCGGCCAGCATGAAGGTGGACATTCGTTCCACTTCGATGGCTGAGATGGAACGGCTGGAGCAGACGCTGCGCTTGGCGTTGAACCGGGCTGTCGAGGACGAAACTCTGGCGGCAGAGATGCGCTCGTCAGCCCAGAAGCGTCCTTCCGGCGTGACTTGCGAGGTGGTGATCATTGGTAGCCGTCCAGCCGGCGAATTAACCTCCGGGGCACGCATTCTGCAGGTAATGCGGGCGGTGGATGCTCAACTTGGCAATGCCGCGCAAGTACAGCGAGCATCCACGGATGCGAACGTTCCGCTGTCGCTGGGACAGGAAGCCATCGCCATTGGCGGCGGGGGATCAGGCGGGGGTGCTCACACTTTGCAGGAATGGTTCGACGGCAACGGACGCGAGTTGGGCTTGAAACGAATTCTGCTAACGCTGCTTGCGCTGGCAGGAGTGGGGGCATGAAACGGGGGCAGATGAAGCGAAAATTCGCAGTGCTGGGCACTTTCAGGTGCGTTGGCTTTCTTGCTATTTCACTGTCGGTTCTGGGCCAAGCGCAAAAAGCCCAAACCCAAAACGGTCAAATCCAAAGTCCACAAGCGCAAAATGATCAGACTCAACCGGGCGCGCCGAAGTCCGCGCCGGGCAGCAAAGCCGACGCAATTTACTTGCACGGCAATATCTATACCGGCGAACTGGCCAACTCGCAGTTCAGTTCAATCTTGCGGGCCGAGGCGATTGCCGTCCGCGGCGACCGCATCCAGGCGGTGGGAAAAGCGTCAGACATTGAAAAACTCAAAGGCCCACAAACCCAGGTTGTAGACCTCGGCGGACATTTCGTCATGCCGGGCTTTAACGACGCCCACATCCACCTCGCCGATGCCGGCTTCCAAAAGCTGAGCCTGAACCTGGTGGGCGTGAAGTCCCTCGAGGAACTTCGCGCCCGCGCTCTGGCCAAGGTGCAAACCGCTGGGCCCGGCGAGTGGATCACAGGTGGCGGTTGGGATGAAACGCTGTGGCCGGTAGTGGCCGTGCCCAGCCGCTGGGATCTCGACGAGATTTCCGCTGGACATCCGGTCTTTCTACAGCGCGTGGACGGTCACATTGCCATAGCTAACACTCGGGCGCTGCAACTGGCGAGCGTCACGCTGGCCAGCAAAGATCCCCAGGGCGGGCAAATAGATCGCGACGCGAATGGTCAGCCCACTGGCATTCTTCGCGAGACGGCCCGTGCTGCCGTCGAAGCCGTGATCCCCAAGCCCAACCACGACAAGCGACGGCAGGCTATCGAAGCCGCGCTTGCCGACCTGGCCCAGTGGGGGATCACTTCCGCCCAGGATTTTTCCGGCTGGCAAGACAGCACCGTGTGGGAAAATTTCCAGATTCTCGAAGACCTGGAGAAAGAAGGCAAGCTGACCAGTCGCCTCAGCGAGTGGCTGCAGTTCGATGCGCCTCTTGACGAACTAGTCCTCAAGCGCGACATGCATCCGCACTCTGATCTGATGCTGCACACCGGAATGCTCAAAGGTTTTATGGATGGCTCACTTGGTTCGCACACTGCGGCGCTGCTCGAACCTTACACGGACGATCCTAAGAATTCCGGGCTGCCCCGGTATGAGGCGGACAAGCTGAATGAAATGACGAACGAGCGCGTGCTGGCCGGCTTCCAGGTCGGTTTCCACGCCATCGGCGATAAAGGGGTCCAAATCGCTCTGGACGCGTTTGCCGAAGCAGAGAAGGCGGCGCGCGAGAAAAAAGTGAAAGCTCCTAACGGTGGCGACGACTTCCGCCTGCGCATCGAGCATGCACAGGTAACCTCGAAGCCGCAGATGGCGCGCTTCAAAGAGTTAAAGGTGATCGCTTCCATGCAGCCCAGTCATCTGCTCACCGACATGCATTGGGCACAACACCGTCTGGGGCCGCAACGTGCCGCGCACTCTTATGCCTGGCTGGAGCTTTCGAATAAGGGCGTAACCCTGGCGTTCGGAACCGATTATCCGGTCGAACCAGTCACTCCCTTCCGCGGTCTGTATGCTGCGGTAACGCGGAAGAGTGAGGACGGCAAACTCGAGTATTTTCCCGAACAGAAAGTCTCGATGGATCAGGCAATTGCTGCATACACCACCGGAGCCGCCTTCGCCGAGTTTGAAGAGAAGGAGAAAGGCAAACTTATCCCCGGAATGCTGGCGGATTTCGTTGTCCTTGACCAGGATGTGACCGCCGTGGCTGCCCAGAAGTTGTTAGCCACGAAGGTGCTGCGTACCGTCGTCGGGGGGAAAACAGTGTACGAGGCAAAGTGAGCGCGGGAATAACCTGCCTTGCAGGTATTTCTCGGCGACCAAATCCCAGAAAGCATAGTGTTAGAGAGCTGCAATAGCTAGTAGTTTTATACTATTCTGGAACGCCAGTCTAAATTAAATTAGACGCACCTGGTAAAACGAAATGGGTGGTTCGTGCGTCTAAATGGACAGACTGATTTTTACCTGCGTCGCGCCCGGGGCCAAAGCGCTGAAACGGGTATAATGAGCGAGATTTATAAATTTGGAGGAAGTAAAATTATGGATTCGCGCGCAGGCAGTGTTTGGGTGCGCATGAAGGCCCGTCGGTGGGTCTACACTTTCAGTATTCTGGCCACTTTGTTGCCAAGCAGTTGGAGCCCAGCGTAGTAAACATCAATACCGAATCGACCATCAAGAACGTGGGTCGTCGCCGTCGCGGACAAGTTCCGGGCGACGAAGACGGCGGCGGTGGCATGGAAGATTTCTTCAACCGCTTCTTCGGCGGCCAAGGCGGTCCGAGCATTGACAGCGGTCCCGTCCGTGAGCGCTCTCTGGGCTCCGGCGTCATTGTGGACTCCAAGGGCTACATCCTCACGAATCGTCACGTCATCGACAAAGCGGATCGCATTCGGGTGCGTTTCCAGGACGATCCACCAAATGTGCAGCACGATGCCAAGGTGATTGGCTCTGACCCGGAGACCGATCTCGCAGTAATTAAAGTCGAGACCGATCGAGGCTTGCCCGCAGCCAAGTTGGGCAACTCTGACAGTATGCAAGTAGGCGACTGGGTGCTCGCAGTGGGCAGCCCGTTCGGTCTGAGTGAGACCGTCACCGCGGGAATCGTTTCGGCCAAGGGACGCAACATCGTACCGGGCCGGCAATTTCAAACCTTTATCCAGACCGACGCAGCCATTAATCCCGGAAACTCAGGTGGGCCGCTGGTCAACATGGCAGGAGAGGTCATCGGCATCAACACCGCCATCCTTAGCGAAACCAATGCCTATGCCGGCGTCGGCTTCGCGTTGCCTTCCAATACCATCGTCCAGGTTTACAACCAACTGACCGGACCCGAGCACCGGGTCTCGCGCGGCTCCATCGGCATTATGTTTGACGCGCAGGAAAATCCGGCCATTGCGCGCGTCTACGGATCTGGTTCCGGCATCACGATTTCCAGCGTGGTAGCGGGAAGTCCCGCAGACCAAGCCGGACTGAAGGTTGGCGACACCATCACGACTCTGGAGGGCAAGAAAGTCACCAAGGGCGATGATCTGGTCTCTGAAATAGCTAGCCGCAAGCCAGGTTCGAAAGTGAAGCTCGGTTTCATCCGCAACGGCAAGCAGGAGGACGCGACGGTAACCATTGCCGATCGCGCTAAACTCTTTGCCGCCCGTCTGGGTGAAGAACCGGATAATGGCGATGAGAGCACGCCCAAGCAGAGTAAGTTCGGCGTCACCGTCCGAAACCTGACTCCGGAGATGGCCGATCGGCTCGATATTGCGGCCGGAAGAGGCGTGATCGTTCAGGATGTGAAACCCGGTTCCTTCGCCGAAGATGTCGGCCTGGGGCGCGGAGACGTTATCCTGGAGGTCAATAAACAGAAGGTGAACAACGAGGACGAGTTCGCCCGGATTGAGGCCAGCTTGAAGAGTGGCCAGGATGTGGTGTTCCTGGTCCACCAGCGAGGTTCTGGCAAGCAGGACGGGACGGTCTTCCTCGCCGGCACACTCCCGTAACTTTAGACTAGCCCAATCGGAACTGGTACTCTCTCTTGCAATCAGAGATGATTACGGTGCCAGCTTCCCGTTTGGGCCTGTTTATTTACGGGAATGCTTAGGAGATTTCTCAGGTTGAGACGCTTAATCCCAATTCGTGCCGGATGGCGAAGCGCCGTCACTAGCGCCTGTCTCATAGCGTCTGTCCTTCCAGCGGCGACTGCACAGACCTCGACTGCCAATGCGAGGAAATCTGGCGAGCCCGCAGCCACACATGCGGCGGCGGCGAAAACACCAACTTCATCCCGTTCCACGACGAAGCACAAGGTTAGCGCAGGTGCAGCAGCCGCAACCCGTGCAACATCACGTAAAGCGACACGATCGAGTGCGCGAAAGAAAAGAACAGCTCGCGTGCGTGGACAGAAAAAAATTGATGCGGATCGGGCACAATCCATCCAGGAAGCTTTAATCCGCGAGCACTACCTCAACGGCCAGGCGACAGGAACCTGGAACCAGGCCAGCGAAGACGCCATGCGGCGCTATCAGGCCGACCATGGCTGGCAATCTAAGACCGTGCCCGATTCGCGCGCTTTGATCAAGCTAGGCTTGGGCCCCAGCCACGACCACCTGTTGAATCCGGAGAGCGCGATGACGACAGGACCGGACTCGCCGCGGGTCGCTTCCATACCTTCGACAAATGCGTCATCTTCGCGACTCGACCGCGCCTCTGCTCCCGCCAAGACCGCTCCCGCCGAGCCCGTTCCCGCTTCAAATCCGAATAGCCGCGACTCTTCCAGCCCGCAGTAAATCACCCGCAGTAAATCAATGGAGTAAGACCTGTCTCGAAGAGCGTGGGTGGGGAAGTGCTTCAATCCTGAAAGGACCGGCTTGCAAGATGTCTGTCTCGGATTGGAACTGAAGCAAAGAGAAAAGCGGAAAAGGCTGAGTGCTAATTGCTGTTTTTCCTGTAGCTTCCTGCCACGGGCCGCGGAAAATACGGCAGCGGCTGTGCGCTGACAATGGCACGAGGATTCGCTTCGACCAGGGCATCCGCGACTTCCTCGCCGCAGATTACGGCGGCGGCATCGCGGGCAGTTGAGAGCACCGGCACCCGCTTCGCGGTATCATGCGCATCGGTGGCGAGCACGTGAACCGACTGGCGCTCGAGCAGCCACTGCGCGACTCGACGCACGTGCTCGCCCCAGAATCCGGTGAGCGCCGACCCGGTCATCTGAACGACGCAGCCTTGCTCCGCCCACTCCACAATGCGTTGCGGGCTCTCGCGAACAATCGGATTGCGCTCGGGATGGGTAATGATCGCAGTCATCCCGCAGTCCCCGAGTTTGAGAAAAGAATCCGTGGTTTGAGGAGGAACGCTGTAGTTGCTGAGCTCGACCAGCATGTACTGCGAACCTTCGATCACGTAGCGAGTAGGGTTCGAAAATGCGTCCTGCAGATTGTCGTAAGAAAGATGAAAGTCGCATCCCAGGCTCAGCTTAATGGTGTCCCCCACAAGCTGCTGCAGATGTGCGAGCACCCCCTTCAGATATTCGCGATCATAGTGATAGCGATCATTCGCGTGCGGGGTAGCCACCATGTGAGTAATTCCATCCGCCGCGGCCATGCGGCACATGGCGACCGAGACGTCCCAGGATTTCGGTCCATCATCTACTTCCGGCAGAATGTGAGAATGAATGTCGATCACGGTTCAAGGCTGCGGGAGCGGCCGGCAGTGGGCTCAACTTGATTTAAGCAGATTCAGGTGGAAAGAGAAAGCGGAAGCAAATGATGCGAAAGTCTTCAATTGCGGAGGTCGCAGAAAAAACTGCAGAAACTCCCAAGCAGGTTGCATTCATCGGACCACTGGACTGGAACTGGATATTCTCACGCTCTCTGCGGATCTTCTCAGCGACCTTTGCGATTCAGCGCTTAGCGGTATCGTTCGCGAATGAAATCTGCGATTCCGGCGTAGGCTTTTGCCAGAGTTTTTTCCTCTGGCAGGAACACGATGCGGAAGTGCTGCGTGCCAGGTTTCTGGCCGAAGCCGGAACCGTGCACAACCATCACATGTTTCTGGCGGATAAGTTCCTTCACAAAGACTTCGTCGCTCTCGGGAATATCGATTCTCGGGAAAGCATAGAATGCCCCGCGAGGCGCCACGCAGCTTACACGCGGTGTCGCCTCGCACCACTGCTGCGTAAGATCACGACGAGAGCGCAATTTGCGCCGCACGTCCATGAGATGGTCCTGCGGGCCTTCGAGGGCAGGCGGGATCGCATATTGCTCAGGATGGTTGGCGCAGAGGCGCGCACGCAGCAAACGGTGAATACCTTCGGTGTAAGACTTCACCGCGGCCGCTTCGCCCGAGACCATGCCCCACCCGATGCGCCATCCCGGAACGAGATAATTTTTCGACATACCGCCGAAAGTGACGCAGGGAACGTCAGGCGCGACTGAGGCAAAGGCGATGTGCGGCGTGTCTTCCAGAATCAGTTTGTCGTAGATTTCGTCGGAGAAAACTA
>WNFC01009163.1_pt1 | contig 10954 bp, 10 predicted proteins | sample 5400541 | NCBI WGS metagenome assembly WNFC01 (sample SAMN13153342, study PRJNA577476) | soil metagenome | isolation source: 120 cm saprolite under Douglas fir tree site 2 hole 2 replicate 1 | place: USA:California | collected 2015-04-18
GATTCTCAGTTTTTTTTGACTAGATTGGGTCGCATATAGCATCGTTCTTCATCTTGTTGCGCGGTTATGACTCTCAGTGCTTAGTTGCATGATTTCATCTAACAAGGGCTGGCTGCCGGACTCGGGCCTGTTCGGATTGTTGGTCGGGGGCGCTCTTTGGCCCCCCCTTGTTCAGGGACTGTCTCATTTTCATGAGCAGAGGGAGAAGAGTCGGGATTCCTCGCGCGGCAACCACGCGCGGGAATGACAGAAAAGGCTCGCATTCTCTTAGTTTGTCATTCTCGCGCGCGTGGCTGCCGCGCGTGAAGAATCCCGGGTCTTTTCCTGATTAGGACTCCGCGGAGTGAAAATCGACAGCCTTATTCTGGGAGAGGATTGGAGGCGCAGCCCTGTTCGGGCTATGAACGTTACAGGAATTTACGGCAATTAAGCTAATTACCCAGGGTTTCTGCAAATACCGCGGCAGACGGGATGTTACCGCCGCCTATTTCACACATAAAATAGCTTGCGACGCTCTAAGCCATATGCTACCTACTGGAGCCGGCCTTTAGTACCATCAGATCGAGGGGGGCACAGTCGAGAGCACATGGATGTTAGTGCGCACGTATCGGCGGTGGAAGGCGGCTTAAGGAAGCTTCAGTGGCATCTCCTACGGACTAAGGCTGGGGAGGAGCGCCGCGCCCGCGATCAAGTGACCCGCCTGACTCCGGAAGTCCTGCTGCCTTTGGTTCGAGTCCGGGTGCGTCGATGGGGACGGCTGACGGAATCGGTCGCCGCGCTCTTTCCCGGCTACCTGTTCGCCCTGTTTGATGTGGACCGTGAGTACAGCCGGCTGCGGTACACTCGAGGGGTGAGGCAGATAGTATGTTTCGGAGACGAAGCGGCGGTGGTTCCAGAATGGATCATCGACCAACTCAAACTCCGCTGCGCCGACGGGCCGATGGAACTGCCGCCCCGCCGGCTGATGGCGGGGGAACGCGTGATCGTGATTGACGGGCCGTTTCGCCAGTTCGAAGGGATCTTCGAGCGTCATCTCTCGGGTCCCGAGCGGGTTGCCATTTTGTTGTCTGTGATGGGTGCAGGCGCGCGGGCGGTGCTGCCGGCGAGTATGGTGATGCCAGCCGCCGGATAAGGTCACATAGCGAAAAAAATCTCTCAGCCGCTAACCCTCAGAGGCAGTGAAGCCGGTTTCGATAGCGAGTGTGCAGCTTGACGAGCCGGAGATCGCGGCGGCGGTGGCGGTGTTACGCTCCGGCCACCTGGTGGCGGGTGCGGCGGTGGAGGCGTTCGAGAGGCAGTTCGCTAGACTGGTCGGCGCCGAATACGCTGTCGCCGTCAGCTCGGGGACTGCGGCGCTGCACGTCGCGTACCTGGCAGTGCTCAAGCCTGGCGATGAAGTCCTGGTCCCGGGTTTTACCCATATCTCGACTGCCAGCATGGTTCATTTCGCCGGTGGTCGCCCGGTGCTGTGCGACGTCGATCGCAGGAGCTTTACCCTCAGCCTGCAAGATGCGGCGCGCAAAGTAACCGCGTGCACTAGCGCGATCACGCCTGTGCATCTGTTCGGCAACGCCTGCGACATCGACGGAATCCAACAGCTTGCTGAGCGCCATAAGCTGAAGATTATCTGGGACGCTGCGCAGGCCCACGCCACTCGTCATCGGGGCAGGGATATCGGCAGCTTCGCCGACCTGGTCACCTATTCCTTCTATCCCACCAAGAATTTGACTACGGGCGAAGGCGGAATGCTCGTCACCGGCGACCGGGAATTGTACGAGCGCTGCATGCTGTTGCGCAACCACGGCCAGAGCCGCAAATACTATCATGAGAGTTTCGGCCTGAATTACCGGATGATGGAGGTCAGCGGAGCGCTCGGCCTCGAACAGCTCAAGAAGCTTCCGGCACTCAGCGAAAAACGGCGCCAGCACGCAAGATACCTGACTGCGCGGCTAGGCGGCGTCGACGGCATTACGGTGCCCTACGTGGCAGGGGACGTGGAGCATTCGTTTCATCAATACTCTATCCTGCTCGAGCTCGACCGCCTCGGATGCTCGCGCGACGAGTTCGTCGACGCGCTCAAAGCGGAAGGAGTGGAAGCCGCGGTGCATTACCCGCGCGCACTAAATCAGCAGCCGGCCTTCGCCGCAGATAATGTGCGGCTGCCGAACTGCGAATGGCTGGCGCAGCGAATCATGTCGTTACCTGTGCATCCATTGCTGTCCGAAGGTGACTTGGACCGGGTAGCTGGCGCGGTTACCAAGGTGGCCGCTCGGATGCGGCAGACGCCCGCGCACTAATGGTTCGGCAGAACGATTCAACCTCCTGCTCGCCGCCGGAGAGCTCTGCTTCAAGAAACAGGGCGTGCCTCCGCCGACGCCCTTCTCGCGCGTGTCAGGCGCGACCAACGCCAGCAAAACATGGTTGTTATGTTTTTTCACCGTTGATTCGCTACCGGTTAACACTCGCGTAAGAATTCGGCCTTATTAATCTGATGAGCGCCGAGTGCGGGGTAGGGGCGGACAATCGTGATGCTGGTCGAGCGCTATCACGCAGCCAATCGCTTCCTTGACCGTGCAGGTCTACACTTGTTTCAAAAGATAGGCCTGAGCTGGCGCATCGGTACTGACGGCAATCGTGCCCACACCGGACATAGGAGTACGATGGTGACGCGTGGCTCAGCCCGACTTGCAAGATGAAATCAGCGATTGCTCTGAGTGGACAGAGTCGGTTTAAAGAAGGTTCATGTCGGACAAGTTGGTAACCCGCCGGCTGAATGCATACTTCGGCGAAAATCATGCGTTGCACGATATCAATGTGGGTATTTCTGCCAACCAGGTCACCGCGATAATCGGACCCTCCGGATGCGGCAAATCGACGCTGGTGCGCTGCTACAACCGGATGCACGAAGTTGTGCCAGGTGCGAGGGTAGACGGTGAGGTGCTGCTCGACGGCGAGGATATTTATGCCTCGGCAGTCGACCCGGTCGATGTGCGCCGGCGAATCGGGATGGTCTTCCAGCGCCCGACGCCATTTCCCACCATGTCGGTGGCTGACAACATTGCCGCCGGACTGACCCTCAACGGGGTTTCCCTTACCCGGGCTGAGCGTAATCGGATTGTCGAGCAGAGCCTGCGACAGGCGGCATTATGGGACGAGGTCAAGGATCGTTTGAACCGGGCCGGTACCAGTTTGTCCGGCGGGCAACAGCAACGGTTGTGCGTGGCGCGGGCACTGGCGGTCAAGCCCGAAGTATTGCTGATGGACGAGCCCTGCTCGGCGCTTGACCCGATTTCGACCGCGCGAATCGAGGAACTACTCCTCGAACTCAAGGAGAACTACACTATTGTCATCGTGACCCACAATATGCAGCAGGCTGCCCGCTGTTCGGATTTCACTGCTTTTATGTATGCCGGCAACCTGATTGAGTTCGGCGAAACCCGGCAGATTTTTACCAATCCCGCTCACCGCGAGACCGAGGATTACATCACCGGCCGCTTTGGCTAATTCAGTGATGATGCACTGCGTTAGGCTTGATTCGCAATGTCCGTTAATGCCGCGGAGTCAAAAAATGGACAACTCCCAGCCGCAACATACCAATCGCCAGTATGAAGAGGAGTTGCGCGGCTTGCGCGCCGGCCTGCTCAAGATGGGCGGTCTGGTCGAGCGTCAAATTGCCGACGCGGTCGAGTCGCTGGTCGAGCGCGATACCGCAAAAGCCCGTCAGACGATCGCGCGCGACGCCGAAGTTAACCGGATGGATATCGAGAGCGACGAGCGCTGTATCCGGCTGCTCGCACTGCATCAGCCGGCCGCGCGCGATCTGCGCTTTATCACTACCGGGCTCAAAATCACCACCGACCTGGAACGCATCGGTGACAACGCTGTCAACATCTGCGAACGTGCACTCGAATTGAGCGAACAGCCGCAACTGAAGCCGTACATTGACATTCCACGCATGGCCTCAATTGCGCAGTCGATGGTCAATAACAGCCTTGACGCCTTCGTCCGCGACGATACTGAGCTCGCCGAGGCAGTGATTGACCGTGACGACGAAGTCGATGGGCTTAACTATCAGATCTACCGCGAGTTGTTGAGCTATATGGCGGAAGACCCGAGCACCATTGCGCGCGCTACCCAGATTTTGTTCGTGTCCAAATATCTCGAACGAATTGCTGACCATGCCACCAATATTGCGGAGATGGTGGTCTATATGGTCAAGGGGAGGACGATTCGTCACATGGATAAGAAGACATTACGGTCATGAGCAGCCCGGCGGAGCAGGCACGAGAGCGCATCCGGCACAAAATCCTGGTGGTCGAAGACGAGAGCGATATCCGCGAACTCATCCGCTACAACCTCTCAGAGGAGGGCTTCGCGGTGGAAGAGGCGGCGGATGGCGCCGAGGCCTTCGACCGGATCGAGCGGCGCGCACCCGATCTGGTGCTGCTCGATTTGATGCTGCCGCGGATGCCTGGCCTGGAGTTGTGCCGGCGGCTCAGAGCCCAGCCCGAGACTGCGCGATTACCGATTATCGTGGTGACGGCGAAGGGCTCCGAAGTCGATCGGGTGCTCGGCCTCGAAATGGGCGCCGACGACTATATCGTCAAACCGTTCAGCCCCCGCGAAGTTGTCGCTCGGGTCAAGGCTCTCCTCCGACGGGCCAACGCCTCCTCGGACGATCTCGCGCCGGCGCCCTTCGAACGCGGGCGGCTGAAAATGGACTTCAGTACTTACGAAGTGTTCGTCGACGGCGATAAAAAAGACCTCGCCCTGCGCGAATTCGAGCTGCTGCGCTTTTTTGTCCAGCATCCGCTGCGGGTCTACAGCCGCGAGCAACTGCTCGACCTGGTATGGGGCCGCGACACCTTCGTCGAACCACGGACTATCGACGTTCACGTCCGGCGGCTCCGCCAACAGATTGAACGCGACGATTCCAATCCGGAGCTCATCCTGACAGTGCGCAGCGTCGGCTATCGCTTTAACCCGGACGCGCTTGGATAGGCCGCTCAGCTTCCGGCTGATATTAGCCATATTATTGAGCGGACTGCCGGCCGCAGTAGCGCTCATTGTCCTGGCTGCTAACGGTTCGATCTGGGCCGGCTGGGCCGTCATCGTGATCCTTATCAGCGCCGGCGCCAGCGCAATCGCGACTTTGCCGATCTTCCGATCGTGGCGGGCGCATGGCGAGCGGCTTGGGGCTTTAGTCGACGCCCTCGAACGGCGCGAACCGCCCACCCACGTCGGTACCGGCGAGCACGATTTCATGAGCAACGCGGAGCGGCGTCTGCTCGAGGCCGTGGACCGAATCGCGGTCGAACTCGATACGCTCGAGGAGCAGCGCGGCGAGTTTGACGCGATCCTGCGCAATATGAATGAGGCGGTGGTGGTGACCGGGGCGCATGGTCAAATCGTGCTGTTGAACGGCGCCGCCCGCAAGTTATTTGCATTGCAGGCGGAAGCCGGGTACGCCGGGCGTCACTTTATTGAGCTTTGCCGCGATCCTCGCCTGCAGGAGTTCATCGCGCGCGCCACCACGCCCGACCCCAGGGAAGTGATAACCGCCGAGGTGCCGATTCAGAATCCCGCCCAACGCTACCTGGAAGTAAGCGCCGCACCGGTCCGTCTGGCCGGTGGTGGTGCAGGCCGGGTCTTCGTCTTTCATGATATTACGCGGCTGCGGGCCTACGAGACGGTCCGCGCCGACTTTATTGCCAATCTTACTCACGAACTCCGCACCCCGCTTACGGCGCTGTATGGTTATGCCGAGACCCTGCAGAAGGGGGTGGACGATCCCGATACCCAACAACGCTTTCTGGGTATTATCGAGCGACAATCGCGGCGGCTGGCGCGTCTAATCGATGACCTGATTTCGCTTTCCGACCTGGAACGCGGGCTGACTGCGCTCAAATTCGAGCCGCTCGCGCCAGCACGAATCCTCGAAGAAGCGGTGGAGCTGATGCGGGAGCAGGCAACTCGCGCCGGCATCGAACTGGTCGTCAAGTCTTCGCCCGATTTGCCCGATATCGCAATTGATCATGACCGTATCCACCAGGTGATGGTTAACCTGCTCGACAATTCGCTCAAGTACACGCCGCGCGGCGGGCTGGTAACGTTGGAAGCGCGCACGCGCCTCGACGGAGCTAACGGCGCGGGTCCGCCGGCTAATCTTCCAGGAATCGAGTTCCTGGTAGCGGATACCGGCGAAGGCATTCCGGCCGCCGCGATCCCCCGGCTGACAGAACGTTTTTACCGGGTCGACCGTGCTCGCTCCCGCGAACTGGGCGGTACCGGGCTGGGCTTGGCGATCGTCAAGCACATCGTGCAGCTTCACCGCGGAATGCTCCGCATAGAGAGCCGCCTGCGCGAAGGCACCACGGTCACAGTCTGGCTGCCGGTCAGTCAGTCCATGGCAACCTGAATGCGTCCGGGACGCCATCAGAATTGACGAGGAGGAGCGGTCTACTCTGGCCATCGGCGAAGAAGCGGTAGTGGTCGGAGGAGAGACTCACAATTTGGTCTGACTCGAGCCGACAAGCGTTTTGCACGCCGTGTCATTCTCGCGCGTGGCCCCGCGCGCAAGAATCCCGGTCTCTATGGTCGATCACTTGTGGATGCGATATCTTGCGGATGAGCTGCGAGATGTGAAGAATGAATTAGTCGCGACTCCGGATCATTACGGTGTCTATCGCCGCAAATCGCGCCCTTAGCTCAGTGGATTAGAGCATCTGACTACGGATCAGAGGGTCGGGGGTTCAAATCCCTCAGGGCGCGCCAATATGGCAGGGCCCGGGCGGAAGGATGGGCACGCGCGGTCGTTTGGCGCAGTGTGCGGTACTGTCCATTTTTGGCTTCCGATCACCCTCACGGGTCGGCAGGTGACAGGAGGCCCGTATCCGCTAGGCGCAGCCAGGAAAAATGGGGGCAGCCGAGCCTACACTGAGGAGACCGCTGGCCGGTTTTGAATGAAACTAAGAATTTCGGTTGGAACCGACTTATCTTTGAGCCACGTCAAATTTGCCGGAAATCGACGAAACTGCTGCTCATAGTCTAGAATTGTCAGTCCTATTACTTCCCGAGTTTGAGGATCTACTCGGACCAACAATAAACCTTCATCATCGGGCAGACTGAGAGCGGAGCGCGGCTCCCCAAGGGAGATGTAAAGAATGTCGTTCTCCGGATCATACAGCACCCGCAATTTGCCGATCGCTTTCGGCTTTACGGCCATATTTGCACCCATTTCGGCGGCGTGCTCGGCGCGAGGTACGCGGTGACCAGATATCCTTTGTTTTGCCGAGCGTCGTACCTGACAACTGCTACGGTCAGATAACCCATCCAAAACCCAGTGGTTATATTCCGTGCTACGAACGTCTTGCGATTTGACTTGCTCCCTTGAAAAACCTGCTCCGGGTTTGAGATCGCTCTACCTACAAACAATTCACGTCCCTGCATTTCCGGATGCGCGGCAATCAGGTGCAGCCAATCGGCATCTCCACCAGTTACGGTCGTACCCAGATAATCCGTTACGAGAAACCTCGCCAAAGCTCTTCGGATTTAGCAAAGTGGCTCCGTTAGACGCCAATCAAGAAATTCGATGACAAGAGCCGCAACGTCCGTGCCGAGACGAATCTGATAGCTTTGCGGGCACCACCACTGACGTTCCGCGCCCCCTAACTCTAGGATTTTGGCGGGCATGTTACCACAGCACCGGTTGTCACTTCTTGACAGCTAATTTGGCATCCGCCGCGGCGAATATTGGCGGACGCTGACGAACAAAATTATCGATCCGCAGCGTCTCGGCAATTTACAGGTCGCCGAATACGGGCAGACAAAAGACAGTGGAACTACCGATCAGAGGGTTGAGGGTTGTGAATCACGTTTCGGGCAAAGTTCGTGATCACACTCTGCCCTCCGGTTATGGCGACTTGCTTGATACCCAATGCCGCCATCCTGGCTATGCGTGTGCGAATGTCCTCGGCAGTGCCGGTCAGTGTAGTCTCTCTGATCATCCGCTCGGTTACCAGCCGGGCATGCTCAGGCTTAAACTCGAGGCAATATCCGCTGTAGAGGTCGAGATGACGCCGCTCGATGGGGGTGTCGGGCGTGCGGTAGGCATTTTTGAAGGCCATCAGCTCATCGCGAATGTCAGCGGGCAATTCGTGCGGATTTCTGGCCGAGAGCGCGAAGATATTGCATTCAGAAGTGACTAATGGCCCTACTGCTTGCTGCATCTCAGTCAGGCTCTCGCCGGATCTTGTCAGATGGAAGGCGGTAGCGATCAGTATATAGATGTTTTCCAACCGCTTGCCTGCTCGCTCGGCCCCACGCTGGATATGGCTGAGGGAGTACTCAAGCAGACCGTCGCCGACCACTCCGAACAAAATCACTCCGTCGCCGATTTCTCCGGCTAACTCCAAGGTTTTGGGTCCGCTGCCGGCGACGTAAATCGAAATCGGGTCCCTGATATTGATGAACTCGATGTCTGAACGTAAAAAACGGATTTGGCGGCGCCGGTCTCCTTCCTGGTAGGGAATAGTCTCACCGCTCCAGAGTCCGCGGCACACTTCCACGTGGGTGCGCAGCTCCGAAAGACGGGCGGCCGGCATGCCGAGCGTACGCCGGGACGTATTCCCAGTACCGATGCCCATGATTACTCGGCCAGGAGCGAGGGCATTCAACGTGGCGAAGCTGCAAGCGGTCACCGGGGCAATGCGGGAACTGGGATTGGTTACGTTAGTGCCAAGCCTGATCGTCCGGGTGTTTGCCGCGCAGAGGGCCAGGCACTGGTAGGGATCTGCCCATACCATTTGAGAATCGGCTATCCAGGCGTGCGTGAAACCGCTGGTCTCGGCAAGGGCAACGTCCTTCCAGCTATCCACACTTGCCGGGCATAAAATACCGAAGTCCATCGCGCTCCCCTCCTGGGATGTCAGTCGACTAAGCTCTCGAACATAATCTTACAGCCCCTGCAATGCCAACTGCTTCAAAGAAATGCTGGGGGACAGGCTTTAGCCTGTACTCCGAGCGGATAAACAATGAGCGGCGAGCGCAATCCGCAGCGGTTGCAGGTCGCGGCGCGTTATGGATGGTCGCATTCGTCAGGCGGGAAAGCGTGTCCAACATGTTGTAGAGAGCGATTCTGGATCCGCTCACATTGCTCTTCAGCCAGCGCCGATTGCGGCGTAGCCGGTGTAGTAGACAATGAAGTACGCAGTGCCCATCGCGATCAGTGCTGCCAATGCGATTATGTCGCGGCGTTCGAGGCGGTATTCTATGAAGCTCGTGGGAGTTATGCTGAGGCCGAAACCGCGCGCCTCCAGCGCCATCGCCATGTTATTCGCGCGGCGCAAGGCTCCCATAAAGACGGGATTCTGAAAAATGTAGCCGGCCTCGTGCGCCGTCTCGGCCGGGCGCAGAAACCGTGCGGTCGTGCCCTTCGAGCAGAGCTCGCCCTCCGGTGGGCCGCAGAAGGCCAACCAAATGCTGGCGAGGGTGGTTTACCCGAACCGTTCTGACCGACGATCGCGACGAACTCGCCCGGCAGGATTCGGAAGTCAATCGGCTCCAATACGCGGACCGATCAAATCCCTCAGGGCGCGCTAAAAAATTGGCTAAAATGTGCGTCGCTGCTAAGCGACCAGCGTTCGATGGAAGAAATCCCGGCAGACCGAGGTACGTCTGCTCCCACCCATGCACGCACGTTTAGCATCGACTTTGACCAGGCAGTCGAGCAGGCGAACGCAAAAAAGTGTCTACGCCCGGCCTAATATCAGGAAGCATGGAGCGCGATAGGAGTTCCAACATGAGCGTGGTATGTACGAGGCGACCATCTGCGCTAAGCTCGATGGCCATGACTGACTGCGGTGAAATTCTGTGGCGGCTCTTGAGACTGCCGGCTTCCGAACGTGCTCGGTTAGCGGCTGAGCTGATTCGGAGCCTGGACGATTCCGAAGATCCCGACGCGGCAGAAGCTTGGCTCGTAGAGCTTGATCGGCGAGTGCGCGAGGTAACTAGCGGAGCTGCGGAGCTAGAACCTTGGGCCAAAGTGCGCCAAAGGATCGAAGCCCGCCTGCGGTCGCGCTAGGCTTGAGGATTGAACTTCACTCCGAGGCACGTCTCGAGCTAAGCACCGCAGTTGATTGGTATGAAGCCCAACGTCCTGGCCTCGGCCACTCCCTGTTCCGTGAGGTTTCTCGTGCTTTCGATGTTATCGTCGAAAACCCGCGCGTATGGCCCGTCTGGCCAGGGTGGAACTCCCGGACCCGGGTTCGCCGCTTCGTTCTGCATCGATTCCCCTATTCAATCGCTTACCTTGTCCGAGGCCGACGAATACTGATTTTGGCAATAGCTCATACACGTCGTCGTCCCGCCTATTGGCGAGAGCGGCTGGGGCACTAGCACTAGCGAAAATCAGAGGATGAACTGCGAGAAGGGACCAATCCTGCGCCCATCGACGTGGCCGTTAAAACCATAACTGCCACCGAAATGGCTCATAAGCTTTACGGACTGCTCGATCGGCTGGCGGTCGATGATGTTGGAGTGCGACCCGACGGGCAGCCGGATCGTCGTGCTCGATGTAGGCGCCCAGCGCGTCGAGGTCGTCTATTGCTTCCGGCGACCAGATTGGCGTCACGAGCGTTTGGGACGGGACCGCTCGTCCTCGCTTCCCCACGACACGACCCATTCCTTGACCCGCTCATGCACCACACCTTTGCCGTGCTCAAGAGAAGTGATCGTGCGCTTGATGCCGGCAACTTGCCATTCGTTCACTGCAAGGCATTCATTTATCGCCTCGCATCGTTCGCACCTATGACCGCATCTGGTCCGGCATTGCCGCAGGCATGTTGCCCGCGATTCCGAACCGTTGAGTTTCAGCCAGGGCCGATGGCGGCGTAGCCGGTGTAGTAAACAATGAAGTACGCAGTGCCCATCGCGATCAGTGCTGCCAATGCGATTA
>WNFC01009165.1_pt1 | contig 10954 bp, 13 predicted proteins | sample 5400541 | NCBI WGS metagenome assembly WNFC01 (sample SAMN13153342, study PRJNA577476) | soil metagenome | isolation source: 120 cm saprolite under Douglas fir tree site 2 hole 2 replicate 1 | place: USA:California | collected 2015-04-18
GGACACGTGATCAAGGATTCGCCGCGTCCAACCAGGGAGATGGCTGGCATCAAAATCAATGCCCGCCCGAGTGCGCCCAGGCGGGCATCGAAACCACCATTTTGCTCGATTACTGCAGGTCAGTCGTTGGGATAGGATGCCTCGCTGGCGTCGTATTCAGGGCTGAGGCCGGCCGGACTCACCGCGGCGACCACGGCCAGGAACTGCTCAAACGTCATCTGGAGATTGAGGAAGCCGCCTTGGCAGAAAACCCATCCGTAATAATCCAGGATCTCGTCCGGGATCATCACCGGCAGACGCGGCAATGTTGATACGACGGGAAATGGATGCGGCTCTCCCGGATGGATTCGATCCCATACGGCAGACTGATCAGGCGAACCGTCCGCCTCGACCGCGCCTTCTTCCCGCAGCGGTATTACCTTACCTCTAAGACCTCGATTCATTGAGAATAGGACCTCCTGAACACCCTCATCGCCATCCGTACGCTAACGAGCACCAATTCTAGACGAAGTCCTGAGCCGGTCAAGGAGAAACTCGACACTTATTCACTCAAATGCCCCTTGGAAGGTCAATATGTACTCGATAGCACAAATTTACCGACCAGCCCTGATTTGAGTCTAACTACCTGAAAACACTATGATTTCTACAATCAAAGCGATCGTTCTGGGCATCGTACAGGGCCTCACAGAGTTCCTGCCGGTCTCCAGCTCAGCTCATCTTATTCTCGTCCCATGGCTCCTACGATGGCGCGACCCAGGCCTCGCCTTCGACGTAGTACTTCACCTCGGGACGCTTTTGGCTCTATTAGCTTACTATTGGCGCGATTGGCTTGATATGGGCATGTCGCTCGTCGACGGACGTCAGATGCCGCGACGTTTGCTGTTCCTGTTGATAATCGCGTCGGTTCCCGGTGCAATCATCGGGCTCCTGCTGGAGAAGCAGGCCGAGACGATTTTCCGCTCCCCGGTCCTCATTGCGACCACGCTCGCCCTGATGGGGATCGCGCTATGGGCTGGCGATTCGATTGGTTCCAAAAAGCGCAAAATAAGCGACATCACGTTCGTCGATGCCCTCCTGATAGGGCTCAGCCAGGCGCTCGCGATTATCCCCGGCGTCTCGCGCTCCGGCGCAACGATAACGACCTCGCGCCTGCTCGGCATCGACCGGCCAGATGCCGCGAATTTCTCCTTCCTGATGGCGACCCCGATCATCGCGGGGGCCGGCTTGCTCGAGGCGCGCAAGCTCCTGCACTCCGGGCTCACGGCTGATCTCGGATGGGGCTTCGTCGCATCCGCCATCTTCAGTCTCCTCGCGATCGTCGGGTTGTTGCGATTCGTCCGGACCCATTCTTATCGCCCGTTTGCAATTTATCGAATCGTTTTAGGGATCGCCGTCATAGCAATCGCGATGTCGCGTGGTTAACCCGATGGCGATAGACGCCTCTACCGCCGATCTCAACGCAAGCGCTGCAATAGCCCGGCGCTCGCGAGCATTTCAGATCGGACTGACGCTTTGCATACTCAACACGATTATCGGCGCGGCACAGCCGGTAGTCACGCGATGGGGCGCCGTCCACTTGGATCCCCTGCTTTTCTGTACCGGTGCGGTCGTATTCGCGACAATCTGCACCGTCCCCGTGCTCTACTTCAGCGGCGAGCTGAAACTCATCGTGGACCCGCGCTATCGCGCGCGGCTATTCGTCATGTCGATGACGGGAACGGTCATGACGAGTCTCACGCTTACTTACGGACTGACGCGTCTTGGCGCAGTGGCCGCCGTGCTGCTGTTGCAGACCGAGCCGGTCTATTCGTTGGTGCTCTCGACAATCTTCGTTGGCGAGCGGCCGTCGGCGCGCCAGTTGCTCGCGACCGTGATGGTGCTGGTGGGTATCGGCTCGGTATTCGGCGCCGGCGACTCATTCTCACCGGCGTGGGCGGTGGCGCTCGTCTTCGTGACGCCTCTTTTCTGGCAGGCGTCGCACGTGATGGGTCTAAAGCTGATGCCGCCTCTAACGCCCATCTCCATCACCGGCGGCCGTTTCCTCTACGCGTCGATCGTTCTGACCGCGATGCTACTCCTCTTTCGCCGCGACTCGCTCGCGCAGCTTGCCGACCCGACCGCAGCCGGCGTGGTTCTAGTCACCGGCTTCGTTATTTATTTTCTGAGCGCGCTGACCTGGTACGGCGCAATCAACCGGCTCTCGCTCGCTTGGACGACGGCGCTGGTCGTCCCCGGCATCCCGATACTCTCAATTCTCTTCGCGGTAATCTTTCTCGGCGAACGCGCAACCGTGCGCGAGGTGATCGGCATCCTGATCTCGGTAAGCGGTGTCGTAGCTCTCGTCCTCGGCGCCGACCCGCATCGCAAGCTACCCGCATTCGAAGCCGCCGAAGCAATCCACGAACCGCTGATTTGAACTTTGCCTGGACAGCGCGGAACTTGTGTTGACTATCAGCGCGGGCTGGACTTTAGTGGCCTTGTCTGAGAAGTCGAAACTTAACGCGAGGAATTATTCATGGCGCGAATTGTAAGACACGAAAAAAATTCCCCTTACGAAGTTGCCGAGGGGACCGAGCTGCCGATTTACATCTGCGCGTGCGGACTTTCAAAGAACAAGCCGTTTTGCGACGGCTCGCACAAGAAGACCCGCGACGAAAATCCGTCCGACGTCTACCTCTACGACGACGCAAGCCGAGTCCGAGTCAAGAACGAATACTGAAATCTCGCGCGTCGAAGAGCGGGCGCCGACTCTTACCTCGCCCGTTATTTCACGGGAGAGGCGGCTTCGTCGCGAGAGCGACGAAGCGGTGAGGGTTCTGGATCGCTCGCTAATCACCAATTGCCGCAGCCGCCTTCTTACCTAACCCGTTAGTTCAAGGGGGAGGGCCTTGTCGCGGAGCGACGCCAGCATCCAGCGCTCTTCAAGTTTCCGGCGACAGCGGAGCCGGGTATGAACCACTGGGTGCAGGGGTCAGCCCCTGCTAATGCACCTCGACCCCGCCGCAGATATTCAGCGCCTGCCCGGTCATATATCCGCCGTCTTCTGAGGCGAGAAACACGACTACGTTCGCGACATCTTCGCCGGTCTGCATCCGGCCCATCGGCACTTGATTCACGAAGGTCTTGAGCACCTGCTCGCGATTCAAATTTCGTGTCGAGCCGACCATGTTGATCAGGCCCTCGAACAGTTGCGTCTCGACGAATCCCGGGCACACCGCGTTGACCGTGATATTGAACGCCCCGAGTTCCAGCGCGAGGCTTCGCGTAAGTCCGATCACGCCGTGCTTCGCGGCCGAATATGCAGCCATCATCGGACCGCCGCGTTTTCCCGCGATCGACGCGGTATTGATAATCCTGCCACCGCGTCCGCCCGCGATAATTTTCGGCGCAACATGTTTCGCGCACAGAAAGGTTCCGGTCAGGTTGATTCCGACCGTGCGATTCCATGAATCCAGCGTCTGCTGAATCACCGGGCCGCCACCGACTCCGCCACCGGCGTTGCTGCAGAGAATATCCACCCGGCCGAATTCCTTCATCGCCGCCTCCGCCATCTGCGCGACTTCAGCTTCGTCGGTCACATCGACTTTGACCGCGAGACTTCGCCGCCCGAGTTTGCGGATTGCCGCCGCGACGCCTTCGAGTTCCTCCATCTGGCCGAACTTCGCATCCGGATACTCCGGCATCGAGCGGCAGTAATCCGCCACCACGACGTGCGCGCCCTCATCCGCAAGGCGCATCGCGATCGCCCGCCCGATTCCGCGCTCGCGCGCGCATCCAGTCACAATCGCCACTTTGTTTTCAAGTCTCACGATACAAACTCCTTCCTCGCGCCGGCGTGTGATTTCAAGATCCGGCGGACCTGCTTATTTGTGGTTGTGCCGGTATGTTATTCGGAGCGGGGCGAGTTGCAAACGATTTGAAACTGGAAGAGGACACGACTCAATTCGGCGAGTATCAGCCGGCCGACGCTCCGGCAGTCGGAGTTGGCGCCGCGAGTTCGGTAGAGCCACCGCGATGGCTCCGCTATCTCGCGGAACCACGGCACGCCGTTCCGATCCTGCTCATCGTCGGCGTCGCGCTCTACCTCGTGAACCTCGGCGGCTATCCGTTCTACACCAAGGGCGAACCGCGCGAGGCGGTCACCGTCTTCGCGATCGTTCACGGCGGCGGCGTGATCCTGCCGCAACGCGCCGGCATCGAAATTCCCTCCAAGCCGCTCCTGATGCACTGGCTGGCGGCGCTTGTCTCGCTGCTCGCGGGTGGCGTCGATGAATTCTCGGTGCGGCTGCCATCCGCCGCCTTCGCGATCGCCGGAGTGATCGTTTGCTACAATTACGTTCGCCGGCTGTTCGACGAAGTGATTGCGCTGATCGCGGCGCTGATCCTCGCGACCACGTTTCAGTATCTGCAAGCCGCCACCGGCGCGCGAGTCGATATGACGCTGACCTTCTTCATGGAAGTGGCGTTCTTCGAATTCATTGCGATGGCCGAAGGGTTGACGCGACGCCGGATGCTGCTCTACGTCGCGATTGCGCTTGCCGTTTTGACCAAGGGCCCGATTGGACTGATTCTTCCCGGTATGGTCGCGCTCATCTGGATCGCAATCGAAAAGCGATGGGACGTTCTTCGCCGTATGAGTCTTGCCCGCGGCGCAGTCGTGGTGCTCGTTCTCGCCGGCGGATGGTACATCGCGGCTTATATCGAGGGCGGCCCGGGATTCTTCCGCAAACAGATTCTCTCTGAAAATGTCCTTCGCTTCGCCGGCGGCAACGATTTCCACGAAGGCCACATCCATCCTTTCTATTACATGGAAATGGCTTTGCTCGCGGGCTTGATGCCCTGGACGATCCTGCTGCCAACCGTCGCTGTCCAAGCCACGCGAGAGCCGCGCACGCTCGATCCTCGACTCAAGTACATTTTGATTTGGTTCGTCTCAGTGCTCGTCTTCTACAACATCCCTCAGAGCAAACGCGGCGTGTACCTGCTGTGTCTATATCCGGCTCTCGCGACGCTGGCCGCGATCTACATATGCCGCGCAGCCACACACCCGGAATCCACCCGGACCTGGGTCCGCTGGATGATGAGGCTATCGGGCTTCGCGTTCTTGCTGATCGGCGCTGCGTCGCTCGCGGCGTTCACGATTCTTTTTGTTCGGCCAGCGGAGGCGGCCGACTTACTCGCGACGATAAATGTGCGCGCCGCTTCGTTTCAGCGGATCTTTCGCCGAGGCATCGAGGAGCAATGGTTCGCTTCCGCGGCGATGCCGCTCGGCGTCATCGGAGTCGGACTTTTTCTGATTCGAACTCGCCCGCGGATCGAGCGAATGGTCCTGGCCGTCGCAGCCGCGATGGTGTTCATCACGGTCACGGCTAACGTCGTCGTGGTGCCCGCAATCGCCAACACCCTGTCGCTCAAAGACTTCACCGACCACGCGATGAAAATCGTGGATCGCAATCGGGTCGGATATCTGAGCGCGATGAATTACGACGTCGCGTTCTATAGCCGCCGCACAATTCCGATCGTCTCGATGCGAGATCCGAATCTGCCCGAGTACCTGATCGGATGGCGGAGTCTTTTCGACGCGCTTCCAGAATCCAGGCGCAGCCGCTTCGACATTGTGATCGTCAGCAATCCGACCTCGCTCAACGGCAGCGACGAGATGGTCCTGCTGCGCGAGCGCCCGACCCCCGGCAAGCCGCTGCCCAAACCCGCCGACGGCTACATAGAAGCGAGGGCATCTTGGCCCTTTTCTCGGTTCCCACTTCCTTCGAAGGGAAGGGGGTCAGGGGGTTAGGTTCCGACTCGCCTTCCAGAGTGTGGTTACGACAACTTCTCCCGACGAATCTCGCCGACCGCGCTTACCAACCGCGACAGCACATCCGCCGACGTGCCGCGCAGGCTTACGTCGCAGACCTGCGTGATCTCCGACTCGTAAAGATTCACTTCGATCAAAATTCCGCCGCGCTGCTTCACTTCGAGCGCGAATCCCGCCGCCGGATACACCGTCGCCGAAGTCCCCGCGACGATAACCAGATCCGCAAGCGCCGAATGCTCGGCGCACATGTTCAGCACGTCTCCCGGAATCGGCTCGCCAAACGAAACCGTGTCAGATTTGAGCAAGCCGCCACATCGCGGACACTCCGGCGGCAGCTTCTCGAGGCTGATAGCGTCGCCATGAAAGCGCGTCGTGCAATCAAGGCATCGAATCAACGTCCAGTTGCCGTGGATTTCCGCGAGCGCTTTCTGTCCTGCTTGCCGATGCAGGTCATCGATATTCTGCGTGATCATAAAACGCAGAACTCCCAGCCGCTCCAGGTCGGCCAGCGCGAGATGGCCTGCGTTCGGCTTCGCAACCGTGAGCGGCTTGAACAGTTCGTCGTTGCGTTTGCTGAGCCGCTCTTCCCACGCCTTTTTCGGATCGGCCATGAAGCGCTGGAAGCCGTTCATCGGCGGCTCGCCATATTTGGTCCAAAGCCCGCCCGGCCCGCGAAACGGCGGGATTCCGCTCTCGACCGACATCCCCGCGCCAGTTAGCGCGATCGGATATCGCGCGTCCAGGATCATCTCGGCAGTTTCGCGAACTTCCTCGTCGCTCGCCCTCTCGCTTTTTTCTGCCATCGTGAATCGGGCCTCCACGCACAGATTCTTGCAGCTAAGTGACAGTGCATGAAATAAACGTGAACGCGTAAACTGATACGCCAGCCTGCTCCGCCCGAAGTGTAATCGCGCCGGATACGACCGAATGATTCGCGACCAGGCTATACATCCTCGGCTGATCCACGGTGACGAACCCGCGCTCGCCATCGAACTTGACATCGTCGCCGGCGCGCTGCGAGCCGTCGAGCACGATCTCCATGCGAACAACCGCACCCGCCGGCGGCGCCATCACGAGGTTGACATCCTTGGCCGTGTACCGGAGCGAAATCGCGGCACCCGACGCCTCGGCGCGCGCACTCTCCTGCTCGACGCGCCATCGTCCACCGAGATAGCTCATGCCCTCGACGTGCGGACCGACGTCGCGATAGTCATGCGCCCGGTCGCGCATCACGCCCTCAGGATTTCCAAATTGTCCGCGCGCGTGTCCGAGGTAAAGCTCGGGCGTAACGCGATAGCAGACCGCGCCGGGCTGATCGGTGTCGCGCATCGGCTCCATCGGCGGCGGCAAGCTCACGGTGGGACTCAGTTCGCGCAGCAATCCCTGAATAGCCACTTCGGTTTCCTGATACGAGCCCTCGCCGAAGTGGTAGTAGCGGATTCGTCCCTTGGAATCGATTAGGTACTTGGCCGGCCAGAATCGATTCGAGTACGCGCGCCAGATTGCGTACTCGTTATCCGACACGATTGCGTATTCGAGACCGAATCGTGCGGCCGCTTCCGCAACGTGTGATCCCTCGCGTGCGAACGAAAACTCCGGCGCGTGCACGCCCACGATCACCAGCCCGGACTTCGCGTATCTGCGATTCCATTCCACGACGTAAGGCAGCGTGCGGATACAATTGACACAAGTGTAATCCCAGAAATCGACCAGCACGACCGCCTTGTCGCGCAGCTCCTTGAGTACGACCGGGCCATGCTGAATCCATTGCCCGCCTTCGAGTTCGGGCGCCAATACTGTCTCGGAAATTTGCGGCATCTATATCGTCCTGCGTCAACTGAGATTGCGTCTGCTACCGCCCCTTCGCGCGCAGCGTAGCATAGCCTCGCTTTCGCCGATAAGCGCATTTGACGCGCTCGCGATTCGCGCGCTACTGAAAATCCTGTGGCTCGTGCTCCGGTAAGAGTTTTCGCGATCGAATCGCCCGCCGATATGGCGCGCGCCTACGCGATTCGGCGCCGCGTCTTTATCGAAGAGCAACATGTTCCCGAAGAGATCGAGCTCGACGACGACGATGCGCACGCCTTTCACGCGCTCGCGACTCTGGGCGGTGAAGCAATCGGATGCGGCCGGATGCTCGACCACGGCGGCGACGAAGTGAAGATCGGACGGATGGCCGTCATGCCACAATTCCGCGGGACCGGAGTCGGCCGCGATCTTCTCCGCTTCCTGATGGATCGAGCGCGAGCCCGCGGTTTCCGCAAAGCAATCCTGCACGCGCAACTAACAGCCGAGGGCTTCTACCTGAAGGAGGGCTTCACCCCGCTCGGCGACATCTTCGACGAAGCCGGCATCGCGCATCGCAAGATGGAAAAGCTTCTCTAGAAAGGACTCGCAGCGAAATCCTCGATCACGCGAGCAACCGCGTCGGGCTTTTCGAGGATCACATGATGATGCGCGTCGGGAATCGTCAGCACTCGCACTTGCGGGTTCGCGGCGCGCGCGGACTCCAGTGCTTCGGCCGTCATGATTCTGCTCCGCTCCGCGCGTACTAGCATAAGAGGAATCCGAATCTCCTTGATCGTGTCGAGCACCGCGAGCCCGTCGCCGCCGAGAAAACTCTCGCGGTCGAACTTGAGCGTCCAACGTCCATCATAGGTCCGCGCGAGACTTTTTTCCGCGATCTCATGTACTACTTCGGTGGCGATTCCGCCTTCCTCAGGCATCAGACGGAAACGGGCCTTTGCGGTTTCGAGATCTGGGTAGTTAACGACAGGCAAGCCCTTCAGGCGGCTCAGATAGCGGTCGCGCCCGCGACTCGACGTGATCGCGATGTCGATCGCCATCGCCGCGCGAGCACCATCCGGACTCCGCCGCGCAAACGCGAGCACGTTGAGCCCGCCCATGCTGTGGCCAATAACCACCGGCTTCTCGCGACCCGCGCTCGCATGCTCGACGAACCTCGCCAAATCGCGAGCGTAGTCGCGCGGCGAGTACGCCGGCGGCCGCGCCCATTCGCTGTCGCCATGCCCGCGCTGATCTAACGCGAGCAGCCGAAACTCCGGCGCGGTCGCGCGCGCCACCGGATCCCACCACCACGCATTCGCGGAGTTGCCATGCAGCAGCACAACCGTCCGCGCCGCATCGGGATTCCACTCCAGGTAATGCAGGCGCGGAGAGCCTGCGAGAAGATGGCTATGCGGCGCCGTCATTTCAGATCTTTGAAGAAGTCACTCAGTGTCGCGATTACCGCCACCGGATTATCCAGCATCGCATGATGATAGGAGTCGTCGATCTCGACGAGGCGGGCGTTGGGCAATGCCGCGACCATCTTCTTCGCATTGTCACGATCGAGCACCGGACTTTTGCTGATCTTCACCACCAGCGACGGGCACGCGATGCGATGCAGCGAGTCCCACACGCGCGACGGATCGCGACTCAAAGTGCGTCGATCGAGCTTGTGCGTCCATGCTCCATCATCGAGGCGTTTGTAAGTATGGCGCGCGATGTGATCGAGGACTTCCTTCTTCGCCATCGTCTCGCGCGGCAGCACTTTGAAGTTGTCGATCGCTTGTTCGAGCGACTCGAATCGCCGCGGCGGCTTGTCCGCGTAAGTCTTCAAAAACTCGACTGCATAATCGGAGTAATCGGCCGGGCTGTCGATCACGACCATCGCGCGCAGCTTCTCGCTATGCTCCGACGCGTAAACCAGAACGTTGTGCGCGCCCATCGAATGGCCAACCAGGATAGGCGCGCCGAATCCCCATTGGTCGATCACTTGGTCGAGATCGGACACGTAGTGACGCGAGCCATATGCCCAGTCGTTGGCCCACTGGCTCTCGCCATGGCCGCGTTGATCGAGTGCGAGCACATGAAAATCCGCGCAGAATGCGGGCGCGACAAAATCCCACCAATGCGCGTGCGCGGAGCCGCCGTGAATGAACAGAAGTGGACGCTTACCTTCGCCGCCGTAATCAAGGCAGGCGAGCGTAAGTCCGTTGGCTTTGAAACGATGCTCTTTCATGGCACCATTCTATTAGTTGTTCCCGCGCGCGACCTGAAGCTATGCGAGATCGAATCCGGCTGAAATCACTATCACTTGTTGCCATCCTGATGCTTGCGCTCGCGGTCTTACCAGTAGCCGCGCGCGCCCAGGATTCCAACACCGCAAAGGCGCGCGCCCTGGTTGAAGCCGCAATCAAAATGACCGACAGCAACGCCGCAGTAAAGCTGCTCTGGCAGGCGACCGAGATCGATCCCACTTTCGAGGATGCTTACGTTTATCTCGGCCTGTATTACGATTCCCGCTCCGATCATGCCGACGTGATAAAAGTTTACCAGAAATTGATCAAGTATCAGCCCAAGCAGATCAGCGCTTACCTGAATATCGGCGAGGCGTACATGTCGTTTTCGCCGCCGAAGACCGACGACGCGCTCGTCTATTACCGCAAGGCTTACGAGATCGATCCCAAGAATCCATTCGCCGCTCTCAGGATTGGGCAACTGCTCGCGCAGACGGGCAATCACGACGACGCGCTAAAGTATTTGCGGATTGCTCTCGGCGACAGCGCGAAGAATCCGGCGGTCTCGGCGGAAGCGGAGAAAACTCTGAAGCAGATGGGCGCGCTCTAAGCCGCGCGCGAGTTACTTTTGCGGCGGAGTCTGCATCGGCTCGGCGAAATCGTCGGCCGGGCCGTGGTCGTGATCCCCGTGCTCATGCTCACTGTGCATCATCCATGGCCGCGCGAATTCGCGATCGAATATCTTCTGCTGCTCGGGCGTGAGCATCTCGCGAACCTGACTTAGCGCCTGCCAGAAGATCTGGTGGCGATGCTTCTGGTATTCGAGCTGCTGCTCTCGCACCTTGAACCGCGATTCGCGCAAGATATCGCCGACTCGATCGCGCTGCGCAGGAGTCAGTTGCAGATCCCGACTCATGCGCTCCACGATCGATTGCCCCGGCACGTGCAAAACTCGGTACCGGTACGCCAGCGTGCTGACCGCGAAGCCGATTAGCAGGCCCGAGACTCCCACCAGGAGACCGAGCCATAGATTCGACCTAGTTAGCAAAATCGCTCTCGGTCACCGGCATTTCCGGCGCCAGCGGATCCGCCGCGGCTTCATAGTTCGTCGGCTCGG
>WNFC01009166.1_pt1 | contig 10954 bp, 14 predicted proteins | sample 5400541 | NCBI WGS metagenome assembly WNFC01 (sample SAMN13153342, study PRJNA577476) | soil metagenome | isolation source: 120 cm saprolite under Douglas fir tree site 2 hole 2 replicate 1 | place: USA:California | collected 2015-04-18
GGTTGGCGATCAAGGAGGTAAAGCGGACTCCCCTTGCGTTGAGCCGTGACCGGGCCGACCGGTTATAGAATGGTCATTCTATCATCAGTCCCCTAGGCCCGCATTTAACGCAAATGCGGTTGAGGTCGCCTAAGGGTCAGACGGACATCGAGGCGTAGTTCCGGGATGTACGTTCTGCCCCCAACAGCGGACATTCAACCGTCCATCCGTCGGGGCAGGTCGAAGGCGTACCGCTTCACCTTGACGATGCCAGCATGCGCCACAGTCGACGCGATCGGCCGAGTTGATCCTTCCGTCAACGGTACAAGCTCACCGTCGGCACGGCGGACAAATTGCTCATCGATCGCATGAGGCAGGATGCGCTGGCCCTCGCCGTCAGCGGTGACATCTTAGCCGAGACCGCGAAGTTCGGCCGGCAATGTTGAGTCGGGCAAGCATTCGATCGTCACATAGACCGCAACCGAGATGCTTGTGATCCAGCCATGCCGCGCGCTGAAAATTCGTTCAGAGGAGCAGCGCCCGCTTAATCATCCCTCGCTATGGTTCAAATTCTGCCGCGCGACGAAGCCGAGAAACCGGCGCGCCTCGTGCGGCCCGGTAATCGCGTCGGCAAAGGCGGCAGCAGCAAATGTTTCCGCGCGCTGAGTTTCAACCATGATCCGCCGGGCCGGTCAGGCGATGCGGGAAAACCGCGCGGCATTAGGTACCAAACTCACCAAGCCATTATTCGGGATTATTGAGTTCTTCGGCTCCCTCAACGGCCTCGTCGTAGCGCAGGTTTACGTAGCGCATTTCGTTAGCTTCGGCTTCGGCGCCGGTCTCGTTGTCCCACACGCACCATCCGGTGTCGGGGTGGGGCTTAAAACCATCCGCCGAGTATGCGCGCACAGTGTAGCGATATCTAACAACAGTCATGTTCCCGCTCCATTCCATGAAGTTGCACTCTAAGCCCATGAAAACCACGATCCAAGACATGAGGAAAAGCCAACAAAAACCCGGGCCTGACATTGGCCATCCGCTGGTATTGATCGAGTGGGTTGATGCTAGTCGCCTATCCAGCGGGTGGATGGACTTTGCCGATATCCCGAGCCCGTACCTGCACCGATGCATCAGCGTTGGCTTTCTGGTCTCAGAAAGCTCCAACGCCATAATACTTGTGCCGACTATTGCGGATGTCGAGCACCCGGATAATCGGCACACGTATGGGGGGATGATGATTCCTAGGACCGCTATCCTTTCGGAAAGGCGGCTCAGGTGAATCATTTTCCCTTTGGGCGCTTTGCACCTTGACGCTTGGCCACAGAAAGATCGGCCATCACGCGAGCAGCGACGGGATTTCCCCTTTTAAGGCCCCCACTCGCTTGGTGACCGGCTTTCTTGGACGGCGGAATGATACGCTCCTTCTTTGCCACAACTACCTCCTCTGGCTGGCGAATTACAGGTTGAGAGAATCAAACAGAACAACTCTATCCGCCATCGCGGCGGATAAGTATGTCATTGACACACTCCCCTGATTCGGTCTACAAGAATCTCGATCCGGCAGGAAGACCGAAACAGCGCATTGGGGATTGTCGAACTTAATCAACTTGGAGAGAGACAGGAGATTTGCGCATGTTGGGGGCCGGGATTTATCCGATCACCATTGCTGAAATGCTGAACTACACAAGAGAAGCGGATCAGTACCTAGACTTTGAGGAGCACGAGAGGTTGAAAACCTTTCTGGCGCTTCACCCTGAAAGCGGAGATGTGCTGCCCGGAACGGGCGGTGTCCGCGTTCAACAATGGCCGATCAAGAAGCAGCCAGGACGGCAAGCTAAGATCGTCTACTTCTTTCGGGACTTGAATATGCCCTTGTACATGCTCGCCATATACAAGAAGGGCGAGCGTATCCCGCTCGATTTCGACTGGAAGGATGAAATCAAGGGCTTGGTTGATGAACTTGTTACCCACCACAGCGAACGTTGGAGGCTGGTTATTCGACAACAGCGTGGCGGTAGTGATCTTGCGTAAGAGGATAGAGGAGAGGACGATGGCAAAGAGGCATAAAATCGTCGCCGGACTGCGGGAAGCGATTTCATATGCCAAAGGTGCGCCCGCACAGGCACGAGTTACTAGATACCAAATCCCGGACAACATCGATGTAAAGAAGTTGCGGGAAGGATTGGGAATGAGTCAGCCAGAGTTTGCGCTCAAGTTTGGGTTTAGCTTGGGCACACTGCGACAATGGGAACATGGGCGCCGTTATCCTGACGGACCTGCCCGCGTTCTGCTGACTGTCATTTCACATTCGCCAGATGCGGTAAAAGAAGCCCTTGAGTCAGTAGCGGAGCGCCGCGCCGCTGTGGGCTGATAGCTATCTCTGAAGTGCAAGGCCCGCCCCGGTCAAGGAGCGGGCCTTTGCTTTGGGGGTGGCAAGCGCGGAGAGCGGTTCTATAGCTTGGCGCAGTAAACGCACCCTCACCCAACAGTTTCTCGATTGTGTAACGTCTCAGGTGATCACGATCGATGATTTGACCCGGACGTTGCCGGCATTGCGCGTGGCGCGGTCTCGCTCTGCAGGGCCGAGGCCCATGCTGCGGCCGTGTCCAAAGCCGGCAGTCAGAGCGAACTGGTGCCCAACCTTCGCGCTGGCCTGGAGGCTTCCGGAATTGAGACGGGTATTGCGGCGCTGCTTTGCTTAAATCGCGGTCGGCAGGACATAAGCAGCCGGCCCCTCGCGCGCCGGCTTTGCGGAAGCCAAGGCCGAGGGCGAGGGCGAAATTAGCGCCGACCTGAGCGAAGCTCTTCCGGCGGGGCATCCTTGAGAAGATAGCCGGCGCGATCACGCTTTTCGGCATGGGCGGTTTTTCCGCCATCCTCGGGAAGCAATCCACCCGGCTCGCAGAGCGCCGCGTCGTCGACATGAACGGAAACACCGTCACCTGCCCGGGCGATCTGGTGACGATGGCATTTTTTACCTACACCGTCGACCTCCGCCCGCCCTCCGTAGCCGTCGCGGACTCGCCAGAGGCTGGAACTAAACACATCACCAGGCCGACAAGACCCGTCGGAAGATAGCGCGCGGCCCGTGCGCCGTGCTACATGTGTGCCCAGTGAGGACGACATGGGCACGCTTACCGACAAAAAAGTCATTGAAATTGCCAAACAGGTCGCGACGGCGAACGGTATCAATTTCGCCGATGTCCTGACCACGCGGACCACGGACTCAACGGGCGCCGCGGCGATCGAAATCAAGTTCCTCCTGACGGCGGGTTCCTCTGCCGCAGTCATGGGCGAACCTTCGGCAATGACTGTTTCTAAACTCACTCAAAAGCTCTCCGACGCTGGTGAGGAGCGGTTTCCGATCATCCGATACGAGGAACAGATTGCCGCCCGATCCTGAGGAATTACTTCGGCAAGCGGAGACCTTGGCCGGGAACCCCACGGCAACCCAAGTCGATCTGCGACGCGCCATCTCCGCTGCTTACTACGCGCTTTTCCATTTTAGTTTGGCTGCGGCGGCAGACATGGTCTTGGGACCCAATGCTCAATCAAGCGACGGATATAGCCTCGTATACCGAAGTGTTGATCACTCCCGCTTGCGCGCCTTATGCACGCAGCTCAGCGGGTCAAAGACCCCAGCCGTGCCGTTCTCCCCTACCGGTGGGTTCGGCGCAATTGCGGACTTCGCGAGACTGGCAGCAAGTCTCTATGAGCAACGAAATCTGGCCGATTACGACCCTTCCAGAAGCTATACGGTCAACGAGACCAAAATCCTGATCTCCGAATCTCGCCAAGCAATCGCTTGGTTCCAGTCAGGTTCTCCGGAACAACAAAAGGCATTCTTGACGCTATTGCTATTCAAATCGCGATAGACCGACACGCATAGATGGTACCGCGTGCGCAGAGCGGGTCCCTCCAGACGCAAGCCGGAGTCCCAGAAAAAATGCACGACCACCCTTTCAGAAAACCGCCCTCTGCCAGAAAAACCAGTCTGGAAATTTTTGGAAATTTAAAAACGGGTCCCGATCCGAAACAGGCGCGGGTCTATATATTTATACGGCGGGCCGGGAACTGCGGCCGTACTCCGGTAGTACAGGGTCCGTTACGATTTTGAGGTTTGGTTCGGAGGGGGCACGCTGGCCCGGTGGCGTGACGGTGCGCGCGTCGATCGGACGCGATGCGAACGCGATACCCGCGACGGCAAATCACGCGCGACGGCGATAATCACTCGCTCTATCAATAGCGGCCATCGCCCGACTGACAATCCGCGCCACTGACTTGGCATCGTACTCGGGCAATCCAAACTCATCCCTCCAGATAGCCGCTATCATGCGCAGGCTCTCGCCCTCTTCCATCATTTTCATTCCGCGAGCGAGGGCGCTCTGCTCAAGTTTGTTTACAACAAGATGCCCGTCAACCACGTCATAGCCGAAAGGCCGCTTGCCGCCGTTGTACAGTTGCTGCGACACGCGATAGCGCTTGGCCTCGCGGACGCGCTCCCGGATGGCGTCGCGCGCGTTCTCTGCCACTGCCGCCAAGATGGTGAACACCAGCTTGCCTATGCCGTTGCCGGTGACGTCGCCACCAAGATCGATCATGTGCAAGCCGATCTTGTCCTCCTTCATCTGCTCCAGCGTGCCGAGCGCATCTGATGCGCTACGGAAGGTGCGATCTAGCCGAGCGGTGACCAGGATGTCGCCAGCCTGGAGCGTCGCTAGCAGGCGCTGGCCCTCGGGACGTTCGGCCAGCGGAACCGAGCCGGATACGCCAGCCTCGACGAAGAACGCCGCTATCGTCCAGCCCTTCATCATCGCGTAGCCGGTGATCTGCTGTTGCTGGCTTTCGAGCGACATCCCGCTCACGGCCTGTTCGGACGTCGAAACCCGGCAATATCCATAGACTTTCATGGTGTCTCCGTGGCGTTGCTAAAGCAATGCCACAAAATACCAATGCCACAGCCGAAAGCAAGCGGAAAATGCGCCACGACAGGCCGATAGGGGCCTCACCTGGCCTTATGTGAGGTACATCACTAAAACCGGGTACAGGGGAGGTTCAGTGTCGCCGACGAGGCGCAAAGCCCGGCAGCGCGCCGCTCCGGCGTTCGGCCATGCGGTGCCGTTCCCTCAGTGGCGCCGGCCCTCGTTTCGTCTTCCTGGCTCGCTGCCGCAGCACGGTGGCCAGCTCGACAAGCCCGACGCGCCGCAGCGCGTCCGCGTCACGGAGCAAACTTTCCCGCGTGCTGGTGTCCGCCAGACCGTCCAGCAGCCGCTCTACGCCTTCCAGGCCGTCTTCGCGGTACACCAGCAGGAAAACCTCGGGCGAGGACTCGCAGAGCGAAAACATGCCGGTTTCGCTCGTGCTCGTGTCGTCACTCATGGCTGATCATCGGCGCTATCTTGCGCAGCCGCTTCAGGCCCGATGCGGGATCGGTTCCGAGCAGATCGCTTGCTATCCTAAACGCCTGGAGCACGCTGGTGACGTCGTGCATCACGTCGACGTTGACGTCGAGCTCCGTCTGCTTTGGCAACATATCGAAGGCGATCTTGAGCCAAACGGCGGGCTGCTCTTCGCGCACCTTGCGGATCACCTCGGCGCCGTGCGCCTCGAAGTCATTGCTCATTACTTCGAGGAAGTTGCGGGAATGCTTATCGCGCGCCCCTTTTGGTCTGCCGGTACTTCGTTTATTTCCCGGTAGAAAACGGCCGCGATGGTCGACGTCGACTGTTTCGCTCATGGCTACACGCTACTGCCAGTTTCATCGATGGCCAATAGTCAGGTTTCCGGTTTCCGGTGGTTTCCGGAAACCACCGGGTTGTCTCTCACACGCACGCGCGCGTAGCGCTTAAGGTCCCCGGTTTCCGGAAACCACCGGAAACCTAGAAACCGGCAACGGCTGTTGCTGGTTGCCACGATTTTATTTTTGCAAGCATTTTCAACCGTTCGGTGTGGCTTCCGTGAAGCGGCGTTACAGAGCATTTGCAAGTCTGCAGTGGTGTTTTCCATTGAAACAGCGTGCGAAGGTGAGCGTCCGCGCAACGGCGTTACAAAACATTTTATAGCAGTGCTTGCAAAAAGTGCCTGCGGCGCAGTGGCTTCCTCTACCTGTGCGACCATTGACGCTGCATCAAACCAGCGCCAACGTTCCTGCGTGTGTGCAAGCGTGCACTTAACCGAACGAGAGATCACACCATGTCTCAACAGTGTGTTGCGAAAGCAATCCAGGCCCGGTTCGAGGGGCCGGAAGTTGCGCAAATCGAATCTTGGCGGCGCAAGCAGGAAAGTATTCCGCCGCTTGCTGAAGCCCTGCGGACGCTGGTCAAGCGCGGACTGGCATCTGAAAGCGATGAGCAGCGGGGAGCCGCATGACGCACCACAGCCCGCGCTGGCGGCACGGGCTGGGGCAGGAAGACGAAGCTGAATTACTTGGAGAGCTTTCTAAATATCCTGCCTGCGCCGATGCCGCAATAGCCGCAACTCCAATCGAGGAGATGCGGCTATGATCAAGAAGACCGACGGCGACAACATCGTCGCCCTGAATGAACACCGCATCGTTGAGGAGACCGCGCGGGACCTTGCCCCGGAACTGACCGAGGACCGCGTTGCGATCGAATACGTGCAGCGTCACGTTGACTCTAGCCGGTTTGATCATACGACGCGCGCCTGGTTTATCTGGACCGGTGCCCGCTGGCAGAAGGATGAGACCCGCCGCGCGTTCGCCTATGCACGCGAGCTGGCCCGCGAGCTGGCCCAAGCACCCGAATGCAAGACGGACCGTCGCCGGGTTGGTTCGCTTAGATTCGCAAATGGCGTTGAGGCTTTTGCGCGCGCCGATCAGCGCATCGCGGTCACGCGCGAGCGTTGGGACAACGACATTGACAAGCTCGGCACTCCGAACGGCTATGTCGACTTGCGCACGGGCGAGCAGTTCGATTCTGACCCCGATCTTTTCATCACCCGATCCGTCGCGGTTGAACCGCACGATGTGGTCAATTGCCGACGGTGGATGAAGTTTCTCGATGAGATCACAAACGGCGACGCCACGCTCAAGACATTCCTGCAGCGCTTTATTGGCTACTCACTGACCGGCGAGACCCGCGAGCAAAAGCTGGCGTTCATTTACGGTCCGGGTGGCAGCGGCAAGTCGACGTTCACCAACATCATCGCCCAGATCATGGCCGACTACTGCACGTCGGCCGCGATGGAGACATTCACCAACAGCAAGTTCGATCAGCATCCCGAAGCGCTGGCGCGCCTCGACGGCGTGCGCCTGGTGATCTCCTCTGAGACCGAGGCCGGACATCGTTTGCGCGAGAACAGAATCAAGATGATGACCGGCGGCGATGCCGTCACGGCGCACCACATGCGGCAAGACTCATTCGTGTATCGGCCGCAATTCAAATTGCTCTTTCTGGGCAACCACGCGCCCGCGATCTCCAATCTTGACACCGCAATTCAGCGGCGCGTTCTGATTGTGCCGTTCGATTGCAAACCTGCCGAGCCTTACCAGCACCTGGTTCAAGCGCTGGCCGAAGAATCATCCGGCATCCTGCGTTGGGCAATCGATGGCGCAAAGGATTGGTACAATTCCGGCTTGGTGATGCCAAAGGCCATCACCGAAGCAACAAGCCGATACTTCGACGAACAGAACATTTTCGGCCAGTGGCTCGATGAATGCTGCGTGATTGATCCGGGCAATCGCAACATCATGGAGCGCAGCACCGAGCTGTTCGCATCGTGGCGCAAGTTTGCCGAGCAGCACGGCGAGGAGGCTGGCGCGCAAAAAGACTTCAACGAACGGCTTCACTTCAAGGGTTTCGTGCGGGAGCAGATCAAGGCGCTTGGCACCAAGGGATGCCGTGGCATCCGGCTGAAAATCCAAACGCATTGGAGCGATCGATCATGAGCGACACTGATGGAAGCCCTGCCGTGTCCACCGCGCTGCCCGCACCCGGCGATATGACTTACGAGGAACTTGTCGACGCCGGTTACGAGGCAATGATCCATCACTACCTCGAACCTCCGTACGTCGATTGGATTGTGGTTGAAATCCTTAACAACGTGACCGAGGTGGTCCGGCGCCGGTTTGGCCTCGGTGCCCAAGATGCTGAATTGCTGTTTGCGGATGCACGGAGCGAGGCATACCGCAGGCTCAATGATGTCGACCTCGACGACTATGTCGACCACCACAAATTGATCAAGGCAATTGCGGAATACCTTACCGAGGAGGATGTAGCATGATCACCGCGCCGCGTGTCAGCAAGGGAGGGACGAAATGATCTCAATGGACAACTTTTGGAATGATCTCGACGACGCGATAGCCGCGACCAACGGGATGGAGACTAAGTCTGCAAAAACGATGATGGCGGAATTTTTCGATGATCACCGGGGCCTTTGGCCGCATATCGAGGCCGACATCGCGAAAAACGCAGAGCACCGCGAAATATTTAAGCGCGGTCTAACCCTGGCCGCCGCCGCTGCGCACGGCTGGAGCGGGATCGACGACGTTGAGGCAGAGCTGATGATGCGAGAGCACGAAGCAGGCAAGGAGTAACCACCATCATGCGCGCCGCGATCGGCAGCATAGCCGGATCATCCGCACCCCGCGCCGACAATCGGCCAACATGCGCGGCGCAATCACGATTGAGCAAGACCTGCCGGCCGGAACGAAGCTCTGGCTCTCCGCATGGTCGAAAGAGAACCCCGCGCCGTGGATATCGATCAGCGCCGAGATTGCCACCACGGGCGGGCGGAACCGAGCCCGGCAGGGTGATTCGCCCGCAAGGGGTTTGACAAGTTCTGCAATTGCACAATATCAAGGGAAGGTTCGGAAGTGAGTCACCCGCTCGGCAAGGTTTATAGTCTTCAAGAGGCCGCCGCGTTGTTGAGCCAGCCGCCGCGTAGGGTCGCTAAGGTCGCCAAGCGGTACGGTCTCTGCACGGTTTTCGGCCGTGATCTGTTTTTTTCCGAAGGTGACATTCAAGCAATCTGGGATACGCAACGATGGCACTCAAAATCTTCCTGCGAAACGGCATGTACTACGTTCGCGGTACCGTCAGAGGGCAAAGTGTTTATGAGACTACGGGAACAGGTGACAAAAAAGCAGCGGAAGCGATCCGCACCAAGCGCGAAGCTGCCCTCTTAGAAGAGAGCATCCATGGTCGCGCCGCGACGGTTACGTTCGCCGAGGCCGCAAGCTCCTATCTCGACAGCGGCGGTTCGCCGCGCTTCCTCGGCAAGTACAACGAAAGGACCGGGAAGTGGGACGGGCTGATCGGCTACTTCGGGACCAGGAAGCTCAACACGATCACACAATCCGAATTGGATATCGCGGCAAACAAACTCTATCCAGATACGCAATACAACACGCGCAATCGGCAATGCCATGCGCCGTTCATCTCGGTGTGGAACCATGCGCATCGTAACAAGTGGTGTGAGAAGCGGGATTGGGTTCGCCCGCGCAAGCCGAAGGGCACGACGGTTAAGTTTCTTGCCAAGCCAATCCGCGCTGGCACAAAGCCGGTAGCCTATGAGCGTGCGGCCAAGTTCGTGCTCGCGATGTCACCGGCTCCCGCGATGTTGCTGACGACCATGTTCTACACCGGTATGCGACCAATCGAATTGTTCACCCTTGAAGATCATGAGGTGAACGTCGCGAATCGGTGGATCGCGCTGAGCGGAAGCAAGATCGGTGAACCTCGCGGCGTTCCTATGCACGACGTGCTAGTGCCGATGTTTACCGCCCTATGCCAGCGTGGTGGCTTCCTGTTCCGGACACCACGCGGAAAACCCTATGAGATGAAAGAGGACGAAGGCGGCCAGATGAAAACCGCGATCAACGGCGCGCGCAAGCGCTCGGGTATCACGGACATTGCGCCCTATACCGGACGCCATTCGTGTTCGACGCAATTAGTGATCAATGGCGTGCACCAGTACATCAAGGATCAAATCATGGGGCATGCGGTCACCGATAGCAGCCGCCACTATACCACGGTGCCGCAGGCACCGTTGCTTGATGCGATCAATACATTGCCAATGATCGATGCTTGGGCCAACGCGCCTTGGATGCGGGACCCGCTAGCCTGGGCGCACAAGCTCGCCGAAGGCACCGGCAAGCGGAACGATCTTATCGCGACATCTGCGGCCTGATCTGCTCAAGGCTCGTCAATCGAAAATCGGTCTCGTACATGATGCCGATGATCTGGCCGTTCTTGGCCGGGTTCTTGCGAAGCGTGTAGCGGGTCTTTCCCACCGGCCGGATCACATAAGCCAGCTCAAGGCCGGGGTGGAAGCCGATGATCACGTCGCAGTCGTCGGCGGTGATTACCGGGAATTGCTTGCCGCCAGCGCGGTCGATAACGCGCGTTCCGCTTAGGCTGATTGAGTTGTCATCCACGTCGCGCATGGTCTTGACCTGCACGCGCGACATGCAGCCGTTCCAATGCGCGATCAGATCAAAACTATGGTCATGCCCAAAGGCTGGCGTCCAAACACTGGCGCCGAGCCGCGCCAGGCGCACCATCACTTCCATCTCAGACAAGGCACCGCGCTCGGTTGTCTTTTGGGTGGTGGTGCCCGGCAGCAGGATTGAACTGCTGACCTCGTCATTACCAATGACGCGCTCTACCACTGAGCTAGCCGGGCTAATCGAGGGCGCTAAATCCGGGGCTGATTCTGCAGAACGTCCGTAGAACGGGCTGCACGGATTTTGCACGGATTTGTACGTTTTTTCATGTTCTGTTCTGCGTATTTGTGCAGATTTGCGTCGGGACAGTTTTGCAGGAAGTATCTGATTTACAGCGGTTTTTTGAACTTCCATGATTTCCGCCCAAACCCTTACCAATGGAGTGCTCTACCACTGAGCTACGGCAGCGTGCCCTGGATTTAAGAGAATCGGCCAAAAGGCCCCAACAAGGCGGGCCGATCCTTGCCACAAGGCCTGATCCCGCGCAAGCGTGCGGCCGGGCCGCCGCCA
>WNFC01009170.1_pt1 | contig 10953 bp, 6 predicted proteins | sample 5400541 | NCBI WGS metagenome assembly WNFC01 (sample SAMN13153342, study PRJNA577476) | soil metagenome | isolation source: 120 cm saprolite under Douglas fir tree site 2 hole 2 replicate 1 | place: USA:California | collected 2015-04-18
TGGTCGTTCGACAGCTCGCGTGGGGCAAGCAAAGCTTGCGCAGGGATCGTCACCCCGCGTGTCGGGTTGCCTTTCATCTCTCCTTCAGCAATCAACCAGAGGCAAAACCGATTCACGACAGCTTTGACGCGCTCCAGGTGGCTCGTGCTATAATCCTTTTCGATCAGTGCGGCGATATAGTCACTAAATGCGGTTCTGGTCAGGTATTTCGGACGAAACTGCCCGCTGCTCCCAGGAAGCTGGGACACAAAGGTAGCGACCTGATGTAAAATCCGCAGATAGGCATCCACAGTCTTTTCGTTTTTTCCCGCCAGTTCCTCCTGGTGATAGCGAAGAATCCACGGATTGGGATCGAGTTGGGGGAGGGTTCGGGGGTGCGTTTGACGGGGATGTGCTGACATGGGTTCCTCTCCATTCCGGGTCAAAAAATTTCTGTCAAGAGTTTTGCGTTGTCATTTCTGAATGGCCGATCGCTGTCATCACCTGGTTTTGTGCTCAAGTGATTCCTGAATGCACACGAACCTGCGGACAGACTCTTGACAGAAAGTATCTTCTGTCAAGACTTTTCTGTCAAGAGCCAGTCTGCCAAAATGCAGCAGAACGCGCAAGATATGCTTCGTGATTTCTTCCCCTCTTCCTTTGCGCGAGCGTGGTGGAGTAGCCATTGCCGTTCTTACACGCCTTTGCCTCACAGAAAACACAGGCAAGGAAATAGAGAGACGATTCCATTGACAAACAAGATGGTGGTACCGTATACTGGTTTTGGAGGAACGTGCGTTCTACATCGGCGTTTCATCTTGTTCGAAGATAATGGTCGCATGTAGGAGAAACATCTCTTTTTTGCACGGAGGTCTGCGCGGTGAATAGCAATGAGGGGACCCTCTATTCAGCCCTTCTTGAGCTTCAGGCCCAGCAAGAGGCACGGCTCCCAGTCACGATGGGACATCAAATCCATGCGATGTTCCACCAGCTTATTGCGCGCGTTGATCCCACACTCTCGGATCGGCTCCATAATGAACCAGGCCATCGCCCTTTCACCCTTTCATCGCTGCGTGGCGCTGTATTTCAGAGGAACCACGTTGCCCTCGCACCAGGAAAGACCTATCAGGTAAGAGTCACGTTGCTCGATGGCGGACGCCTCTGGGACCGCCTCAGTACGCTCTTTCTCGAAGGAGGGCCATGCGAGGTACGGCTGGGTGAAGCAAGATTGCTTCTGACTCGCCTTGTCTCAACCCCGACCTCTGACTCCACAGGCTGGGCAGGCAGAACCTCCTGGCAGGAGCTGGTCTCAACGCCTACGCATCACACAATCACACTGTCATTTACGAGCCCGACGGCGTTTAATATGAGTGGAAACTATTTTGCGCTCGTTCCAGAGCCAATACTTGTCTGGGAAAGTCTGATCCGCTCTTGGAACAGCTACGCTCCTGATCCATTGCGCATCGAGCGACAGGTACTGCGAGACACACTTCGGTACAACATCACGATCACCGCATGTGACCTTTCGACACACATCCTATATTATCCAAAATATACCCAAAAAGGATTTACTGGGACATGCACCTATCATCTCCCGCAGGAAGAGGAGCAAGCTGCCCAACTGACGCGCCTTGCAGCCTTCGCACGCTTTGCCGGTGTAGGATATAAGACAACAATGGGAATGGGGCAAGTACGCGTCAGTGACCCTATCCCATTATGAACTTTAACTAAATAAGGGGGGTATGAATTGACGAAAGGTGTCCATGATCGAGTGTACATGGCTCTCTCATCTCTTTTATTCTGTATCCCTTTTAATTAGTTAAAGTTCATAATGGGATGGGCTTGTGGGCAGGGGTGACTTCTGCCCGTCTCCCACAAGCTGCCGCTGACCAGACTCAGTACGTGAGAACGGGATGCTGAGCGAGCGGGCATCGTTCCGTTGTGTGAGCGTACTACGATACCAGGAAGCGGTCAAGCACCTACCCTGGAATGCCGCCTCAGTTCCAGGCTCTAGGAGTCCTGCTTTAACCAGTGGTGGAGGGTAGCCGCAGTGAGCAGGGCATATCCCGCCTGGTATCTTTGTCGAGAGGACCGCTCCTACGCCCGAAAGGGTGCCTTACGGTTTGGCCGTTCCGTCACAAAAACGGCCTCCCGCAAGGGATGTGCACGAGGGAGCCTCATGTCGTGTTTCCTCCCTCCCCCTGAAGGGAGGAGAGTACCCACACGGAGGTCTCTATGGAGGAAACCAATGAGAGGGAATAATCTTCGGCGAGAAGTGGAGGTGCAGTAAACGCATGCAGGGCCTCTCGCAGTTCTTTGTTTCTTCATCCTCATGCCGCAGTACAGGGGAATGCCTGAGAGACGTCGCTCTCTCAAGGGCTTGTGCTAGAGCCTCTCTCTATAAGCCTTATCAGAGCGCTGATGAAGCGCTCCCAGGAAACTAGGAGGTGAAGAACGTGCTATCGCGCCTGAGCGTTTGATGGCTACACTGATACTTCAGGGCAGCGCGGATATGCAGAGGTGAAGAACGTGCTATCGCGCCTGAGCGTTTGATGCTACCCATCTGCGAAGCCGGCACCATACCCGCACTTTCGGGTGAAGAGCGTGCTATCGCGTCTGAGCGTTTGATGCTGTCCTACATACGTGAATGAGAGAATAGTTCCGTTGGGGTGAAGAACGTGCTATCGCGTCTGGGCGTTTGATGCTAGAAGATCCGCTCTGAACGGTACCGCCTCCACGATGGGGTAAAGAACGTGCTATCGCGTCTGAGCGTTTGATGCATCACGAAGGGGGGACAGGTGATTCGCTGTCAGCTTGGGTGAAGAACGTGCTATCGCGTCTGAGCGTTTGATGCAGCGCAAACCTCACCAGGCGGGACGTCCTGCGCGACTTGGTGAAGAATGAGCTATCGCGTCTGAGCGTTTGATGCTAGCAGCGATAGGACGGGTCGCCTCTCCTGCTCAGCGGGTGAAGAACGTGCTATCGCGTCTGAGCGTTTGATGCACGAGCAGGAGGGTCATCATCCTCCACAGTCCGACGAAGGTGAGGAAGGAGGTATCAGGTTTGAGCGTTTGATGTCTCAACGCTATCTGGCGGCAAGCGTCCATTTTTGCTCTTGAAAGAGCCATCAAGAGTGCTGTTGTTGATGCTCACACTCAGACCAATCCAACGTCTCTGCTTTGTCTGTCTTGTGAAGACAAGAACATAAGGAGAAAGACCTCTTGACCCTCCCTACATACATGCGTATCCTCGTACCATATCAGGTCGCGCTTCCATCGCTGCACGATGAACGCGCCTGTGAAATTCCGTGACCCAGGCGTGATCGGAAGGATACAGACAGGAAAGCCACCGGCAGATTGTCAGGAACAATTCGATGACCTTCAGATCTTGCTCTATTCGATCCACGGAAGCCTGCATTGCCATGCCCGCTTGCTCATGCTGCTGATGCGCCCGCGTTACCGTGTCCATGAGGCTACAGGCGCGCCAATACATCGCGACAATCTTTCCCTCTTGTCCGAGCTGCTCATCGAGGGTCAGCACATCGATCAGCTTCACTCGTTCCAGTGCTCCCGCTTCTAAGCGAGAAAGCACGCTTGCAGACAGCTTGCCAGACTCTTCCAGTCCAGAGAGCGTCACGCGCCTGGTGCGACGAGCTTGCCGAATATAGGCCCCAATATCCACGAGTGAGAGCGCCCCTCCGTGGATATAGATGTTCCAAATGGCATCTGCCTTCATGTCTTCTGGATAGTGAACTTTAAACTGGTAGAGTCGCGAGTCCTGGAGCAGTTTCTCAATATCCTCCGGGACAATGAGGAGCACTGTTTCGCCGGGAGTCAAGCCACTGTCGTCCGAATGCGCTGCAATTCGGTTGAGCAAGCTGGTGAGCCAGACGCATTCCTCCTGCCAATGGCGACGCAGAGAAGAGAGCCATGCTTCGAGATCGTTGATAGTGATCACCTCTGACTCGCGCGTCACGTGGTACCCCTCCGTCCACTTCGGGCGCTTGCCTTGTAGCGCCCAGAGCAGATCTGAGGGAGTTATTCCTACGCCTTCGCAAATATGCACAGCCGTACTGAGCGTCACCTGTGAACGTGCATTCTCAATGCGGCTAATGGTGCTAGCGTCTACTCCGACCAGGTGCGCAAAAGCGCGCACATCCATCTCTCGCCGGTTGCGTATTGACCGGATCCATGCTCCAAAATCCATTGTTCCCCCATCTCGTAGATCTGATGTTTTCTCCTCTGCAGATAGGCGGCAGGAGGCGCACAACGCCTTCTCCACCAGCAGCCTGTGCAAAAGGTGTTTTATTCCTTTTCCTAATTATACGTTATACGCTCAGGATAGGAGCCTTCAGATTCCACAATTTCTCTCCCCGCCCTACTTGACAAGAACATACGTTCTAGTATACATTATAAGCATATCGGATAGTTGTTGTTGTGCATCACCGTCTTTCTCTTAGGAAACTCTTACATACGTTGCCCTCCCAGGCATAGCAGAAAGGATGCGCCAGAAGCTATGGGAGCGGCGTCAAGCTCACACATGCGTTCGTCAGACGTTTTGCCTGCCTGTGTGGACGGAGCTTCCTTAGGGAATGGGTCGTGGTAATGCAGAATCAAGGCACGCTTCTACGAGGAGGAGACGATGGAATGCAGTGATCCCGAGGGAGTGCTGCCTGAAGCGCAGCGCCGACTTTGCCTTTTAGGGCCAGCCGCCACCGAGACGTATGACTATCATCGCCTCAAAGCGCGCGCGGCTGAGACGTATGTCCCTCTCAAGGTCTTGTGGACCTGGTGGCAGGCCTATCACCATCAGGGTATGGTTGGACTCACCCCCACCGATTGGATGCCATGGACTGAGCTGCCGACCAAGACACAGACAGTGATTACCGAACGGTTGGCATTGCTTCACGATCTGGTTCATGCACGCGCTCTACCAGACGAGTGCGACCTTGACGAATATGTCTCAGCGCTGGCGAAGCGAAACCAGTGGTCTCTGCGCACGGCGGAACGCTGGGTGCGCCGCTATCAGGTCGGCGGCTGGTGGGGCTTAGCGAAAACACATGATCCGGCAAAAGCGAAGCGCGAGCAGAAGACGCCGCCGGTGCCTGCTCTTGGAACCCTGGATGACAATGCGCTTGAAGCGACCTTCCATCATCGCGAGTGCCTTGGAGACCTCGCGACAAAGCCAAAGGTGTCGCGCGCGGAGGTCGAGGCACAAGCCAAGGAGGTGGGCATTGCGCCAAGTACACTCTGGCTCTATCTCAAACAGTACCGTGATGCTGGACTCTCAGGACTCGCGCCCAAGGAACGCTCAGACAAACACGGGCACCACAGGATTACCGATCAGATGTACGAGATTATCCGAGGCGTTCGCTTCTCTCAGGTGAAAAAGTCTGTCCGCTCGGTGTATCAGGCTGTCAGCCAGAAGGCCCAGGCACTGGGCGAACCGGCCCCTAGCGAATGGCAGGTACGCAAGATCTGTGCGGAATTGTTCGAGCCAGAAGTCTTCCTGGCGGACGGACGTGACGATGATTTTCGAGATCGCTACGAGGTGACCATGCGCATGGAACACATACGACGTGCGAGTTTTCTCATTACCTATCAGATCGACCACACTCCGGTGGATGTGTTGGTCAAGGACCAGCGCAGTGAACTCTACCGGACGAAAAGCGGAGAGGTTCGCCCCTGGCTGACGACTTGCATCGATAGCCGATCCCGGCTCTTGATGGCGGCGGTCTTTGGGTACGACCATCCCGACCGCTACACGGTGGCGGCCGCTATTCGAGAAGCGGTCTTAACGTCAGAGCAGAAGCTCTATGGCGGCAAACCGCACGAAATTTGGGTGGACAACGGCCTTGAATTGCTCTCGCACCATGTCTACCAGCTTACGCAAGCGCTGCATATTGTCCTGCACCCCTGCAAGCCGCACCGTCCACAGGAGAAAGGGATTGTGGAGCGCTTCTTTGGGACGTTGAATACTCGTCTGTGGGCGGACCAGCCTGGCTACGTTGCCTCCAATACCGAGGAGCGCAATCCCCATGTCAAGGCCAAACTCACGCTCTCAGAATTGGAGAAACGTTTTTGGACCTTTATTCACCAGTACCACCAGGAGGTGCATAGCGAGACGCAGGAAACGCCACTGGAGTACTGGGAGAAGCACTGTTACGCGGAACCCGCAGACCCTCGAGACTTAGATATGCTGCTCAAAGAGCCTGACGACAGGGTCGTCGCCAAGGATGGCATTTACTACCGGAACCGCATCTATTGGCACTCTATGGTGCCCGACCTCGTGGGCAAGCATGTGGAGGTCCGCTCGGAGCCCATCTATCGAGCGCCAGATGAGATCGAGGTCTTCCTGGACCACCAGTGGATGTGTACGGCGAAGGCGACCGATGCGCAAACCATCACGCAAAAGGATATGGGAACGGCGAAACGCGAGCAGAAAGAACACCTCCGCCGCGACATCAAGAAGGCGCGCGAGGCGGCGGATTTGGCTGACCAGGAGATTGCCGCCTTACAGTCCAAAGATTCCGACTCCGCCCACCATCCTGGAGATGAAGTGGCTGATCGCGAGATTGCCGCCCAACAGCCCGAAGGTTCTCTACAAGAGACGCCGCCTCCATCGAAACCCAAGCGGAGAGAGAAGGCCGCTGCTCCGCCGAAAGCTACGACGCCACAAGGCGATTTCTTGGAACGCATGGCAGCACGCGAGGAAGCACGAAGAAAGCGAGAAGGCGCATGACCACTAATCCATTTGCCGAAGATCATTTGCCAGAAGGTCAGCCCGTCATTGAGACGAAGAATGTCAGACGATGCAGATCGTTTATGCGGCTGATCACAGACCCCGAAAGACGTTCACCCACGATGGGGGTGATTACCGGGCTTGCTGGTGTGGGCAAGACCATCGCTACCCAGTACTATCTCGACAGTCTTGCGCCACACGCACAGACCGCGCTACCCACCGCCGTCAAAGTCAAGGTGATGCCCCGTTCCACTCCACGTGCGCTTGCCAAAACGATTCTCGACAGCCTGTTGGAGAAATCTCGGGGAAGCAACATCTATGAGATGGCTGACGAGGCTGCGGCTGCCATTGAGCGGAACTATATCAATCTGCTTGTCGTAGACGAAGCTGACCGGCTCAACGAGGATAGTTTCGAAGTATTACGACACCTCTTTGATAAGACAGGGTGTCGTATCGTCCTGGTCGGACTTCCCAACATCATGAGCGTGATTGAGCGGCACCAGAAATTTTCCAGTCGTGTGGGACTCCGCATGCCTTTCGTCCCACTGGAGTTGAAAGAAGTGCTGGACACCGTCCTCCCAGGGCTGATCCTTCCTTGCTGGACCTATGATCCAGAGAATCCTGCTGATCGCCAGATGGGGACAGCGATCTGGCATAAGGTCAATCCCTCCTTGCGGAACCTGTACGGTCTCCTGGCAACCGCCAGTCAAATGGCAAGAGATGAGGAACTCTCATCTATTACGGCGGCTATCATTGACGAAGCCTATATCTGGATGATGACCCAGCAGGAGCAGTATTACACAGACACGCCGAATCCTCCAACAGAGACGGAGGCCAAAGGCCCACATGAACACGCCTCCGAAGAACGGCATAAAGCGAAAGAGAAGACGAGCGAGTCATGACGAATCCGTTCCGCTCCACCTCCGTTTTCAATCGTCCACTGACGTTGGAGGTCTGCCAACAGATGCACGCCGCCGCACTCCTGCGTGTGGCACGAGGCATGGAGATGGATGCGGTTCCAGGAAGCGTTCCTGTCGCCTGGCTGCGCGAACTGGTGCATCGCTTTGGCACGGAGGTCTGCCTGATGCATCCCGCGGAGATCGAGCATCGCTTTCGCGGGGTGACGCTCTCCGTCTATCAACGGATTGAGGCGCTCTATTGTTCCCGGTTGGCGCGGAGCATTCAGATGGTCACGCGAATCGTAGACGCCATGGCACGATGCGTAAGCCGGCCGAGGGTCCATGAAGAAGCCATCTGGGCCATCTGCCTGTACCTGGACGAGCGGCGTCTCCAACAGACGAGCGTGACGACGGAGCAACTCGATGCGACGTGGTGGATCGGCGAAATCGTTCCAGGCGCGCCTGCCACAGCAGAAGGCGGGGACAAAGAAGACGCCTCACGCTCTGTCCTCGTAGGCGTCATCGATGTGTCCCATGCGCGCCTTCTCGCCTTCCGGCAAGGCGCGCATGGGTCCAAGGCCGAACTCTCTGCGCTCTCGCTCTATGACGCCCTGGTGAATGCGCGTCAACCACATCCTCAAGGAACAGGGGGACTAGTCTGGCAGGTGCCAACCCACCTTGTCGCCACAGGGACGCTTTCGGAGACATGCAAAGCCTCGTGCGCCTCGCTCGCCATAAAGATAGAGCGCGCCTCGTCCCCTGCGCCGCTCATTGAGGACTTACAGCAGCTGTGGACGGACCTGCGCACGCGTCTCGTGGTCGCGCCTGCGCGATGGGCGGTCGTCTTCGATAGCGCGCTCAACAGAGCCTATGGAACGAGTCCGCTGCGAACGAGAGAGGAGGCTGACCACCGCTTTGGGCGCTTGACCGGGTACCAGAGCGATCCAGCCATTCTCATTCCCGCGCTGCGGGCGCTTCTCCCACTGCATGATGCCTCTATTAGCCAGGAAGGAGAGGTCCTCCATGACGGATTGCACTACGTTGATGACCTGCTGTCGAACTTTCCTGGATCGCACGTTTCGGTGCAGCGGTCAGAGCAAACCGAGGCGGCGATCTGGGTCTACCTGGATGGAGAGATTCTCTGCCAGGCCATGGCCCGTGAGTTAGCGCGGCGCGATGGAAGTTACCGATCCCATCGACCGGGGAGGTGAAGCATGTCATTTGTCGCGCTCCTGATCCATCTCAAACCGGTGTCCACCGGGCTTGCTCCCTCGTGGGACGAGGTATGGGGAACTGGCGAGGCCATGCTGCGAGAACTGCGATCCGCTGTGTCTGCATCAAGTGGAACATCTCACGCGATTCAGGAAGGCTGCGCACAACCTGCCCCGCTCACACCCACACTGCTTTTGGATGAACATCACCAGCTCTCTCTCCGGGTCACCGTCCTCGGAGAGTCAGGTCTCCCATCCGTTGCATCGCTCTTAGACACGCTCACGGCATATCCGTTGCTTCGTCTGGGGAACCGCCGGTATATGGCCGAGGCCGCAGACCTCTCGCACTCGGCATGGGCAGGACTTTCCACCTGGGCAGACTTCCTGGCTCCCCCCTACGGACAGACGATCAAGCTGCACCTGGGCACGCCGCTCGTGCTCCTGCCGGGCGCTGGCGCCGCCGGAGAACAAAGCTTCCACTTTCCTTTCCCCCGCCCACTCTTTGCAGAGCTGGCGCGACGCTGGCAGGAGCTTGGCGGACCGCCGCTGCCTGTCGGATCTCGTGATCTTTTGCCCTTGCTGGAGGATGGAGGCATCGTGCTTGCTGATTACCGCTTGCGCTTATCGCAGGTCCTGCTCGACGGGAGGGTCCAGTCCGGGTTTCGCGGCTGGATCTGCTATGAGTGCCGCAGATCCGCCTCTGCGGCGCGAGCGACGCTGGCTGCACTCTCACGGTTCGCCTTCTTCGCCGGGGTAGGCGCCTTCGCGGAGTTTGGCATGGGCGCGACGCGAATCACCATTGGATAAGGAGGATGTATGGAGTGGTGTGTTGTCAAAACGGGGGCAGAGTTGTTCGATCTGCTGCACGTCTATGGATTAGGGATTCTGCTCGCGCACGCCTGCGGAAAGTCGGTAGAGGTCATGGACACAGGCTGTTCCTATACCCTCACGGGACACCTTTCCGCGCAGCCTTCCGGGTCTCTTGACCTCGTAGATGAGGCGCTGGCCCTACCGACTCCACAGGAGGTAGCAGCAGCCCGGCTTCCTGATGCCTTAGTCCCAGTTCCAGTTGCCAACCTCGACGGTCTGCTCACGGTCCTCTTTACGACCCCTGGCGCTGTGCGCGCCCTGTCCGTGGCAGATCTCTTGTTTAAGGCGCGACGCGATGACTCCGTTGCCGAGCGGGCCATCAGGAAAGCGCGCGTTGCTCTTGCCCGGTGGAAAGATTTCGTCTCCAAGGAGCCAGCTCACGGGGAAGAAAGCTGGTTCGAACGCGTCCTGCGAGACTACGATCCCGTCACACCTGCCATCCCAGTTCCCGCAGACGCTCGTGCAGAACGAGACCTCTCGCTGGTGATGATGCTTGATCCATCCTTCAGCTACTCAACGCACAGGCCGAGAAGCGATGGACTCGTCTCTCACAAAACGCAGGTAGCCATCCGTGGAACACGCTTTGCCGTCTTGCTTGCCCAAGTCGGAGCTGCGCGTTTCCTGCGCGCTCAACGCGTGGGCGGTGACCTGGTCAATTGCTATGTTCCAAAGGCTGGCAGGATCAGACTGGACGGGGACACGCGATTGCCCTTGCTTGGCGGGGCTTCTACCGAAGCCTCCCAGGCGGCGCTTGTTCAGTGGTTGGCCTATGCAGGCAGCGCCGTTCATGTGGCGCATGCGCGATGGACCGGGCTGGTCTATCAGACCATTCAGACGCAAGGGACACAGCAGTCGATCCCACGCGGGCAAGGCTGTCTTGACCTGACCTGGCTCGCATCGCTCCCAGATCAGTCCCGGGAGCCGCTGTGCTCCTTCTGGCGGGCGCTGCTCGACCTCTCGCCAGAGCGTCGCCCGTGTGAGGTTGATGCGCTTGTGGATGCGCTCTCTACCAGATCGCAGACCAGATGGGAGGCCCATCTGCTTGAAGTGGCAAGGCGCATCCACGCTGCGCCAGAAACGCTTCGTTCGTACACGCTCGCAGAAGTGAAAGAGGTAACCACGCATATGCATACACCATCTCCCGCGCTCCTCAAGAAAGCGCTTGAACAAAAAGCGGGCACGCTGCGCTTCGGACAAGCGCTGCGGCTTCTCGGCGAGTTCAATGCCGCCGCGCTCCGTGATCTCGTCGAAGA
>WNFC01017491.1_pt1 | contig 10953 bp, 7 predicted proteins | sample 5400541 | NCBI WGS metagenome assembly WNFC01 (sample SAMN13153342, study PRJNA577476) | soil metagenome | isolation source: 120 cm saprolite under Douglas fir tree site 2 hole 2 replicate 1 | place: USA:California | collected 2015-04-18
CGCATGTGCAAATTCATTTTGACGTGAAAGACGACAATGGCAGCGTCGAGAAATGGATTGCTGAGACGGCTTCTCCGCAGCGGCTGTTCAGCTTTGGTTGGAACGCGAAGACCTTGAAGGCCGGGGACAAGATCACGGTGACGGGAGCGCAGCTCAAAGACGGGAATAAGATCGTGAGCATCATCAAGCTCACGGGAGGCAACGCTCCGGTGCTCACCCAGGGGTCCACCGAGTGAGGACCGGCTTCGGCGAAGCGAATGGGAGCGCGTCCCGGGTCCTGCCAACCGGCCAGTTTATCCGAGCGGAGGCGAAGTCAGGATGCGTGGAGATGCCGGCCGCATTCACTTTGTGTCCGTGACTGCTAGGCACGTCGATGGGTGCGATAGTACGGCGCCCGGAGCGGCTGTTGAAGGAGGGGTTTTCAAATGCGAAAAGGCTTCCTTGGTTCGACTCTTTTGCTCGTGGCGTTCGCCTTCTCGGCCGTTTTGCTCGCTCAGACTGCCAAGCCGTCGGGAGCGGTGACGAGCACACCGAACCTGTCTGGGACCTGGAACAGGGGCATAGGGCACAATGCTGCTGGTATTTTTGATGATGATGCCGGCGGTGTTCCTTTCCTCGGCTTTACCAAGCAAGAGCCGCCGCTGCAGCCCGCGTCATTGCAGATTTACCAGGCCAACCGGAAGGGCATCACGGACCCAAGATTAAAAGGACGCGACGATTCCGATCCAATGAATAGCTGTTTCCCTCCCGGTCCGACACGTCTCTATACTATGCCCCAGCCCTTCGAGATCCGTCAGACCGCGGAAGTGGTTTACATCCTTTCCGAGATGGATCACTGGGTCCGCCGAATCCACATGAATGTGCGAGAACATCCTGACGGCTATCCGAGCACGTGGATGGGGCACTCGATTGGCAAGTATGATGGAAATACACTGGTAGTTGATACGGCTGCCATAAACGAGACATCTTGGATTGATACTCTGGGCCATCCGCATAGCGACGCTCTGCACCTTGTGGAGCGGATCCGGCGCCCGACCCATGACACGTTGGAGATCGAGGTCACCTTCGAGGACCCCAAAGCCTATACAAAGCCCTGGACAGGGAAGAAAGTCTACCAATTGCAACCGTCCAACTTTGAACTGAAGGAAGACGTCATCTGTGAGGAATATCGGAAGGCGGGGTTGAGGAAGGACGGTTTTGAGTTTATAAAACCATAACTGAGTTACGGGAGATCCCTCCCAAAACAGGTTAGTGAGTGAGCGTGCGTGGGAAAAAAGCTTTGTTTCGCACCGGCCCATTTTTTGAAGGTCACATTCTAGGCGCAACATCCTGTTTGCCTTAAGCAATTGCCAAAAGAGAGTAAACGTGCGCCATTTCACTGAGCGTCTTTTGATTGCGCTATTGGCACGCTTGCAAATTGCGGGCAGGTCAGGTGTGAATGAAACCGATCTGCGTCGCGTTCTCAACTCGAATTTCGAATACTAAGAACGAACCCGTGCGCACCTTTCCGTCAAAAAAGACGCGCCGATAATTCGAAGGGTACAGTCTCCGAACCACGCAGAGGTGTCGAGGCTTGGTAAATTTCGCCGCGGACTCGAATTGGGATTACAATATGTATGAAGGAATGAATGGTCTTTAAGCCAATGAGAAATCCGAACTTAGGTTTGTGTTTTTTCCCGCTGTTTATGCTGGTTTTGATTCTTCTGCCGACCGCGCGGGCTTCGGCGGCGTCTATCCCGCACGGCACGGTTGATCTCGTCGCGGAGAATCAATGGATCGCCCCGGGACGCCAGACTTATTTCGGTTTGAATTTTCATCTCGAGAAAGTCTGGCACATTTATTGGGTCAATCCAGGCGATTCGGGCCAGCCGCCACGCGTCGTATGGCATTTGCCGAAAGGGCTCAGCGCTGGAGAAATAGAGTGGCCCGCGCCCCGGCGTCTAGGGACGTCCACGATCGTGGATTTCGGTTATGATGACGCCGTGATGTTGCTCGTGCCCGTGCGTGCGTCGTCCACCCTGCCGGCGAACCAGGCAGCGCAGCTTGGCGCGGAGATCAGTGTGCTCGTTTGCAGAGAAATATGTATCCCGGGCAAGGCGCAACTTTCGCTGACGCTTCCAATCAATTCGATGCCGCCTGCAGTGGACGCTCGGAGCAACGAGGTGTTTACTGCCGCACGCAAGTCTCTGCCACGGCGGGCGCCGCGTGATTGGGAATTCAACGTGAGCGACCAGAAAGATTCATTCGTCCTGACCGCCAAACTTGCCAGGAAGACCACGCAAGCGACGTTTTTCCCTCTCGAAGAGTCTCAGGTTGATAACTCGGCGCCCCAGAAGGTTGTGCCCGTGGCCACCGGTTTCCAGCTCACTCTTCGGAAGTCGGATCAGCTTCTCAAGCCGATCAAGCGGTTGAAGGGCGTGCTCGAACTCTCTTGGGATCAGGCGTACGTGATTGACGCGGAGGTTGGAGACGCCCTCTTAGCTAGATAACGGGACATCTTGATTATTTATACTGATCAGGAGGAATTACGGAAATGAAACGCTTTGTCATTTTTTCGGTGCTTTTCCTTCTGGGAGTGCTTGCGGCTCCGCTTCTGATTTTAGCCGCGAAAGTCGGCCAGCCCGCGCCGGACTTCACAGGGACGGCGAGCAACAACCAGACCTATCACCTCGCGGATTACCACGGAAAGTTTGTGGTCCTGGAATGGCACAACAACGGCTGCCCGTACACTCAAAAGCACTATATGAGCGGCAATATGCAGAAACTGCAAAAGCAATGGACGGCCCAAGGAGTCGTTTGGTTCACGATTATCTCTTCGGCGCCGGGCAAACAGGGATACATGGATGCGAACGGAGAGAACAATTACATATCGAAGATGGGAGCTGCACCAACCGCCGCGCTACTCGACCCGACGGGCACGATCGGCCATTCTTACGATGCCAAGACAACTCCACAGATGATCGTTATCAACCCACAAGGCGTCATCGTCTACGATGGAGCGATCGATAATCGCCCGACCGAAGACGTGAGGGACATTCCTGGCGCGACAAACTACGTCAATCTGGCGCTCGGGCAAGCCTTGGCCGGTAAGCCCATCGAGACAGCGGCAACTCGTCCCTACGGCTGCTCCGTGAAATATAAGGGCACCTGGTTCTAGCCGCAGAATCGAAGCAGCCGCTGAACTCCGGCGCCAAAGCACCGATTTTCCTCATGGACCGTTCTACCTGGCGCCGACTTCACTTACTTTCATGCCTCGTAAACGAACATTTCCGCGTCGTGATTCCATTCTTGCGCGGCCGAAATATACAAGGGATTGAGCTACGGCATCCGGAGTGAGGGCTGGGAGCCGGCTTCACCTGTTGGCTTCACCAGGGACGCGTATTCGTCCGCTCCCTTCTCTGCTCGTAAACTGCATTGTAGCAATTTCACTTGACATGACTTGTGAACGAGTGTTACATCCGCGGTCATATCGAGTGTGTCTTGATCCGTTTCCTAAATAGATTCTAGTCCTTATCCGCAGGTCGATAAGGTTGCCGAATGTATCGATCCGTCTGTAAAACAGGAGGATTTCGATGCCCATTAGACTATTTGCGGAAACGCGAAGTGCGACCGTCTGGATATTCGTGATTGTGGCCATCAGTATTATTTTGGGGACCGGTCAGGCGTATGCGCAGGTTGCGGGAGCAACACTCACCGGCACAGTGAAAGATTCTTCCGGGGCGTTCATTCCCAACGCTCAAGTGGTTATCACAGATTTGGCCACCGGGGTTACGCGTACGGTTTCGCCTGGTGGAGGGGGACTGTACACAGCTCCCAACCTGCTGCCCGCTACGTACGAGATCCGTGTGACGGCGACGGGCTTTAGCACGCAACTGCGAAAAGGCATCACGTTGACGGTAGGAGAGCAGCAGGTGCTTGATTTCACGATGCAGGTTGGGCAGATGAGCCAAACAGTTGAGGTCACCACGGAAGCGCCCACAGTCGAGTTGACCTCGTCCACGCTGAGCGCCACGGTAAACTCCACGACGATTCGCGAGTTGCCTCTGAATGGCCGCTCCTGGACCGACCTTGCCAATCTCCAGCCTGGAGTCGTTGCGGCAGAGACCCATGCTGCTGTGAACGTGAACCGCGGCTACGGAGCGCAATTGAGCATCTCCGGAGCACGCCCCCAGCAGAACAATTACCGGCTGGATGGCATCAGCATCAATGATTACTCCAACGGCGGTCCGGGGAGTGTGCTCGGTCAAAACCTCGGAGTGGAAGCCATCCAGGAGTTTTCCGTGTTGACCAGCAACTATTCGGCGGAATACGGGAAGACCTCTGGCGGAGTGGTGAACGCCATTTCGCGCTCCGGCACAAACGCGTTCCACGGTTCTGTGTATGAGTTTCTCCGCAATAGTGCGTTGGATTCCCCGGGGTATTTCGAAGGGGGCACCGTACCGCCCTTCAGGCGTAACCAGTTCGGAGCTTCGGCGGGCGGGCCCATCCGCAAGGATCGCACGTTCGTGTTTGGAGACTACGAGGGCATACGCCAGTCCCTGGGAACGGCAGTGACTAACACAACACTTTCCGGGCCAGCGCGGCAGGGGGTCCTCCACGACTCAGACGGCAACCTCATCGACCAACACGGGTGTACCTACCAAGGTTGGACGCCTGCAAATGGCTGCCCCACCCCCACCTCCACCCCCCCAAGTACGACTTTTGTTACCCCGTTGCCGGCAGGAAGCACATGCCCCACGGGTGCGACTCTTTTGGCCCCGGAGCAAGCGGGTTTTTGCGTCGATGATAAGGTCGCGAAGTATCTGCCGATGTTTCGTGAGGCCAACGGAGGTACCATTGGCAATGGGGATAAGGCATTATACAAGTATGTAAGCCAACAGGTTGTCAGCGAAAATTATTTCACGACTCGAGTCGACGAGAAGATTTCAGCGAAGGACAGCCTCCTCGGAACCTACGTGTACGACTACTCTCCCCTGTCCCAGCCGGACCCGCTCAACAACATTCTGCAGCAGTCTATCGCCAAGCGGCAAATTGCCGCTTTTGAAGAAAACCACACTTTCAGTCCCACTCTTCTCAACAGCTTCCGTCTGGGCTACAACCGGGATCATGCGAATGCCCTTTCGCCGGTCAAAGTCCTTAATTCAGTGGCTGGGGACTCTACTCAGGCGTGGGCGCCGGAGCCGATCCCGGTGGGTCCGCCCCGAGCGCAGGGTCCGGTTACCTCCGAACCTGGTTTGACTCCTCCGACATTTTCCTACGTTTGGAATGCGTATCAGGCTTATGACGACGCTTTTCTGACCAGCGGCCGCCATTCCCTGAAATTTGGGTTTGGCTACGAGCGGGATCAGCTCAATGAAATCACGAACACGGCCGACTTCCCTGGCACTTTCAAATTTGGGTCGATCCAAGCGTTGCTCACGAACAACGCTAAGAGTGTTCAAGGCGTTGTTCCCGGTCAAACCACTCCGCGCTATATGCGCCTATCCATCGTTGGCGCCTACGCTCAGGACGACTGGCGCTTTCGCCCGAATCTGACGTTGAACCTTGGCCTTCGGTATGAAATGTCAACGGTTCTCAAGGAAGCGAAGGGAAAGCTCACTAACCTTCCTACCATCGACGCCGCGCTGCCCATTTGCGGGATACCGGACCCGGGTTGCGCCGGTGTCGCGCCGTATTTCTCGAACCCGACGCTCCGAAATTTCGAACCCCGGGTAGGTTTCTCCTGGGACCCCTTCCGCAATGGCAAAACTGCTGTGCGGGGTGGCTTCGGAATGTTTGACGTCCTCCCCATGCTATATACGACAGTCACTTTGAACGGCCGGGGAGCCCCATTCTTTGCAATCTTCAATTCGAAGAGTGGGCTTCAGGGCAAGTTCCCTGACGGAGCGGCCCCGGCCAACCCCACAAAGGGTCTGGAGTACGCCTACGTTGAGCCGCACCCTCACCGTAATTACGTGATGCAATATAACTTGAACGTGCAGCGCCAAATCGCCCCCAGCTTGACGGCGACGATAGGCTATGTCGGCTCGCACGGTGTGCACCAAGCGTTCCGCACGGATGACTCCTTAATAATCATCCCGCCCAAAACCTCGTTGGGCTACCTTTGGCCCCTAAATGGTGGCACCCCCAACAATACAAACGACAACGTGGGAGACATCCGGCTCCTGACTTGGGCAGGAAACTCCTCGTATAACGCAATGCAAATTGGGATTCTGAAAAAAATGAGCCACGGCTTGCAAATTCAGGGGTCCTATACCTGGGGCAAGAGCATCGACGTTAACTCAGGAGTGATTGCGGGCGATACGCTTGCGAACGCGATCTCCAGTCCTCACTATTTCGACTTGAGCCTGAGCCGTGGATTATCCGATTACAATATCGGCCGGGTGTTGGTGATCAACGGAACATGGCAGCTCCCGACCACCAAGTCTGCCCCTGCATTCGTGGGTTGGGCCGCGAACGGTTGGGAATTCGGGGGGATTCTCAAAGTAAACGACGGTCCGCCTTTCACCGCGACATACGGGACCGGCGGCGACCCTTCGCTGTCGGGCACCAGCGACGACTTTGCATTTCCGAATCGTCTGACGACTCCAGCGTGCCAGTCACTTGTGAATCCTGGGAATCCCAACGGCTATATCAAGACGGACTGCTTCCCTCTCCCCACTGCGCCAACCTCGTTCCAGGCGCAATGTGCGGATGCAACGGGGGCAGCCTCGCCTCCGCCGTCTGGTCAAGTCTATTGCCTGAATCTTCGCGGAAATGCTGGTCGAAACATCATTCCGGGACCGGGGCTTGTGAACCTTGATCTCTCGTTTTTCAAGAACAATCCCATCCGAAAGATTTCGGAAAATTTCAACGTGCAGTTCCGAGCCGAGATGTTCAATGTTCTCAATCGCGCGAACTTTGCGCTGCCGGTAAATCCCGACAATACGGATATTTATGATGAAACGGGAGCTCCCAGCGGCAGTGCGGGCATAGTAACTTCGACAGCGACCCCCGCGAGGATCGTCCAATTCGCGCTCAAGGTGATCTGGTAACAAGGACGGAATCGCGGACGACGGCAAGTCGAGACTTCTGCGTCTTATGCGGGCGAGCAGCATGACGCCATCGGGACGGGATGCGACATTAAATTCAGGCCCAAAGGCATACAGACAAACAACGGGAGGAACAAATGAGAGACCTTTCACGTCGAGATTTTGGGAAAACGGTGTCCGTCGGAGCTTTGGGTGGTTTGGCCGCAAGTTCTGTTGCGCAGGTTGCTCAGGGGCAGGGAACATCCGCTCAAAGTCCTAAACGAATGACCACTGTGTTGCACGACATGATAAAAAGCCCTGGGATTATCGCTGCTCCTGGCATCTACGACCCCATTACGGCTCGGACGGCTGAACGGATTGGATTTCGGGCTCTCGACTTGCCCGGCAGTGCGCTCGGTTACGCCACGACTATGATGGAACCGAATCTCACCCTGGAAGATATGGCAGCAGCCACTCGCGCCATCACCTCTGTAGTGAATATTCCCGTGGTGATCGACGTTGGAGCTGGATTCGGCGAGCCGGCCCATGTCGTCCACACGGTGCGGGTACTCGAACATGCGGGGGCTGCCGGCATTCACTTGGAGGACCAGATTTATCCTAAACGGTTTCACTACCACCTGGGTACGGAGCATACAATTGACCTCGAGGCCTGGCTTGACAAGATTCGCTACGCCCTTAAGGCGCGGCGCGATCCAGACTTCATTATTGTCGCGCGCACAGACGCTTTTAAAACCGTCAGCTTTACCGAGGGTATTCGTAGGTCGAATCTTGCCTTTGATGCGGGCGCGCAGATGATTATGCCCTCGCATGTCGAAAACGTGGCACAAGTCAAGCAGCTCCCTAAGGAGATCAATGGTCCCATGAACTGGACGCATGGCTTCGGGCTCTCGCTTAAGGAACTGGAGGACATGGGAGGTTCCAAGGGGAGCTACAAGCTTATTAACTATGTCGGAGGACCCATACAGTGGTCCTACAAGGCCGTGAGAGATGGCCTTATGAACCTCATAAAAGGGCTGAAACCTTCTAGCACGGCAAATTGAGGGGTTGGGTCTAAAAGTGTTTCTAGACTTGACCCTTCTCCGGTTGCACGGTGAATTGATTTCTTAGTGGAAGGCAGTAAATAATGAGGAAACTAATTGCGTTATTCCTAATCACAGTTCTAATGGTCGCAGTCGGACTTCTTGCTGAAGGGAAGCCACCGCTTCGGCTCGTTCGTACCGTGCCTATGCCAGGTTTTGAAGGCTGTGATTTCGACCATTTTGACTCCGACCTGCAGGGTAACCGTTTAATACTCGCGGCCGAGGACCACAATACGGTCGAAGTCTTCAATCTCCGGAGCGGGAAACACCTTCGCAGCATCATGGGATTCGACCACCCCCACGGTATCGTATTTCTCCCCGATTCGAACAAGTTTCTCGTGACCGACGGAGGGAGTGCCTTCGGGATGGCCAAACTAGTGAGCGGAGACACCTACACGGTCGTCGATACCATAAAACTTCCTCCGGGCGCCGACAATGCCGTGTACGATCCAACTAGGAAATATGTCTACGTCGAGAATCGCGGCGAGGACCCAAGCGGAAACTCGAACATTCTCAGCATCATCGACACAAAAACCTTCAAGCACATCGGGGACATCACCCTTCCTGGCAGGAACTCGCAGGCCATGGCGGTCGAGCGCTCTGGTAAGAGGTTATTCATCAACCTTGCCGCGACCAATGAGGTTGGAGTCGTCGACCTCCAGACACGCCAAGTGATCGCAAGGTGGCCCGTGCCGGAGGCAAGCGTCCAGGATGCACTGGCACTAGATGAAGCCAACCATCGCGTGTTCATTGCCTGCCGGAAGCCACCGAGGTTTATCGCGTTCAACACGGATACGGGCAAAGTTGTTGCTAACCTCCCTTGCGTCGGCATCAATGATGATATGTTTTACGATGCTGCACATAGGCGAATTTACGTCAACGGAGATGGTACAACCAGTGTGTTTCAACAGGTGGACGCCGATGATTACGAGCATATTGCGGAGATTCCAACTGGCTTCCAAGGGAAAACAGGGCTCCTAGTACCCGAACTGAATCGACTTTATATCGAGCTTTCGGGTAAGGCTAAGCCGGATGCCAAACTAGCGCTGATGAAATTTGAGCCGCAGTCGTGAATCGGCGGCTAGATGATTGGGTGTGCAGTAGCCGGACAAAGCCGGCGAGGCGAGCTTCGAATATTTCTTTAACTTTAGCGGGAGGTAACTCATGTACCGTAAATCGTTCGTAGAATTACTCCTTATCATAATGGGAACTGTGAAGCCGTTTTGGGCACAGACGCCTCCAGCGATCGCCTGATCGACGCGCATACGCATGTTTACAGCAGCCTGAGTTCCGGGGCCCGCGTGAACACGACAAAGGAAGCCTGGACACTTATGGCCATAGGGAACGCGCAGACCACCCTTCGGGCGGGATTCACAACCGTGCGTGACGTGGGAACTCACGGCGAAGGCTATGGCGACGTAGACGTACGCAATGCCATCAACCGCGGCCTTTTCGAAGGACCCCGAATGCAAGTTTCGACCAGGGGAATCGGTGCGTCGGGCTCGGACTTTATTGGAACTCCAGGGATAAATATCACGGCGGGGAATCAGGAAATTCATGGTGTTGACGAAGCGCGCGAAATCGTGCGAGAACAAATTCATTACGGTGCTGATTGGATCAAAGTGTTCCCAACCGCGGGTTATTCATTCAGCCCTGACGGCGAGTTGTACGTCGAGCCGACGTTTACTCTGGCTGAACTGGAAGCGATCGTGGATGAGGCACATCGCCATCACCGTAGTGTAGCAGCCCACTCGTACGGGGGAGAGGGCCTCCGGAATTCGATCATTGCTGGCGTGGACTGCATCGAGCATGGGCAAGGCCTGGATGATTCAGAGGTGGCCATGATGGTGAAAAAGGGGATCTTCTATGACGTAACTGGTTATCGCTATACGATGCCCGAGATCGCCGAGAATGATCGCAAGAATACAGGCGGCAAGTACAGCATTATTCCCATCTTTGAAAGAAACTTTAAGAATGCGCTCTCTAAGGGCGTAAAAGTGGTTTTTGGCAGTGGAGTGGACGGAACTGCGGGCGATCCTCGTTCCAGCGGACCCTACAATCATGGGACGCAGGCCCTTGACTTCGTTTGGCTGGTTAATCATGGAATGACCCCCGCAGCGGCCATCCAGTCCGCAACCGTTGTTGATGCGGAGATGTTGGGCTGGCTAGATCGGATTGGCTCGGTGGAGAAGGGCAAATTCGCCGATATGATTGCCGTTTCCGGGGACCCGCTAAAGGACATCACCGAGCTCCAGCGAGTCAAATTTGTGATGAAGGGCGGCCAAGTAGTGACGGGCCACCCCAGGCTCAAGAGCGATGGTTCACGCGTGTGTGACAATTGTGTGCTCGACGGTGCATGAGGGGCGGCACATGCCGGGTCCATATCGCCACGCGAAAAGGTAGTTGCATCCGCCAGATTCTGATTCGCGGGCGAATGGCGGAGAGCATGAACGTGAGGCACTCCGGACTCGATCGCGGCAAACGCACTCGTCGCCTGTTCAAACACCACGTCGTCTAGCTTTCTTGTTCACAATCTGGCGTGCAGCGGAAGCGGTGTACACGACTCCCCCTGTTTTTGATCCAGCCGACAGGTATCATCCTGATTTTGCCTTTTTTCTTGACATTCGTTTCTATCAGCGATATATCGGGCTCAATTCTTACCATCTTTAGGTTCTAGGGCATTATGGCTATTCGGGTTCTCGGGAAACCGATACGTGTGAGATTGGCAACGCCGGGGGGTGCTCCTATGCCAGCCAAAGCCTTACAAAAAAGAGATAGCGCTTTTCTGTGCGTGTTGTTGATTTTGGCCGCGGCCTTTTTGATGCCGTGGGAAACGCGGACCC
>WNFC01020098.1_pt1 | contig 10951 bp, 10 predicted proteins | sample 5400541 | NCBI WGS metagenome assembly WNFC01 (sample SAMN13153342, study PRJNA577476) | soil metagenome | isolation source: 120 cm saprolite under Douglas fir tree site 2 hole 2 replicate 1 | place: USA:California | collected 2015-04-18
GGGGACCATCCTCGCCCTGGGCGCGCAGCTCGAGAAGGCGCGGCCCTGGTTCGACAAGAAGCCGCCTATCGCCTCCTGAGCCGCGAGTGCACGAGCGCGGCCGCGGCGCCGGCGTCGATGACGGCATTGGCGCCGAAGAGGAGGACGAGGAGCCAGAGGGGAGCGCGCGTGGCCATCTTCTCCGTGTACCACCACCAGGGCCAGAGCCAGGCGCCCACCAGCGCCAGGGCCACGTTGACGGCCACCAGGGCCACCCCGAATTTCAGTACCTGCGCTCCTGTGATCTCCGTCCCGCGCCGTCGCGCCAGACGGGCCACCACGGCGGCGCCGCCCACGCACAGCCCGAGCGGCGCGACCAGGAAAATGCCGAGGAGAAGCAGGATCGCAGCCACGAGAAGAACACCGCCGGTCACGAGGGCCAGCCACACGCCGCCCTCGTTCTTGACGATGGTGCCCACGAGGTCGGCGGTGCCGATGACGGCCAGGGTCAAGGCGGGATAGAGCGCGGCGGCGGCAAGCAGCTGCACGGCCGCCACCATGCCCAGGCCCACCGGTACGAGGCGCACGCTCACCTGGCGAGGCCTATTCGCGGGACAAGGCCACCCTCACCCAACCCTCTCCCTCGGAGAGGGAGAAGGATTCATTTTGATCCCTCGCCCCCGAAGGGGGAGAGGGCAGGGTGAGGGGGAGATCAGGACGCGATACCCGTGCTCGCAAATAATTCGCGCTAGGGGCGGAGACGCTCGTAGAGCACGTGGCGGCGATTCTTAGTGTACGGCCGCACCTGGGCGGGCCAGCGGCCTTGCTCCGCCGCCACGCCCCAGGCCGCGCTCGTGAGAACCTCCGGGCTCTCGATCTCGTAGGTCGCGGTGTACGTGGGCTCGCTCTCCGCCACGATGGTCTTCTTCTCGCCGCCGAGGAGCAAGGTCAGGGTGGTCTTCCTGAGCCTCGCGGCCGCGATCACCCCGGGCACCTTCAGGATGAGAGGCACGTGCTCGGTGTCGTAGACCTCGTTGAAGAGGGCTTCCTTGGCGGGATCGATGTCCATGGAGGCGGTGAAGACATAGCGGGTCTGGATGGCCATGAGATGGATCTCCTCGGGTCAGCGGTGCACTCGGATCAGCGGTGGCTCTCGGCTTCGTCGAGGGGTTCCCAGCCAAGCACGGCGCGCGGATGCTCGAGGTCACGGTAGCCCCACCGGTTCCGCGACGTGCCGAAGACGATGTCGTAGCGGACGGACTCGGGCGCGGCCACGGCATGCTCGAGCAGACGCACGATGTCGCGCTGGCTGCACCAGACGGAGAAATCGCGGGCGGACAGCGGCCGGTCCTCGGCATGCACGCGGCCGATGCGCACGCAGATGACGGACAGCCCATACGCGTCGGCGTAGTGGCGGCCGAGCGCCTCGCCCCAGACCTTGCTCGCGCCGTACAGGCCCTGGGGCCGGACGGGTGAGAGGTGGGTCAGGATGGGCCACGAAGTCAGCCCCTCGTAGCGGCCGGCCACCAGTTCGCTGTACGGCTTGTCCTGCTCGATGGCGCTGATGGTCGCGCCGCTCGAGGCGAAGACCACGCGCTTGACCCCGGCCTTGCGCGCGGCCTCGAGCACGTTGTAGGTGCCGGTGACGTTGTTCTGCAGCATGCGCTCCCATGGAGGGCTCGCGCTCCCCAGGGCCGCCGCCAGGTGCACGACGGTGTCCACGCCCGCGAAGGCGGGCTCGATGGCCGCCAGGTCGCCGATATCGGCACGGTGGCAAGGCAGGCCCTCGACGGCGCTCCGGTTGAGCGCGCGAAGATCGTAGCGTCCTTCCATCTCTTTCCGGAGCGCGCGGCCGATGAGGCCGCTCATTCCGGTCACGAGCACCGAGCGTCCGGCCATCATCTATCGGATCGCGGAGTGGACGTGGTTCGAGATGAGGTCCATCCGCTGGCTGTGCCAGGGATCGGGCACGCGGCTGTTGGTGAGATACGAGAAGGACACGCCCGAGTCGGGATCTGCCCAGCAATAGGAGGAGCCGACGCCGCCGTGGCCGAAGACACGAGGCGAAGCGAGGGACCCCAGCCCGCGAATGGTCTCCGTGGTCCCCCGCGAGTGCGGGCCGAGCCCGCGGTGCATGGGCATGCCCATGTAGCCGTCGATCCGGTCTCCCGTGAAGTTGCGCGTGACGTAGGCGACCATGCGCGGGGAGAGCAGCCGCACGCCGTTGAGGACGCCGCCCTGGGCCATCATCTGATAGAAGGCGGCCATGGCCCGCGCCGTCCCGTAGCCTCCGCCACCCGGCGAGCCGGCGCGGCGGAACTCGGCATTGTTCTCGTCGGCGCGGCTCACCTGGCGCCCCCCGTCGCTCGCGGGCTCATGGATGTCCGCGGCACGGCCCGCTTGGGCATCGGGCAGGCCGACGAAGAGCTCGTTGCCGAGCCCGAGCGGCTCCGTCACGTTGGCGCGGATGAAGTCACGGTAGTCGGTCTTGGTCACCGCCTCGATCAGGGCCGCGGCCGTCCAGTGCGCGGTGAGCCCGTGATAGTGCACGCGCGAGCCCGGCGTCCACTCGAGCGAGAACCCGCAGACGGTCTGGCGCAGGAGATCGTGATCCTCCCACACGGTCTTGGGCACCTGCGCGTTGGGGAAGCCTGCCTGGTGGGTCAGGAGCTGGATCACCGTGATGTCGCCCTTGGCGTTCTGCTCGAAGCCCGGCAGATGCTCGGCCACGCGATCCGTGAAGGAGAGGGCGCCGCGCTCGACGAGGAGCCACACGGCGCAGGCCGTGATCACCTTCGTGTTCGAATAGAGGAGCCACAGGGTGTCCTCCGACGCCGTGGCCCGCGCGGGATCGATCCGCGCGTCGCCGATCGTCTCGAAGAGGGCCAGCTTCCCGCGCCGGGCCACCGCGAGCTGGGCGCCCGGATAACGGCCCTCGGCGATGTGGCGCGTGACGGTCTCGAGCAGGCGCTCGAGGCTCTTGGGGTCGAGATCGAGCGAGGCGGGCGTGGCGCGGTCGAGCGGGACGGGCATGACAGGCTCCTCCTCAGGGCTGTTGGGTGTTCCGCCAGTGGGCGGCGATGTCCGCGAGGGGCGCGGTCCAGACGCGGGGGGTGTGCTTCACGTGATCCAGCACCTCGCGCAGGCAGGCGAGGCGCGAGGGACGGCCGATGATCTGCGGATGAAAGGTGAAGTTGGTGACGCCGTGCGCCTCCGTGATGCCGTCGAACTCCGTCAGCCATCCTTGCAGCACCGGTCCCGGCGCCTGGATGCTCCGCTGCCCCGTGAACATGAAGAAGGGCGCGTCGTCCAGCACCCACGACACGGGAATCTCCACGAGGGCGCGGCCGTGAGCCTCGGGATGCCGGTACGGCACGAGCCGGTCCATCATGTTGGACGAGTACTCGAAGCCGTGCTTGGCCGCCAGTTCGAGCGAGCACGCGGAGAGCTGCCAGGCGGGGGCGCGCCATCCCACGGGACGGCGGCCGTAAAGCGGCGTCAGCGTCTCCAGGCTCTTGGTGAGGATCGCCTCTTCTTGCTTGGGATCGAGATCGGAGACCCGCTCGTGCTCGTCGCCGTGGCAGCCGATCTCGTGGCCGGCCTTCGCGATGGCGCGCACGGCGTCCGGGTAGTGCGAGGCGACCCAGGCGGGGATGAAGAAGGACGCGCGCACCTCCGCCTTCTCGAGCATGGAGAGAATGCGTGGCAGCGCCTCCACGGGACCGAAGCGCCCCTGGGACAGCGTCACCGGCTCGTGGACGCCGCGGGCCATCCACAAGGTCTCGGCATCGAGATCGAAGGTGAAGGCGCAGGCGGCGCGCGAGTCGCCGGGCCAGCGCGGAAGAGCCTCGGCCGCGGTCATGGGCCCTTGACTGTAGCCCAGACTTCGCTCGGGAGCCAGTACTGGGCCAATTTGCTTCGCCATACTTCGTTCTCGGTCGCCTGCAACGCTCAACGTACATACAGGTACGCCTCGCGTTGCAGGCTCCCTCGGGCCTCGTCTGGCTCGCAACTTGACCCAGTACCTCCTGCCCCGAAGTTTGACCTCGTTATGGTGATCTGGCACGATCGGCACGATGATCTCGGAGGGCGTGATGAACAGCACGACTCGTCTCGTCGTCCTCGTGCTGCCCATCGCGCTCGCGAGCGGATGCGCGACGCCGCGCCCCGCTCCCACGCCGACCGCGATCGCCACCACGCCCTCGCCGCCGCCAGCCGTTGCCATACCGCTGGCGCCGCCATCGAGCCCGCGCCCTCCCGTCGTCGCGCCGCCCGCGACGACGAGCGATTCGGCGCCGCCCGCCGCCGCCGATCCCACACGGATCCTCGATCTCGGCCGGGCGCTCCTCGCGCGTGGCGAGACGGTGGAGGCGACCGTGCCGCTGCGCGAGGCGCTCCGTCTCAAGCCCGACCTCGCCGAGGCGCGGGCAAGCCTCGGCCTGGCGCTCTACGCCATGGGCGACCTCGACGCCGCCGTGGAGGAATTGCGCGGGCTGCTGCGCGTGCGCCCGGACCTGGCCGAGGCGCGGCTGACCCTGGCCGCCGCCCTCGTGGCCCGCCAGGACTGGCCCGCCGCACGCGCCGAGCTGGAGACGGCACTGGCCGCCTCGCCCGACCTCCTCCAGGCCCAGTACACGCTCGGCGTCGTGCGCTACGCCCAGGGCGATCTCGCCGGGGCCATCGAGGCCTACCGTCGCGTCCTCGCGCGCGAGCCAAGGGCTGTCGACGCCCGCTACAACCTGGCGCTCGTCCTGAAGCTGACGCGTCGCGACGCCGAGGCGACGCCCGAGTTCCTCGCCGCCGCGGAGGCGGGGCTGCCCCGCGCCCAGTACTTCGCGGGCGCCGCCTACGCGACGGGGGTGGGTGTCCCGCGCGATCTCGTGGCCGCCATCGCCTGGTGGACGCGCGCGGCGGAGCAGGGCGTAGCCCAGGCGGAGGAAGGGCTCGCCCAGCTGCGTCAGTCCGCGTCGGGGCGGGCGCGCCGCTCGCCCGCCGACCGCCAGGCCGTCGAGCAGGCCTTCGGCGAGTACCGGGCGCGCCTCTGGAACGAGTACCCCGACCTGGCGCGCCAGGGTGACGAGCCGCTCGGCGCCGCCCTCCTGCGCCAGGGCCGCGCGCGCGAGGCCGTGCCCGTGCTGATCCGCGAGGCGGCCGCGCTGAGCGAGCCCGCCCAGCGGATGCTCGAGACGCTCTACCACCAGGGGATAGAGGGCCAGCTGCCCGCGCACGACGCGCGAATCCTCGCCTACCTCAAGAGCGCCGCCGCCGAGGGGCGGTCGCGCCCACGCCCGTAGTCCCCATCGGGGCGGCCACGAGGACCCTGCTCCGAGCTACCGCCCTCGCCGTGGGCGCCACCCTCGTGGCGGCGGCGATCTCGCTCTTCGGCGGCGCCGGCATCACCGCGCTCGACTGGTCAGTGTATGACCGCTGGCTCCGCGGGCGCGTCGACGTCGCCGACACCCCGTCGCTCGTGATCGTTGCGCGCGATCCCGCCAGCGAGGCGCGCTTCGGCGCCGGGGCCTGGGACCGCGCCGTGCTCGCGCGCGTCGTCGCCGGGCTCGGCCGCGGCGGCGCCGCAGTCGTCGGCCTCGACGTCCCGCTCGGGACGCCGAGCGCGCCGGGGCGCGGCGGGGCGTCGAGCGACGCGCTCCTGGTCCAGGCCGCGCAGACGGTGGAGGTCGTCTCGGTCATGGCGCCCAGCGCGCCGCGCGTGCCGCAGGCCACGCCGGGAACGCCGGTAGAGCCGATGCTCGGCCACACGCTGGCCGAGCCCGACCCCGATGGCGTCGTACGCGCGGTGCCCCTGTGGCTGAAGCCCGGCGAGCGGGCCGTGCCTGCCTTCGGACTGGCGTTTGTCGCGGCACTCACAGGCTCCGTTCCGTTCGGTCAGCCCGACATTGAGAGCCGCGTGGCAGTCGCCGCTCGCGGCCGCGCGCTCGTGGACTTTACCGGCGGCGCGCTTCCGCGCGGCGTCAATGTCGTGCCGTTCCTCGAGGTCTGGACGGCGATCGAGCAGGGCCACGCCGACCGGCTGCAGGCGCTAGCCAACGAGAAGGCGGTGCTTGTGCTCGCCGAGCCCGCGCGGGCGACCGTGCGCACGCCCGTCGGCGAGATGTCGTCGATCGCGATCCAGGCCCACTTCGCGCGGGGGCTGCTCGCCAACTCGCGGCTGCGCGAGGCGTCGCCGGTCGCGACGGCGGCGGTGGCGCTGGTGCTGGCGGCGCTCGCAGCGTGGTTGCTGCTCTCCGCGCGCTGGTGGCTGGCGCTCGTCGGCGTCGTGACGCTCGCGGCCGGCTACGAGGTGGCCCTGGTCTTCGGCCTCGTGAAGGCTGGGCTCGTGCTGCCGATCGTGCTGCCGCTCGGCGCATTGGCCTTGGCGTCGCTGGGCGCGCTCCTCACCCGCCATCGCGCCTCGGGCACGCGCATCCGGCGGCTGGAGGACGAGAACGCGCAGGCCCGCGAAGCCCTCATGCGCCACGAGTCGGCCGTGGAAGATCTTGAGGAGGACCTCGACGCCGCACGCGCGGCGGTGACCCGGTCCACCGGCGCCGAGCGAGATCTCGGGTGCGCCGCCGACGCCCTCCGCGAGCAGCTGGCCCAGGCCCGGCGCCAGGAGGAAGCAACCAGGCAGCGGCTCGAGTCGCTCGAGCGCGAGCTGTCCGGGCTGCGCGCCGCGGATCCCCGCGCGGGCGCGCCCACGGACGCGGAACAGAACGCGCTGCGCCGCGCCTGCGAGGAGGCGGGCGTCCTCACGTGCGATGCCGCCGTGCTCGCGGTCTTCCGCGACCTCGAGCGCGCCGCGCGCTCGTCCCTGCCCATCCTCATCACCGGCGAGCCGGGCACGGGCAAGGAGCTGTTCGCGCGGGCGGCGCACCGGCTGAGCGCGCGCGCGGCCCGGCCCTTCGTCGCGGTGAACATGGCCGCCGTTCCCGCGGAGCTGTTCGAGGGCGAGCTCTTCGGCCACGTCAAGGGCGCCTTCACTGGCGCCGTGGCCGATCGCCGGGGCTACTTCGAGCAGGCCGACGGCGGCACGATCTTCCTCGACGAGATCGGCGAGCTGCGCGCCGACCAGCAGAGCAAGCTGCTGCGCGTCCTCCAGGAAAAGGTCTTCCACAAGGTCGGGGCGGCCCGGCCGACGCGCGTGGACGTGCGCGTGGTCGCCGCGAGCAACCGCGACCTCGAGCGTGGCGTCGCGGAGGGCTGGTTCCGGGAGGATCTGTGGTTCCGCCTCAAGGGGCTCGTGCTGTGGCTGCCTCCCCTCCGCGCCCGGCCTGACGACGTGGCGCTGCTCGCCTCGAGGATCGCCGCGGACGCCGCCGCCGAGCTCGGCCGGCCGGGCGTGGCGCTCTCCGAGGATGCCATGGCCGCCCTCCGGAGCCACGCCTGGCCCGGCAACGTCCGCGAGCTGCAGAACTGTCTGCGACAGGCCGTGGCCCTGGCGGCGGGCCCCTTGCTCAAGCGGGAGGACTTGAGACTGCCCGCGCTGGAGCGGCGCGGCGCCGTCGAGCCCGGGGCGGAGACGGCGGCTTCGACATGCAGGCGACCGCGGGAGAGCTCGGATGGGACCGGAGCACGGTCACCCAGCGGCTCAAGGGACTGGGCTTTCGCGCGCTGGTCGAGGCCGGGGGAGATCGGGCCCGCGCCGCCCTGGATCTCGCCGGCGACCCTCCGCTCGCCCGGGCCGTCGAGCTGAAGCTTCGCGAGTACCACGAGCACCTGCTCCGCTCCGTGGCCGGGTTCGATACTGCCGAGGCCGCCGTCGCCGCGTCGCGACGCCGCTTCAAGAACCTCCCCGAGCGCCATTTCCGCTCCCTCGAGTCCCTCGTCCGCCAGCACTTCGACCGCCGCCCACCCGCGGCCTGACCGTCTTCTCCAACCCCTGACTCAGCCAGCCTGACGCGGGACCCGTGCGGGGATGCGGGGACGGCCCCGCATCGCTCGCCTCTCGGCCCGAGCGGAAGTGCGCGTCACCATGTGCGCTCCGTCCATTTACTGCGCTGGCGCGGCCCTTGCGATGGTGATCCGCCGGGCGCGGCACCCGCGAGGGCGGGCCGGCCGGCGCCGACAGTGAACCCGAGCGACGGAGAGGGCGATGACGAACGAGCAGGAAACGCGCACAGGCGGCGGGCTTTTCAAAGAGCTGGTGATCATGTTCGGGCTGATCGGGCTCCTCGTGACATTGCTGACCGGGGTCGGCGCCCTCTACTGGATGCAGAGCCTGCCGGGAACGGCCTCGGCGGGGACGCCGGCCACGGCCCGGCCGGTCGAGTCCGCGCGGCCGAAGGCGACGGCGCCGGCTCCCGATGTTCCGGTGCTTCATGCGGACGTGTACTTCGACTTCAAGAGCGTGCGGCTCCGCGCCGACGCCGCCCGGATGCTGCAGGACAACGCCGCGGTGATGACGCGTACGGAGACGTGGACAGTCCTCGTCACGGGCTATGCCGACCACCAGGGCCCGCCCACCTATAACCGGCTGCTGGCCCAGCGCCGGGCGGAGGCGGTCAAGCAGTTCCTGGTCGAGCTGGGCGTGCCGGAGACGTCGATCAAGGTCGTCGCCGTCGGCCAGGAAGCAACTCTCTGCGACGATCCGGGCAAGGAGTGCCAACAGCTCAATCGTCGCGTCCACCTCGAGATCCGGAACTTCGGCCCCGTGGCCCAGGTGAAGGTCGGCCCGAAGAGCGATGAAGTCGCGACGCCGTAAGCTCGGCCTCGCGGCGGGTATGGTCCTCGTGCTCCTGGCGGGCGGCATTCTCGCCGTCCGCCAGGGGGCGGCGGCGGTCCGCGACCTCGCGTTCGCGAGGGTCCCGCGCTGGTAGCCTCCCAAGAGATAGTTGTTCGAGGTGAGACGCTGCCCGCCTTTCGAGCTGAGCGGCGGCCCCTGGCCGTCGCGAGGCGAGAGCTGGGTTGATTCCGGAGGCGTGGCAATTCGAGCCGAAGGGCGAAGCCTTGAGGCGAGAGCTGAGTGGAACAGTGGCGAGGCGAGGGCTGATATCGTGTAGTGTGCTCGCCCATGGCGCCTCCGCCACCTTCCCAGGAGCAAGGCTGACCCTCACCGACCGCCGAGGAGATCTTTCATGGCCATCAGACTCGAGCGACACGACGCGGTGGCGACGATCGTGATCGACCGCCCCGACGCGCGCAATGCCGTGGACGGCGCCGGCGCGCTTGCCCTGGCCGTCGCCTTTCGGGAGTTCGAGGCCGACGACGGCCTGCGCGCGGCGGTGCTCTGGGGCGCGGGCGGAACCTTCTGCGCGGGCGCCGACCTCAAGGCCCGCGGCACCGGGCGCGGCCTCCGCCTGGCTCCGGACGGCGACGGACCGATGGGCCCGACGCGCATGGTGTTCACGAAGCCGGTGATCGCCGCCGTCGAGGGCCACGCGGTCGCGGGGGGTCTCGAGCTCGCGCTGATGTGCGACCTGCGGGTGGCCGACGAGACGGCCATCTTCGGCGTCTTCTGCCGGCGGTGGGGCGTGCCGCTGCTCGACGGCGGCACCGTACGGCTCCCGCACTTGATCGGTCTCTCGCGAGCTCTCGACATGATCCTGACGGGACGGCCCGTCGAGGCCCGCGAAGCCCTCGCCTTCGGACTCGCCAACCGCGTGGTCCCCGCGGGCCGGGCGCGTGAAGAGGCGGAGGCCCTGGCGCGGACCATCGCCGCCTTCCCCCCGCGCTGCGTGCGGAGCGATCGACGCTCGGCATGGGAAGGCGTCGGACTGCCTCTTCCGGTCGCGCTCGCCAACGAGTTCGCCCTCGGCAAGGCCACGCACGAGTCGGGCGAGAGCCAGGAGGGGGCGCGGCGCTTCGCCGAGGGCGCGGGCCGCCACGGACAGTTTTGATCACGAGCGGCCTCGCCCCGCGCCGGTTGACACTCTTCAGGGCCGGGGCTACGGTGAGCAACTACTCGAAAAGGAGACCGTCATGCCAATCATCAAAGGCTTCGAGCTGCTGAAGAATCTTCCCGAAGAGAAGCTGACGGACCAGATCACCCGGCGCGTGCTGGCGGGCGACAAGGGAATGATCGTGTGGTGGTCGATGAAGGCGGGCGCCCATGCCGCCGCGCACTCCCACCCGCACGAGCAGTCGTTCTGGGTCCTCTCTGGCCGCATGGACTTCCGGCTCGGCGCCGAGCGGCGGATGTGCGGTCCCGGGGCCGTCGCGGTCATCCCCGGCGGCGTCGAGCACGAGGCGTGGTTTCCCGAGGACACGGAGGTGATCGACGTGTTCGCGCCGCCGCGCGAAGACTTCCTCACGGGGGCGCCGCCCGCGTACATGCGGAAAGGCTAGCGCTCGTCCGGCTCCTGAGCCATGACCGCGATGGGCAAGGTCGCCGTGGTGGCGGTCTTCTCGGTCGTGAGCCTCGTCCTGAGCCTGCTGCTTTCCGGGCGCATGCTCATCCGACTTCCCCCGGACTATTTCACCTCGCGACGCCGGCCGCCCGCGACGAGTCTCTGGGCCAAGGTGGGCTGGAATCTCCTCGGCGGAGCGCTGGTCATCCTCGGCATCGCCCTGTCCGTCCCCGGCGTCCCCGGCCAAGGAGTCCTGACGATTCTCGCCGGCCTGATCCTCATGGATTTCCCGGGCAAACGTCGCCTGCTCCTGGCCGTGCTTCGCCGTGGGCCGGTGCGGGCAGTGGTCGACCGCCTGCGCGCTCGGAGCGGCCGACCGCCGTTGGAGATTCCGCCGGGCCCGTGACCCGAGGCGCCGCCCCGGACGCGGCGGGACATTTGCAACAAGGCTATGCTGGGGCCCGCGCCGTCATGCCAACTCCCTACGTACCCTCCCGCGCTCGACGGATACTCTGCGTCTATCCGCGCTACGCCAAGTCGTTCGGGACGTTTCAGTACTCGTATCCGTTCTTCGGGGGACGCGTCCGCCCGTTCATGCCGCCCCAGGGGCTTCTCACCGTGGCCGCCTATCTCCCTGAGTCATGGCAGGTGCGGATGGCGGGGCCGGCGCTTCGGAGAAAACAGAT
>WNFC01009174.1_pt1 | contig 10949 bp, 11 predicted proteins | sample 5400541 | NCBI WGS metagenome assembly WNFC01 (sample SAMN13153342, study PRJNA577476) | soil metagenome | isolation source: 120 cm saprolite under Douglas fir tree site 2 hole 2 replicate 1 | place: USA:California | collected 2015-04-18
CCAGTTCGAGCATGGCGGGCCTGGCCTGGCCGCCGCGGTCGTCGATGCGCAGCTCGGCGTGGATGGGGCCGTGTCTGAGCCCGAGCGCGCGGGCGGCTTGCCCGGCGGTGCGGACGGCAGCTGACAGGACGTGCCCCGGCAGCCGGGATGGGGTGATGAGCACGGTTTCCTCGAAGGTGGGCCCTTCGGGAGTGCCGGGCTTGTCGAAGACGGCGGTGACCGTGAGGCCGCCGCCGTGCAGGAGGCCGTCGATGCTCAGCTCCGGCCCGGGCAGGTACTCCTCGATGAGCAGGGGTTCAGTGCCGGGCCGCCGCGCTGTGGCCAGGACCCGCCGGATCCGCCCGGCCGCGGCCACCGCGCCTGCAGGTTCGTCGGCTCGCAGGATCCCCTGGCTGGCGCTGAGCGACACCGCCTTGACCACGCACGGGAACCCGACCTGGACCGCCGCCTGCCGCAGCGAATCTTCCGGTGCCGCGGCGGGCACGACCCGGAACCCCGGCTGGGCCACTGCGGCGCGCGCCCACTGGTGCCGTTGCACGGCCTTGTCGGTGGCGGCGATCACCGCTTCCACCGGGTTATGCGCAAGACCCATGCGGGCAGCCACCGCCGCCGCCAGGACCAGCATTGGCGTGTCCGCGGCGACAACCGCGTCGACCGGCCCGGTCGCGGCCACGAGCCGGCTGGCGCTGCCGCGGGGGTCGCTGGGGTCGGCGTGCACGACCGGGCGGCCGCCCAGCGGCAGCGCGCCGTCGCTGCCGACCACGAGGTCGAGTCCGAGCCGGGCCGCCGCGGTCAGGAAGTCGGCGGCCCGGTAAGTGCGTGAGGGTACGAGCAGCAGCACCCGGGCCGCGGCCGGTTTGGCCGTTCTCTCTGCGGTCTTCGCCTTATCGGCTGGTTTCATGGCGGTTTACCGTTTCTCCGCGGAGAAGAACGGCTGCGTCCCCGCCTCATGGTCGGTGACGTCTGCCAGGCCGGTCATGTCGGGAAGGCGCACCCGCAGCAGCGGCTCGATGCCCTGCCGGAGGGTCACTTCGGCCAGGCTGCAGCCCTGGCAGCCGCCCTCCAGCCGGATCCGGACCCAGCCCTGGTCCGCGCCGGCTAGCGCGACGTGGCCGCGGTGCGCGGCGATCAGGGGGTTGATCTCCGCATCGAGTACGCGGCGGGCGCGCTCGGCGAGGGTCCCGGCGGCGCTTCCTGGGGGCGGCCCGGCGGCGGGGCCCGCGATCTGCACGCCGGTGATCTCGGGGACGGCCGCGCGGATCAGCGCTTCGATGCGCGAGGCCAGCGGGAGCACGGCACCCGGGGATCCGGTCACCTCCAGGCGGGCGATGCCGTCTTCGACGGCGACGACCCGCATCCCTGCTCCGCGGGCGATGACGGAGGGGAGCACGCTGCGTTCCAGCGCGGCCGCGGCCCTGTCAGCGAGATCCATCACGAGTCAGCTTCCTGGCCCGCTGCTGGCGTGCGCGGGGCGGCAGCTGCCTGGTGGCCTTGGACGGCATCCAGCGCGGCGCCGAGATCGGCGATCAGGTCTGCGGGGGCCTCGATGCCGACCGACAGGCGCAGCAGGTCGCCGGGTACCGGGGAGGAGGGTCCCTCCATGCTGCGCCGGTGCTCGATGAGGCTCTCGACTCCGCCGAGCGAGGTGGCCCGCTTGAACACCTGGACGGCGGGCAGCACCGCGAGGGCGTGCCCGGCGCCCCCGGCCAGCCGGATCGACAGCATCCCGCCGAACCCGCCGTGCATCTGGCGGGCCGCGATCTGGTGGCCCGGATGAGACGGCAGCCCCGGGTAGAGGACGGCCGTCAGCGCGGGGTGGCCGTGGAAGTGGGTGGCGATGGCAAGGGCGCTGTCCGACGCGCGGTGCACCCGCAGGAACAGGGTGCGCATGCCCCTCTGCAGCAGCCAGGCCTCGAACGGGCCGAGCACGGCACCCGCGTTGCGCCGCCAGGAACGGATCCGCTCCCAGAACGGGTCGCGGCGGGCGGTCAGCACCGCGCCGGCCAGCACGTCGCTGTGGCCGTTCAGGTACTTAGTGGCCGAATGCACGACCAGGTCCGCGCCGAGTTCCAGCGGCCTGGTCAGCACCGGTGTCGCCACCGTGTTATCGACCGCGACCCGGACCCCGGCCCGGTGGGCCAGCGCGCAGACGGCGGCCAGGTCGGTGATCTCCCACATCGGGTTCGCCGGTGTCTCCACCCACAGCAGCCGGGTACGGCCCGGGCGGATCGCGGCCTCCACCGCCGCCAGGTCGGAGGTATCGGTGAACTCCACGTCCAGGCCCCAGGTGAGGCCGAACTCGGCCAGCCATTTCCGCACCCCCCAGTACAGGACCCGGGAGACCAGCACGTGATCGCCGGGGAGCAGGGACTGGAAGACCGCGGTGGCCGCGGCCATGCCGGAGGCGAACAGCGCGCAGGCGCAGCCCGCGCCCTCCAAAGCGGCCAGCAGCCGCTCGGCATGCTCGAAGGTCGGGTTGTCGGCCCGGGTGTATTGACGGTCTTGCCGGTAGGAGCCGTCGGCCTGCCGCTCATAGTTCGTCGACGGATTGATCACCGGCGCCAGGCCCCGGTCACCGGGTCCACCTCGCCCAGGGCCTGCGCCGCCAGGGTCTCCGGTGACACAGATCGTGCTTCCATCGGCCCGCACCTCCTTCCCCGCCCGCACCGGCGAGCCGCCGCAGCTTGTCCCGGCCAGCATGGCGTATCTACGGGCAGCTGCGGTTCCCGGCGATCCACCGGGCCGCTAGCAGCCCGGAGCACAAGGTGAGCGCCCCGCCCGCGGCGACGGCCGCGCTCAGCCCGAACGCCCCGGCGACCAGGCCGGCGATCACCGCGCCGGCGGCGTAGCCGAGGTCGCGCCAGAACCGGTACACCCCCAGCCCCTGCGCCCGCCATGACGGGTGGGTGTGGTCGGCCACCGCGGCGATCAGCGCCGGGTAGACCATCGCCGTCCCCGCGCCGAGCAGCACCGCGCTGGCCAGCCCCGCCACCAGCGGCCGGGACGGCAGCGTGAGCGCGGCGGGGAACGCGGCCGCCTGCACCAGCATCCCCCCGACGATGAGCGGCTTGCGGCCGATCCTGTCGGACAGGTACCCGGTCAGCAGCTGCCCGGCCCCCCACAGCAGCGGGTACACGCCCTTGATCAGCCCGATCGCCGCCAGGCCCAGCCCGCGGGAGGCGAACAGCAGCGGGAACACCCCCCAGGTCAGCCCGTCGTTGAGGTTGTTGACCAGCCCGGCCTGGCTGGCGCCGCGCAGCGAGCGGTTCCGCCAGGTTGTGTCCATGAATATGGTGCTGAACGGCTTGCGCGTAGCGGGTGTCTTCCCGCCCGGACCCGGGTAGGCGGCGGTTTCGGCGGCCACGTGCGCGGCGGTGTCCCTGACCACCAGCACCGACAGGGCCAGCCCGGCCCCGGCGTAGGCCACGCCGATCAGCTCCGGGACCGGGCGCAGCCCGTAGGCCGCGGCCAGGTACCCGGTGGCCAGCGCGGTCGCGCCCACGGCCATGTACCCGGCGGCCTCGTTGAAGCCCAGCGCCAGCCCCCGGCCGCGCGGCCCGACCAGGTCGATCTTCATGTTCACGGTCATCGACCAGGCCAGGCCCTGGTTGACGCCGAGCAGCACGTTGGCGGCGACGATCCACCCCCAGGCCGGGGCCCAGGCGAGCAGGAACGGGACCGGCAGCCCAGCGGCCCACCCGGCGACCAGCAGGCTCTTGCGGGTGTGCCGGGCGGTCAGCGGCCCTGCGGCCAGGTTGGTCAGCGCCTTGGTGACCCCGAACGCGACGATGAAGCTGAACACCGCCAGATAACCGGTGAGGTGGAAGACCCGGGTGCCGACCAGGCTGGTGGTGGTGCGTTCCAGGCCGACCATGCCGCCGACGAATGCGTTGACCACCACCAGCAGCGTGAACTGCGGCCAGTTCGCGGCCAGGCCCAGCCGAACCGGCGCCGGCGCGCCAGCGCGGGTGGTGCCGCTCACTGGTGTGCTCACCGGTGTTCGAGGGCCTGGCCGGTGGCCTTCGCCCAGTCACCGGGGCCACCCCGCAGCACCGACACCCCCGCGGTTCCGGCAGCGCCGGTGGCGGCGAGCAGGCTGGCCCCGGTCATGGCCCGTTCCCCGTGCCCGCACATGACCGCGACCGGCCCGCCCCCCAGCCGGGCCGCAGCTTCGGGGCCGGCCAGGGAGCCGAGTTCGGCGTGGAGGGCGCCGGGCAGATGCCCCGATGCCCACTCGTTGTGCTGGCGGACATCCAGCACGCGGCAGCCGTTCGGCATGTCGTGTGCTTTGGGGTCCAGGAGCGGGATGCTCGCGGTGGGCAGCCGTGCGGCCAGCCATGCGTCGATGCCGCCGTCCAGTTCCCCGGCGAGGTTGTCATAGCCGACCGAAAGGGCCGCTTCGACCAGCTCGCCGCGATCCTGCCCGGCGCCGAGCACGGCGATCAGCGGGCGGTCCGGGCTGGCGAGCCAGCCCAGCCAGGTCGCGAACGCGGGGCGCAGCATGTTCGACAGCGACCCCGGGATGTGGGCGGCGGCGAACTCCCCGATCGGGCGGGCGTCCACGATCGTCGCCCCGGCGGCGGCCAGCTCGGCCACGTGCGCGGCGGTCAGGGCAGCCAGGACCGGGCGGCTGGTTCCGTGCCGCGGCGCGCCGCGCCGGTTGACCGCGGGCATCCGGGCGAAGTAGGCCGGGTAGCTGCCGAGCCTGGCCAGGACCTGCCGGGTGAACGAGTCCTCGTCAGTGCGGGCGAGCAGCGGGTTGCCGGCCTTCTCGCGCCCGATCGTGGTGACGTGCTCGCCGGTCTCACCGGCCGAGCAGAACGACCCGGGCCCGTGCGTGGGGTAGGCCGCGAGATCGCCGGGCAGGCCGAGCAGGGCGCGCGCCGAGTGGTAGGCCGCCCGGGTCCACTCCTGCGCGCGGGCGGGGGCCGCCAGGTCGGTGCGGGCCACCCCGCCCACGATCAGCGCGCCGCCGGTGAACACCGCCACCGGCTGGGCGCCGTCGAGCAGCAGGTAGCTCAGGTGCTCCGGGGTGTGCCCGGGCGTGGCCAGCGCCTGCAGCGTCAGCCCGCCCAGATCCAGGTCCTGGCCACCGCGCAGCTCCTGGTGGCCGAACGACAGGCCCGAGCCGGCGGGGGCGAGCAGCTGTGCGCCCAGGCCGGCCAGCTCCCGGCTGCCGGAGACGTAGTCGGCGTGCACGTGGGTGTCGGCGGTGAAGGCGACCCGCAGCCCGTGCGCGGCGGCCAGGCTGAGATAGGGGCGGGGGTCGCGGCCCGGGTCTACCGCCAGGGCCAGGCCGTCGGCCACCTCCGCCAGATAGGAGCTGTTGCCCAGGCCCTCGTGGGCCAGTGGCCAGATCCGTGTCATCGCGTCCCTCCCGCCTGCGCATGCCGGGCGGCACGCCGCCGGCCCAGCGCTCTCCCGCCTGGAGGCCACAGCAGTGGGCCAGAAGCCGGGCCGAGTTCAAGTAGTCTAAAGCACATTTGAATAGTAGAATCCTCTTCGTGTCCACCGAACGCAAGACCGCGCTGCTCGCCCAGTTCGCCCGCGTCGGCAAGGCGCTGGCCAACCCGGCCCGCCTGCAGCTGCTCGACCTGCTCATCCAGGCCGAGCGCAGCGTCGAGGCGCTCGCCGCCGCCGCCGGAATGCCGGTCGGCAACACCTCCGCCCAGGTGCGGGCGCTGCACGCCGCCGGGCTGGTCACCTCCCGCCGCGACGGCACCCGCGTGTTCTACCGGCTGGCCAGCGACGACGTGGCCGCCCTGTACCGGGCACTGTGCGAGGTGGCGCGCACCCACCTGCCCGACGCCGAGGCCGCCCGCGCCGCCTACCTGGGCAGCGACGACCACGCCGAGCCGGTCAGCCGCCAGGAACTCCTCCGCCGGGCCGAAGCCGGCGAGGTATATGTCATCGACGTGCGGCCCGCTGAGGAATACGCCGCCGGCCACATCCCCGGCGCGGTGTCCATCCCGCTGGGCGAACTGCCCGCCCGGCTCGGCGAGCTGCCCGCAAGCACCGAAATCGTCGCCTACTGCCGGGGCGCCTACTGCGTCCTGGCACCCGACGCCGTCCGGCTGCTGCGCGCCAGCGGCCGGGCTGCCCGCCACCTGGGCGAGGGCATGCTCGAATGGCGCCTCGACGGCCAGCCCGTCACAGCCGCCTGACCAGGGAAGACAGCCCGGCATGAGCGCTGCTGACACCGGCCGCGGAGGCCAGGGCGGGGCATCGGCAGGCACGGTGTGGGAGCGCCAGGCCGGCGGCTACCACCGCTTCTTCAGCCAGTTCACCATCCCGCTCACGCGCCCGCTGCTGGATGCGGCCCGCGTCACCCCAGGCAGCACGGTCCTGGACGCCGCCGCCGGCCCCGGCCATGCCGCCCGCGCCGCCCGCGCCCGCGGCGCGCACGTGCTCGCCGTCGACCTGTCCGCGGCCATGCTCGCCTGCGCCCGCAGCGCGGACCCGCTGCTGCCGCTGGTACGGGCCGACGCCGGGACGCTACCGGTCGCCGGCGGCGCCTTCACCGCGGTGATCGCCGGCTTCTACCTGCCGCACCTGGCCGACCCGGCCGCCGGCACCGCCGAACTCGCCCGCGCCCCGGCCCCTGGCGGATGGCTCGCGGTCAGCATCTGGGACGATCTGGCCAGGGCACGCCACACCGGGCTGCTGGCCGACGCCGTCGCCGGCGTGACCGGCGCCCGGGCCCCTCCCGCCACGGTAGCGCCCAGCGGGCTGCGCGAACTGCTCCACGCCGCTGGCCTCAGCCATGCCGAGGGCAGCACCCTGCGATGGATGCACCCGGTGACCAGCGCCCAGGCCCTGTGGGACGGCCTGCTCGCCAGCCCGGTAAGCGCCGCAGCCGCCGTCCTGCGCACCACACCCGCCACCCAGGAGCGCATCCGCGAGCGCTTCCTGACCCTCGCCAGCGCGCTCACCGATCCCGGGGGAACCGTGCGGCTGCCGGTCAGCGCGGTCATAGCCGCAGCCCAGCGACCCGCAGCCGGCTCGCAGCGGCCACCGGGGTATCGCTCCGCTACGGCCAGCGCCTGCCGACCCGTCTCCGGCACGCCATGAGCGCACCGGAGACGGCGCCTGTGGTAATCGACGGCGGCGACCGCACCTGCGCCGCGCTTCTGCTCGAGCTGCGCGGCCACTGGCGCCACTTCACCTCCATCCCGGCCTGCCTGACCAGGTACGGCGCTCGCTTGTCTTGCAGCATCAGTGACGTCGACATCCCGTTACTCCTTCGTAGAGGTGGCTCGGCTTGTCTATGTAGACACCGACCGGAGGAGAATTCGGGCGCTTCGGACCGCCCAACTTCGGGCGGCCTCCGGTGTCGGTACTGGAGAGACCCGGGGAAGCAACGCGAGAGGTGACGAGAGGGCGGCCACGTGGCAGCCGACCTGATGGCCCTTGCCCGACGGGGCGACGACCAGCCTTTCGCCCAGCTCGCCGGCCGCTACCGGCGCGAGCTTCAGGGCCGTAACCGAGCCGAAGTCCCTGGTCAGGCCTTCGGCGTAGATGACGCTGCCGGCAACCTGTGCTGGGAGATGGCTCATCGCCCGGCGACCGGTCATCGTCCTCAGGTTCGCGTCGCCGGCGGCGGGATCGCAATGAGGCCAACCTCGATGCCTCCGCCCAGCCCAAGCGATGGGCATCCTTTGGCCATGGCCAGCGCTGCGTCGAGGTCGTCAGCGGTGACGACCTGGTAGCCGCCGATCCGGGTGCCCTCCCCTAGGTTGCCCAGGGAGCTGGTCTCGATCACCGCGTTTCCCGGGTCGACCCGGTTGGCTCCCATGCTCTCGAACCAGGCCTCCCATGCCGCAACGTTCTTGGGCTCGCCTGGCTTGTAGTCCTGTGGCACACGGTGCACGAACAAGAACTTGGCCATCGTTCTCTCCCTGCTCCCAGGCTCTCAGGTGGGGGCTTCGCCCGGCCCCCCTCGATGAGGCAGACGACGGCAAGAGGAGAAATTGGGCACGTCGAGCGCCCAATTCCGGCTGCCGGCGGCGTCTGTACGGGTAGCCGGATCACACCGATCGGGAAACCCACGTGATGGGAGAAGGCCCTGGTGAACACCGATCTCATCGTTCGCGCGCAGGAGGGAGACGAGGTGGCATTCCGCCGCCTGGTCGACGGTCATCGCCGAGAGCTGGAGGTTCACTGCTATCGCATCCTGGGTTCGTCCCAGGACGCCGAGGACGCGGTGCAAGAGACGTTCATGGCCGCCTGGCAGGGCATCGCGGGCTTTGAGGCACGGGCGTCGGTGCGGACTTGGCTCTACAGAATCGCCACCAACCGCAGCCTCGACGCCCTGCGCTCGGCCCGACGACGACCTGCTTTGGATGTCTTCCCGACGACGCTCGCCGCACTTCCCGAGCCGACCTCCTCAAGCGCGGTGATCTGGCTCGAGCCCTACCCCGACGTCTTGCTCGAAGAGCTCATCGACCAGGCGCCGGGCCCAGAGGCGCGGTACGAGGCGAGGGAGGCGATCTCGCTCGCCTTCGTCAGCGCGCTCCAGCTCCTGCCGCCTCGCCAACGGGTCGTTCTGGTCCTGCGCGACGTTCTCGCATTCCGCTCCAAGGAAGTCGCGGCCATGCTCGAATCCTCCGAGGGATCGGTGAGCAGCGCTCTCAAGCACGCGCGTGCGACATTGCACAGACAACTTCCATCCCGTGCAGATCCGCCCCCTGCGCCGGACTCGGCAATCGAGCGGGAGCTCGTTGAACGCCTCACGAGGGCCTACGAGATCGGCGACGTGGATGCGGTGGTGGCCATGCTTGCCGACGATGTCGTCTTGACCACGCCGCTCGCACCAGGAAACTACGAGGGACAGGCCGTTGCCGGCCACGTCCTGCGATCGGTGGTCTTCCGCGACGGCCGAACCTACCGGCTCATTGGCACCCGGGCTAACGGACAGCCCGCGTTCGGCGTGTACGTACGCGATCCGGTGACCGATGTCGCCCACGCCAACGGAATGCTCGTACTCACCCTCGCTGGCAACCGGATCAGTGCCATGACCCGATTCGACAACAGCGTGCTGCCCCTCTTCGGGCTGCCGCGGACTCTGCCCGAACATGCCTGACCCCGCCATCGCGGCCCACGGGCTGGTCAAGCACTTCGGCCCTGTCGTCGCCCTGGACGGCATCGATCTGGCCGTCGAGGCCGGCAGCGTGCTGGGCCTGCTCGGGCCAAACGGCGCCGGAAAGACCACGGCCGTGCGGATCCTCACGACCATCCTCGAGCCCGACGCCGGACAGGCGAGCGTGCTCGGCCTCGATGTGGTCCGGGACGCCGAAGACGTGCGGGGCGCGATCGGCCTGGCCGGACAGTACGCAGCGGTCGATGAGAACCTGACCGGCCGTGAGAACCTGCGCCTGATCGGCCAGCTCACCCATCAGCACCGCTCGGTCATCGCGGCACGCGCCGATGAGCTGCTGGAGCGCTTCGGCCTCGAGGCGGCCGCCGGCCGGCCGGCCCGGACCTACTCAGGGGGCATGCGCCGCCGTCTCGACCTGGCCGCCGCCCTTGTCCACCGACCGCCGGTGCTGTTCCTGGACGAGCCCACCACCGGTCTGGACCCGAGCGGCCGAAGCGATCTTTGGGCACTCATCGAGGAACTCGTCGGTGACGGCACAACGGTACTGTTGACCACCCAGTACCTCGAGGAGGCCGACCGCCTCGCCGACAACATCGTCGTGGTCGACGGCGGGCAGATCATCGCCGAGGGCACCGCCATCCAGCTGAAGGCAAGCCTGGGCTCCACCGTCGTTGAAATCCGCGTGCCAGACCCCGCCAGCGCGCAGCGCGCCGCCGCACGCCTTCAGCGAATCGCTCCCACCGATGTGCTTGATGGCGGCCGCACTCTGGCCGTGAAGGTGGCCGACAAGGGCCAGACCGTCCTGGAGGTGATCCGGCTGCTGGATGCCGATGCCGTCGTCCCGGAATCGCTGGCCATCCGCGAACCGACCCTCGACGACGTGTTCCTCCAGCTGACCGGCCATCGGGCCGGCACAGGCCGAGATGGGCCCGATCCAGAGCCGGCGGGCGTGGCCGGCCCCAACGAAGGGTTTGCCTCATGACCACCGTCACCGCACCAGCTGACCTCCGACTCTCACCCCCCCGGCGATCGAAGCTGGCGTGGGCGGCCGCCGACGCCCTGGCGGTCGCCAGACGCAACATCATCGGGATGACCCGCAGGCCCCAGGTGCTCGCCTTCGCGACCATCCAGCCGGTGATCTTCGTGCTTCTGTTCCGCTACGTATTCGGCAGCTCGATCCACATCCCTGGCGTCAGCTACGTCGATTACCTCATGGCCGGGATCTTCGTGCAGACCGTGATGTTCGGTGCCCAAACCACCGCCGTCGGCATGGCAGAGGATCTCCACACCGGGCTCATCGAGCGGTTTCGGTCGCTGGTCATGGCCCGCTCCGCGGTTCTTGCCGGTCGCGTCCTGGCCGATGCGCTGAGCAACCTGTTCGTCATCGTCCTCATGCTCGGCGTGGGATACCTCGTTGGCTTCCGGCTCCACACCAGCGTCCCCGCCGTCGTGGCCGCGACCGGCGTGCTGCTGCTTTTCGGTTTCGCCATTTCGTGGGTAACCGCGCTGCTCGGTTTGGCCGCCAGGAGCGCCGAAGCGGCCGCAGCCGCGTCGCTCCCGCTCACCGTACTGCTCGCGTTCCCCTCAAGCGCCTTCGTGCCGACCCAGAACATGCCCGGCCCGCTGCGCGCCTACGCCGACCACCAACCCCTTACCGCGACCGTCAACGCCATCCGGCCGTTGCTACTCGGGGGCCCGACCATCTCGCACGTGGTGGTAGCCATCATCTGGTGCCTCGGCATTGTCACCGTCTTCGCTCCTCTTGCGGTGCTCCGGTACCGCCGGGCCGCCTGAGCTTCCGCGCAGACGTGCGGGGCGTGACTCAGCCATCCACCGGCCCTACAGGGCATGG
>WNFC01017741.1_pt1 | contig 10949 bp, 8 predicted proteins | sample 5400541 | NCBI WGS metagenome assembly WNFC01 (sample SAMN13153342, study PRJNA577476) | soil metagenome | isolation source: 120 cm saprolite under Douglas fir tree site 2 hole 2 replicate 1 | place: USA:California | collected 2015-04-18
AGACAGCTGCCTCAGTGACGCTGACCGCCTGCCCCAGCAGCACGAGTTCGCATTCCAAGCCGACGTGCCAGGTCCAAGTTCCGTGCCCAGCCGGCACCTTACGGCGGACACCGTAGAGAGCCCGCTGCTGGGAGACCGGCACGGGGCCGTCGTTCGGCGAGCGGCCTGGGGAACGGGAATCCCGGCACCGCTCCCAGGCCACTAAACGCGGCTAAAGTGGTCATCGCGTTATCGTCGCATCCGTGACCCTGGGCCGGCCCCTAAAGGAGATCACCATGAGGCAAGAGCGCTTGGCGTTTCGTTCACGACGGAGGCGCATTCGTGGACGGCGATACGGCTTGGTCTCGTTCACGGTCGTGCTCGCGATGTTCGCGATCGGGCTGCCTGCGGCGGCTCAGGCGGACAGCAGTCGGCTGCAGGTAACGGCGATGACGTACAACCTCTTCCAGGGCTCTGAGCTGACCGATGCGATCAGCGCGACGACGCCAGCGCAGTTGCTTGCGGCAGTCGCAAAAGACTTCGGCCAGGTTCAGACGACGAACTTCCCCGAACGGGCGCAGGCGATCGCCGCGCAGGCTATATCGACGAAGCCCGATCTGATCGGCGTGCAGGAGGCTGCGCTGTGGCAGACCGGGGCCCCGTCCGCCACGTTCCCGCCGCCGCCCGCGACGACCGTAGCTTATGACTTCGTGAAGATCCTCGCGGACGCGCTTAACGCCCATGGCCTGCACTACGCGCCCGTGGCGGTGACCAGCAACTTCACCGTCCAGGCACCCGGCCTGTTCCCCTTCGGCTTCATGAACGTCCGGCTCACCGACCGGGTCGCGATCCTGGCGCGAACCGACGTGCCGCTCACGATCTCAAACGTCCAGACTGCCAACTTCACCCACAACACGGTGATCCAGTTGTTCACCGGTCCGTTCACGAACCTGGGCGGCTGGGCCTCCGTCGATGCGACGCTCGGCGGCCATACCGTACGCTTCGTCACTACCCACCTCGACGCGATCAGCAGCGCGGTGCGCGCCGCCCAGGCGACCGAGCTCGTGCAGGGACCGCTCAGCACGGACCTGCCGGTGATGCTGACCTGTGACTGCAACGCAGACCCTGCCTCGGCTGCCTACGCGGTGCTCAGGAGCGGCGGGCTCAAGGATTCCTGGATTCAGGCTCAGCCCGGCCTGCCGGGCTTCACCTGCTGCCAGAGCCCGAGCCTGCTGAACGCCGCCTCCACGCTCCAGTCAAGGATCGACTACGTCTTCAGCCGCGGTGGCGGACTGAAGGCCGCTGAAGCCCAGATAGTAGGCGCCGATCCAGGCAACCGCTCGACGCCGTCGGGATTCTGGCCATCAGACCACGCGGGCCTATTCGCCGAACTTGCTCAGGGAAGCCCCAGCTGAACGAGCTCGACCGGCTGGTCCGGGCGAACACCGAAAGCCCGTACTACGCCGGGCTAGCGGACGTCCTGACCAGGGCGTTCGGTGTCCCCTCCGTTCTCGCCGAAGCCCTCCGGCCGGTTAGAGGCGTGACTGAGGCCTACATCTACGGATCTTGGGCAGCGCGGCACACGGGGCAAGCCGGGCAGCGGCCAGTGGGAGACATCGACGTTCTCGTGCTGGGAAAATCAGACCGGGATCAGCTCTACGACGCGCTCAGTGAGGCCGAGAAACATCTCGGCAGACCTGTCCAGGCGACAATCCGCGACGCCGACTGGCTGGACACCGGATCCGGATCATTCCACCAGACCATGACCAGTCGGCCGATGCTCAGGCTCGCCCTCTGACGCGCACCTACGCGGGCCAGGTGACCGCGCGCCGGGCTCAGCAGCTCCCCGAACGTTGTCGCGGTCATTGGTCCCGCGCCAGCAGCCCGCCGACCCGGGCGGCCTCGGCTGCCGCCTGCCCGCACGCGTCACGGTCACCGGGATCGGCAGCCTGGCGGCCGCCGAGGCCAGCCGGGCGGCGAGCACGCCCGCCAGGCCAGCCAGGCCGTCCGCAACCTCATCAAGATCAGCATTAACGAGCCCTTCGCCGCCGCTCTTCCCGCGATACCCGGCCGCCAGCGACGGGCGCGCTGTCTGGTTCCGGCCGGTACCTTCTCCGGGCCGACGCCGCCACGTCGACCGTGTAGACGCTGCCCCGGGTGAGCATCAGGTCCGCGTGCTCGGCCATCACGCCCTCCTCCCATGCTGGGCAACCCGGCGCCGCGTGCCGAGCCGACCCGGTCAGGCCCTGGGCAGCACCGGGCGGATCGCGTCTGTCGTCCCCGCCCCCCGGTCTGCCGTCCCCGCTCCCGGGTATGGCTGCATTTAATCGCGCCCGTTCTCCCTGTCCGCCGCTGCGAGCGCGGGGTCGCGGAGCGCGGGATCGCCGAACCCGCCCCCGCCGCTTGTCTCGACGCGGATGACGGAGCCGGGCTCGAGGACCATGGTGACTTTCGAGGCGACCGGGATCTGCCGACCTTGCGGGTCGAACACGGTGATCCGTGACGGTCGTCCGTCGGTCCCGCCCATCGCGCCCTGGGGGGCGAACCGCGGGTCGGTCTGCTCCGAGTACATCGTCACCACTGACGCCCGCCCCAGCACCTGGTATTCACGCCGGATGCCGAGGCCGCCGCGGTAGCGGCCGGACCCCTGCGATCCCGGGATCAGCTCCGTGCGGAGGATCCGAACCGAGTACCCGGTCTCGGCGACCTCCACTGGCATCAGCCCCACGTTCGCCATGTAGGTGTCCACCCCATCCAACCCGTCACCACCCGGGTGCGCCCCCGTGCCGCCGCCCACGACCTCGGCCATCACACTCGGCGTGCCCATCCGCGGCGACACGCTCTCCAGGTTCATGCCGAAGAACGCCACCGTGCTGCTAGCGACCGCCCGGTCTGGCCAGAGCCCGGAGGCGGCGCGGATCAGCGTGTCCGCCAGCCGCTGGCACGTGTTGTGCCGGACGGACACCGCGGCAGGCGGGTCCGGGTTGAGCACGCTGCCGCTAGGGCACACGATCTCGATGACCTGGCCCGTACCGCGTAGACCACGCCTGCCCGGGTGCTGGCCCAAGGCACGTTCATGGCGCCCCGCACTTGCGGTGCGCTGCCGCTGAGGTCCACGGTCAGCTGGTCCGCGCGTTTGCGCAGCCGGGCGTGGATCCGCGTGGGCGGGCCGCCTATGCCGTCGTCGTCGAGGAAACCCTCGGCCTCGGCCTCTCCGTCTGGCAGCTCCGACAGGGCGAGCCGGGTGGCCCGCTCCACGGAGTCGAGCATCTGGTGGAAGGCTAGGGCCACGGACGGGACCCCGTGGCGTTCCACCAGTTCCAGCACCCGCCGCATGCCCACCAGGCACGCCGCCCGTTGGGCCCGCAGGTCTGACACGGTGGAAAGCGGGTCGCGTACTGCGGCGGACACCAGCGCGAACACGTCGGGGTTCTCCTCGCCCGCCAGGTACAGCCGGACCGGCGGCAGCAGCAGGCCCTCGGCGTAGACCTCCTCCAGGTCGGGCCCCTCGGTGCCGGGGCGGACGCCCCCGACGTCTATGTGGTGGGCAGTGGTGCCCACCCAGCCGAACAGCTTCCTGCCCGCGAACACTGGCATGATCACGTTCAGGTCCGGGGTGTGCATCGCGCCCATGTAGGGGTGGTTGGCGAGGAACGCATCGCCCGCGCGGACCCGCCCGTCCCACCGGTCGATCAGCGCCTTCACCACGAGCGACATCGCGCCGAGCTGCGCCGGGATGAAGTCGGCCTGCGCGACTAGGTCCCCGTCCGCGCGGAAGATCGCGCAGCTGAAGTCTTCCATCTCGCGGATAATCGGGCTGTAGCTCGAGTGTTTGAGCACCCCGCCCATCTCCACGGCGGCGGAGTGGAGCGCGGCGCTGACGAGCTCGAACGTGATCGGGTCCATGCGGCGCCGCCCCCGCCGCGCCGCCCCCGCCTCGCGTGCGGTCACCGCGCCTCCTCAAGCCACATGCTGCCGTGCGCATCGATCCGTGCGCGCTGGCTCTCCAGGATCACCGTGGTCGCGTCGAGCTGGTGCACGATTGCAGGCCCCGGGACACGGTTGCCTGCCCGGAGCCGCTCCCGGTCGTACACCGGAAGCTCACATGGCGCGGTGGTCCCCGGCATCCGCGCCCGTGCCCGCCCGGTCACCGCGGACCGGGCTGGGCTCGCGCCGCCACGCTGCGTGAGGGCCGGATCCAGGCAGGGCAGCGCGCCGAACGCGGCGAGGCGCAGCGTCACGACCTCGACCTGCTGGCCGGGGTCGGCGTGGCCGTACGTGCGCAGGTGCAGGTCGCAGAAGCGAGCCCTGAGGGACGCCAGGGCCGCCTTGCCCAGGGACGCCACCGGAACGTTCAGCTCATACCCCTGCCCGAGGAAGCGGCAGTCGGCCGAGGCCGCGACCCGGATGCTGCTGCGCCGGATCCCGTCCTGCCGCAGGCGGGCGATCACGTCCCGGGCGGCGTCCCGGTACCAGGCCGCCGCCTCGCCCAGCAGCTCCGGCTCGAGGACGCGCAGGACCGTCCGCGACTTGTCGACCCGCAGGTCAGCGGCGACCAGCCCGGACGCGGCGAAGATCCCCGGGTACCTCGGCACGAGAACGGCGCGGAATCCCATCTCGCGGAGGAGCAGGCCAGCGTGAAGCGGGCCGGCCCCGCCGAACGCGACGAGCGTGTACCCGCGGGGGTCAATGCCGCGCCCGACGGACACCCGCCGCAGCGCCCCGGTCATCTGGGCCACCGCCACCCGCACGATGCCGTCCGCCGCGTCGTCGGCACTGAGCCCGAGTTGGTCACCGACGAGCGCCACCGCGCGCCTCGCGGCGGCTACGTCGAGGGTGAGGCCGCTCGCGAGCGGCGCGCCAGACGGCAGCGTCCCCGCCACCACATGCGCGTCGGTCAAGGTCGCGCGGTCACCTCCCGCGCCGTAAGCGGCGGGCCCGGGTATCGCCCCGGCGCTTTCGGGGCCGATCCGCAGCCTGCCAGCACGATCCACCCGGGTGATGCTCCCGCCGCCAGCCCCTGCCGTCACGATATCCACCGACGGGCACAGGATCGGGTTATCGTCCACTGCCTGGACTGCGGTGACGGGCGGAACCCCATCCTGGACGAGGCAGACGTCCAGCGAGGTCCCGCCCATGTCGAGGGAGATGAGCTGGCGCAAGCCGTACCGGGCGCCGAGGGCGGCGGCGCCGGCTACGCCTGCGGTGGGACCGGACAGCACGAGCCGGTGCGCTTCGCGGGCGGCCCGGTCGGCGGGCACGCACCCGCCATTCGACTGCATGATCAGCAGGGGTGCCGTCATGCCGAGATGCCGCAGCCGGTCCCGCATGCCCAGCAGGTAGCCGCCGACGACCGGCCGCAGGCCGGCGTTGACGACCGCAGTGGCGGTCCGCGGGTACTCGCGGAACTCGCGCGCCACTGCCGAGGAGGCCGTGACCGGGATACCAGGGAGCCGTTCCTCCAGTGCGCGGACCATCGCCTGCTCGTGCCTGCCATCCAGGTAGCTGAACAGGAAAGCCACGGCCACCGCCTCCGGGCCGCGCGCGGCGATCTCCTTGACAGCCCGGTCAATCTCGCTGTGCCGGAGCGGAACAAGCGTCCCGCCTTGGCTGGAGAGCCGCTCGGCCACCTCAATCCGGTCATAGCGCGACACGAGCTCGCGCGGCCGCGGTTGCGCAAGGTCGTAGACGGCCGGGCGGGTGCCGTCGCGGTATCCCAGGATGTCGCGGAACCCTTCCGTGGTCGCCAGCACCACACGGGCCATCTGGCCGGTCAGAAGCGCATTCGTGGCGACCGTCGTGCCGTGAAAGAGCATGCCCGTGATATCGGGCCGGACGTCGTGCGCGGCCAGCTCGGCGAGCGCGCGCTCGAACGCGAGTCCAGGGTTCTGCGGTGTCGACGATACCTTCGCGACCCGGGTCAGCCCATCGGATCTGAGGGCGACCGCGTCCGTGAAGGTGCCCCCGGTGTCGACGGCGACAATCCAGGTTGCGTTAGTCACTGACATGCTCCGCTGCCAGCGCTCGTACCTTCGGCACGGTGCTCTCAGCGAGCAGCCGCAGCGTCCGCCGCTCAAGAGCGTCGAACTCTTCGGCCCGCCAGCCTAGGCCCATTCCCGGCACAAGCGGGCCGCCGGACCACCGCGGCGTCTTCCGCCAGGCGGATGGGTTCGTGCAACGGGGCGAGCAGGTGCGCCGTGCCGACCAGGATCCGCCGGGTGCGCGCGGCGATCGCGGCGCACATTGGCAGCAGCGAGGGCAAGTACGCGTCGTCCCGAAGTGGTGCTCGGACACCCATTCGGAGTCCAGGCCAAGCGAATCGGCGTCTGCGGCGAGGGTCAGGGCCTGGGTGTAGAGATTCTGGTCGCTGCGGGTGTCTCCTGGAAAGTGCTGGCAGGTGATGAGGCCGAGACCGAACTCGATGGTCATGCCTTGGCCGCCGCGACGGACGAGGGCTTTGCCAGGAACTCGCGGTAGTCAAGGTGCCGGTAGGGCACGGAGCACGGATTCCCGTCCGTGACCCACATAGAACGGGCCTCGAGGTCCATCAGGACCGAGACGACCGTCGCTCCCTGGTCATAGGGGTGCATCCGCGGGTCCGGATGACAGCACACGGCAGACGGGTAGTTGGCATGATCGGCCAGGAGCATCCGGAATGCGTCGAGCGACGGTAGGCCGTTCGACACCGCAAGACCGGCGCGGAGCCGCTGCAGCCTGACAGGGCTGTCGGGCATCACCCAGAGGGACACATCCTTTGCGTCGAACCTGGGCGAGAGGAAGTGGTTTGTGTGCAGCAGCACCCCGTCGTCGGGAAACAGCAGGAATAGCCGGGAGAAATCGCCTGGTGCTGCCTCCACGTCCACCGCGATGCCGTCACGGTGGGTGATCAGATAGTTCGCCGCCGACGACCGGGTGCCGGCCTGCAGCACCGCTAGTGCGTCAGAGACCGTCTCACAGTCCAGGATCGCGCGCAGCATGAGGTGATACGGAATGCCAGCGGCCCCGACGTCTGCGTCGGTCACCAGCGCGTTCGTCGTGAGGCCGAGCCCGGAGGAGTTCATCCCCGTCTTGGCCAGCAGGCCGGCTTCGACCACGGTGACGAAGTCGGGACCGGCGTCCTGCCTGGCCTCCAGCACCACCGCTGTCTGCGACGAATGCGGGAGCCAGTCCCAGTTCTGGCCGGTGAGCGTCGGCCCAGGCACGCCCGGTGCGGGAACGACGGCGAATGCGCTGCATTCGGCCACGCCGCGCTGCTGGTGCGCCGCCTGCCGGGCCTTAGCCGCGAACATCACCTCGGTCCGCACGTTGATCGCTAGCACATCGGCTGGGTCCAGGCCGGCCCCCTCGGCGATGCCCCGCATCTCGTCGAGATAGGCAGGCCGGAACGCGGCAATCGGCGGCTCGAACCGTGCTGCTTCCCGCCGCACGGCCTGCCAGTCCCAGTCTGCGTAGTACGCGAACACGCCCCGGTAAGCCACGACCGACCGCTGCACGCGGTCGCGCGCCTGCTCACCATACTGACGGCCACGCTCCACGGCCGAGCCCTCGACGCGCACGTGCGGGAGACTTTCCATCGGATCGCACCTCAGATCGCAGTGATTCCGCCGTCGACCGGGAGGGCCACGCCGGTCAGGTATGAGGCGTCGTCCGACGCCAGGAAGGTGATCGCTGCCGCGACCTCGTCCGGGGTCCCCAGGCGCCCCTGCGGAACCGCGGTCTGGAGGTAGCCCGCGCCCGCCGCAGGGTCCTCCATGAGCCGCAACATCGGCGTGTCAATCACCCCCGGGCAGACCGCATTGGCCCGGATTCCGTGCGGCGCCCACTCCACGGCCATCTGCCGCGTGAGCGCGAGCACTCCTGCCTTGCTGGCGTTGTAGTGCGCACTCGGCTCGGTGGCGTCCGCCACAAGCCCGGCGGTCGACGAGATATTCACGATGGCCCCTGGCATTCCCTTCTCAATGAGCGCGGCAGCCATCGCGCGTCCGGCCAGGAACGAGCCGCGTAGGTTGACCGCCAGCACGTCGTCCCACTCCTCGGGCAGCAGGTCAAGCAGTGGCGCGACGCGGTAGATCCCGGCGGCGTTGACGAGCACGTCCGCAGGGTCCCCGAACACCGCGGTCGCCTGGCGGATGGCGCTGGCCACGTCGTCGGCTCGGCGGACGTCGCATACTACCGACGCCGCGCCCATCGCCGCGACCTCGGCCGGCGCGCCGGATCGCTGATCGATCAACGCAACGCTGGCGCCCTCGGCCAGGAGCCGTCGCACGCATGCAAGCCCGATCCCGGAGGCGCCTCCGGTGACCAGTGCCCGGCGGCCCGTCATGCGCCGGGCGGCGGTCACCGGGGGCCTCGGCCACGGCTAGCTGAGGTGCACGCCACCGTTCACTCCGATCGTCTGGCCGGTCACGTAGGTGGCATCGGCGGAAACGAGCCACGCCACGGCGCCGGCAATGTCGTCCCCGGCCCCGTGACGGCCGAGCGGCACCACTTCGCGGATCCCTGACACCTGCGTGCTGAAGGAGGTGCCCGACGCCGCGGCACGCGACCTCAGTTCCTCCCAGTGCATCTCGGTTGCCATGTGACCTGGTGCGATCGTGTTGACCCGGATCCCATGCGGGGCGAGTTCCAGCGCGAGCGAGTGGGTCAGCAGCCCGACGCCTGCCTTGGAGGCGCAGTAGCCGGCACACCGGGGGACGCCGTGCTGGCCGAACAGCGAACCTATGTTCACGATCACGCCCCCGCCGCCCTGAGCGATCATCACCCTGGCCGTGGCGCGGGACATGAGGAAGGTTCCGGTCAGGTTCACGTCGAGGACTCGCCGGAACTCCGCAAGGGGCGTGTCGACGACGTACGTGTCGGGCCCGCCGATCCCAGCGTTGTTCACGAGGATGTCTACCCCGCCGAGGACGCGGACGGCATAGTCCACGGCACAGGCGCACGCTGCCTCGTCCGACACGTCGGCGATGAGTGCGACCGCACGGGCATCCGAGCACAACCCGGACAGGCGGCCCGCGGCGTCCTTGACATCGGCGCTTACATCGACGAGCGCGACGCCGACGCCGTCGCACACCAGCCGCTGCGCTATCGCCGCCCCGAGCCCGCGGGCGGCACCGGTGACGATCGCTCTCATGCCCGGCTCGCAATCTCGCCAGCTGTGGCCACCCAGACGTCCTCGTGACCGGTCACGAAGGTCACGAAAGCTTCGAGGAACGCGAGCCTGCCCGGGCGGCCGATGATCTGCGGATGCATGGTGAAGACGCACGCGCCTTCCATTTCCCTGATGCCAAGGAATTCCTCTTCCCAAATCGAGCGGACGGCAGCGGTAGTGGCGATGCTCTTCGTCCAGGCGGCGCCAGCGAACCAGAAATGGGCGGCGTCGTCCAGGGTCCACTGGACCGGTACCTCGACCAGGGAAGTTCCCTCGTGCCGGTACGGCCGGACGTCATCCATCAGGTTCGACGAATACGTGAACCCGTGCGCCTGCAGCAGGCCGAGCGTGTGGGTACTGAAATCCCAGGACGGCGAGCGATACCCGGTGATCTCCCCGCCGAACGATTGCAGCGCTTCGAGGCCCTTGATCAGCTCGTTCTCCTCGTCCTCCTGGGACATCGCTGACGGGGAGGTGTGCGTATAGCCGTGATGCGCTAGCTCGTGGCCTGCCGCGACGATGGCCGCCACCCGCTCCGGGTGACGCTCGGCCACCCGGCCAGGGACGAAGAAGGTAGCGCGAACGCCACACCGGTCCAGAAGCTCCAGGAGCTTTGGAACCCCCACCTTTGCTCCGTACGTCCCTTGCGAGAGGACGCCAGGTCGAGTGGCGTTCTCAGGATCCTCGCCAATCCACACCTCCTCGGCGTCGAAATCGAACGTGAACGAGGCAGCGCAGCGCGCTCCGTTGGGCCACATGCTTGCTGGACCTTCCCTTCTCATCCGGGCTCCCCGGGGGGAACGGCGGCGGCCCGCGGCGGCGCAGCCTCCGTCTCGTCCGCCGGGGCGCCGGTCTCGTCCTCCGCGGCCCATGCGGCCAGACGACGCTGGGTTCGGGCGATCAGCCCGACAAGGCCGCCTGGCACGAACACCACGACGATCAGCAGGAACGTGCCGAGGACTGTCAGCTCTATGCCCGGGTGGCTCACCAGCGACGTCTGCACGATCGCGAGCATCGTGGTTCCGATCAGCGGCCCGAAGACGGTGCCGAGTCCGCCGATCACGAGCATCGTCACGTCGATGCTCATCGGGGTCAGGCCCATGACAGACGGCGAGATGCTCTGGTTGAAACTGAGATACAAGGCGCCGGCGATGCCTGCGAGGAAGCCCGAGATTGCGAACGCGATCACCCGGTAGCGCAGCGGGCTGACCCCGCGGGCGGCGGCGTAGGCGGGCGCATCGCGGACCGCCCGGAGCGCGATCCCGAGATGAGAACGGCTGACGGCGGCCAGGGCGACAGTGGACGCCACGACCACACCCAGGATCGTCCAGTAGTACGCGCGCATTGACGCGTCCGGGCTAAGCGAGGAGTAAAGGCCCTTGACGATCGGGAACCCGAACGACCCGCCGGTAAGCCCGGACCCGTCGTTTACGATCACGTACTGGATGATCTCGGCGAACGAGAATGTCAGCAGCGACGTGTAGATGCCGTACAGCCGGAGCGTAGGAAAGGCGAGAAGGACCGATGCGAAGGCGCCGACCACGCCGCCGCCCAGCACTGCCAGCCACGGCGGCAGCGGTGTATGCAGCATGATGATGCCCGCGCCGTAGCCGCCCAGCGCGTAGATCGCCAGCTGGCCGAAGTTCCACACCCCGGCGACACCCAGAACGAAGTTCCAGCTCGTGTTCAGAACGAGCAGCACCAGTGTCGAGACGATCACCGATAGCAGGTACTGGTTCTGGTCGACCAGCGGGAACGCGGCGACCAGCAGCACCATCCCGGCGACGCTGATCCTGCGGGCCGGTGTCATCGAGAGGAACCG
>WNFC01024052.1_pt1 | contig 10949 bp, 12 predicted proteins | sample 5400541 | NCBI WGS metagenome assembly WNFC01 (sample SAMN13153342, study PRJNA577476) | soil metagenome | isolation source: 120 cm saprolite under Douglas fir tree site 2 hole 2 replicate 1 | place: USA:California | collected 2015-04-18
GTGAGAAATGGGAGGGTGACTGGCCATGTATGCAATGGGACTGATGGCAGTACCCAAGGTGTCTGTCCTGCATAGTCAAATTGGACCCCCAGTCAACAGAGGTGTGGGACGAACCATTCACAGTAATGTAGGCTGCATATTCGAAGTGTTCATGGGGGGGCATGTTGTCAATCTCAGAGTCTGTGCCATAGAGAAGGCTGGCACTAAGGACAGGAGAGGAAGGGGCAATGACAATATTAACAGATGGGGAGACGGTGGATGAAACAGTGTTATAATCTGACACATTGCTGGGGAATACCATATCAGAGATGGCAATGGCAGTGTTGACTGATGCAGGGATGGTGGTGGCAGGGGTCAGAATGAATGTCTAACCATTGATGGTGATGGTCCCATTAGGTTGCATTGCAGGGCTAGTTGTGGTTGCCACATTAGCGGATGCAGCAGGCATCTGCGAGGAGTCGCCACCACTAGTGTGGCCATTTCATCTAGCATTGCATTAAGCAGTGTGGGCCTCATCTAAAGATTTGCCGGCCATACCACCACCAGGCTGGATGCAGTAAGTTGCAAGATGCCCTTCCTTTTTACAGTTAGAGCACAGGTGAGGCGGCTTATCCCTGTGCATGGTAGCAAGGGTGGTAGGATTAGCGCCGGATTGTGCAGCACGAGCCCAAATGATGGCATCTTCCTGCTGCAGGCAGCGAGGGATAGTGTTCGCCCTAAAAGAGGGAGAGTCCATGGCAGTGTAGAGGGACAACTAGAGGTGTTTGTGATTATTGCCGAAGGTGTTGAGGAGAAGAATGATCTTGATTTGATTGAGATTGACAGGCCTTATGTTGGAGATCTTTGTATGCATAGCAAGAATTTCATTGGTGCCATCATAGAAGGGTGAGTCACATCCATAGTGGAAATTGAGAGCCTTCTTGAGGAGAAGGAGCTGGGTGTGTGTGCCGAGTTTCTCATGGTGTTGCTAAAGTTCTGTGAAGATGCGGTGCAAAGTGGGGAGGTGGGAAACAGCATTGTAATCCGATTTAGAAATCCATTTGAAAATGAATCCACAGAGGGAGCAATCGTTTGTCTCCCAAATGTTGTGCACCTTAGGGTGGAGAGCAGGATCCAGTTGAGGTAAGGTGCCTTTAAGCCACTTGAAGAATCCCAAGTGGTTGGTTTTTACTTTGAGTAGGAAACTTCACTCCTTCTAGTTGGATTTGGCAAGATCAAGATGAAGATTGGCTGGCTAGGAAGAGTCAGACATGTAGCATTTGGTTATGGTGATGTTACCAGCCAAAGAAGGGTTGGTATTTGAATTTGTAGATGTGTTGGTATTTGAACCCACGAAGGCACTGCCATTGGGGGCAGAGGACTGTTGGGGAGGCCCAGTAGTAGGTGCAGGGGGCACTGCAGTAGGAGCAGTGGAGCTGGCTGGGGCTGGGGTCAAACCACCAACAGTAGGATCTATATGAGGAAAGAGGCTAAAGGGCACGAGAGGGGGCACAGCACGAGGAGGGGTAGCAGGCTAGAAAAAAATTCTCATTGTATTCACAAATGAGCAGGAAGGCCCATAATCTATTGAAACCTAGACAGATGACCCTCAGTGCTGTGGTAACAGACAAGCTGAGGGGATCAACCAGTACAAACACAGACGTGACTACCTAGGCAATCACATGCTCACTGACCCAAGTGTCGTGATCAGCTAATCATGTTCCAACATTCTGGGCTCCGGCCTAATGGTTCCCCCTCCTTCTTCTCTAAGCACCTTCTCCATGCTCTGTCTTGGCTAAGGTGACCCTCAGTATGGAGACTTCTGCTTGAGCAGGGCCCCTTTAGAGCACAGGTGAGGCCAAAGTGTATAAGGGCCAGGGCAGGCAGGCATTCATAGGTCTAGCACCCCACTGTAATGGTGGATGGTCAGAAGTCTGAGGCCTGGTAGGCCTTTGCCCTTTAGCACAGCAGACCAGATACTTTCCCTCTTTATACTACACTAACTGGATGCTAGCCTCCCTAGTTGTGGTACCCACATGGACATTGCTCAATATTGCTCAACAGCATGGCCCCTAACATATCCCTCCCATCACAGTTTGTTCTTTGATGCTAAAGTAAAACCTGGTAGGGTGGTGGGTGGGACAGTAGTATTATTTCCAGTATATATATTGGGTAGGTGTACAGTAGGGTCAGGGGTGCAGTTTATAGCCCTCCCCTGTAAAGACCTATAGCCTCATAGTTTGGTCTATAAACTTGAACTTAAATAAATTAAATAAATAAAAAAGATAACCTTTGCATCCTACCTGTCCTCCCTAGAAACAATATGTCTGCTCCTGCCACCCCCAACAATGCTGTCATCAAAATCTCCCCTGCTTCATCTCCCTCTCCTACCATCCCTAGCCTTAGCCCCCCCCTGTCTTAGGTTGGCACCAACCCTGACACTATCAGAAACCCATTCCTAAACACTGTCACCTGCTCTTCACTCACTGCTTCTGAGCTAGAAGAACTTAGCACCCTTGCCTTAGCTGTTTGTGGCTACTTCACCCACCACAGAACCTTGCCCTATGATCTAGAGGATAGCACCCTCTTCCACCATATCAATGCCCTAAATATCTACTGCTATGTTTAGACCAATGGCTAAGCTAGTGACTGCACCCTCATAAACTTTAAGGCCTAGGCTGGAACCATCTATTGCTTATGTGACATTCTCACCCTCTATATGCTTAATGCCTTCTTCCTGCTCCTGTCTCCTTTCATACTTCCCTACTCTCTACCTGAACCTGCTCCACTCCCTGTACCCCTACCAGAAGGCTGCTTACTGCTTGCATGCATTATGCAAGTAGAAGATGCCCCTGAAGGTGATGATGACAAAGAGGACCCCTATAGTATTCTGCAGTGTGATTGGACTGAGTATGACCCCACCAACCTCAACCACTACCCTGTTTCCTACCTTAACCAGTGGGGTTACTCTCAGACCTGCCCCTACATCTACTACAACTTCAATAGGGGAACCCCAACTATATAGGGCTATATAGGACCCTCACAAGGGATCTATAGAGAAATCCTCCATGCCCACCCTACTGCTACCCTCAGAGTCTCTAGGCAGGACAATAACTTCACTATATTCCATCCCTATCTAACTCAGCATCTCTTCATCAATAATGTGCTTGCTAGCCTTAAGAACATCAGTGTTATAGCCAAAGTCAGTTGATACTAGGCCTCTGTAGTTGAGGAGTCTCTCTAATGCTAAAATGTTACTAGGGCAGAAGCAGCCCTTTGCCATGCTAGAGAGAAAAGCTGTCAAGTGAGTCACACCTATTCCATACTCATGTCTACTCCAGATCCACCACCTTATCATTGACCCTAGCTAGCCCCCATCACCTGACCCTTTAGACTCAGGTATTACCCTAGTTGGCTTATAAGGCCCCACCGACAATAGTTAGGGTGCCACCACCTGGTCTGACCCCCCCTCTTGCCTACTCAAACATCTTAAAGGCCCCTGCAAGAACTGTAGGGAGAATTATTATATTGAAGCCTATTGCCCCTTTGCTAGGCAGTGTCACAAGTGCTGGCAAAGGGAGCATATTTACCTCTAGTGCCCTGTTTGCACTGTGGAAACTAACCATAAGAAAGACTAGAGCCTAGAGTATAGAATGGTGCCATCTGACAATAAAGCCTAGTTGTAGTGTGGTAGCTACAAGTCTAAGGAGGGGGTGATGTTATGATCTAGACTTTCTTTTTCTTTTTCTTACCAATTATCTCTAACTCATACTATAGAACAGTGCTTCCTGTGTTTCAGATCCATAAGGCTCCTTTCTCTCTTAGTTGCCTTATTGTTCTCCCTTGTTCCTAATTAGTATAAGGCTGTGCCCCTTTCTGTATATAAGACCCTTGGGCTGCTCCCTTAGAGCCTAAGCCTAACTTGATCCCTAATCCAAGCTAGTAGCCTTCCCCCTTGTTTTCTAGCATGCTTAGATATTGCCCTGTATAAACTGTTGAGGCCCATGTTTCATCTTATTGCTTGACTTTATCTTGTAGCCCTGTCCCTCTCTCCTCTCTTCTTATTCATCTAAGCACCCTAAAGCAACCACACTTAGGTGTGGACAACTTCATTCTTAGATACCCATTCCTTTACACCTTTAACCCCAAAGTGGACTGGCAGGCTACCAAGTTGCCAGGAGGGGTTGTCTGAGTGGAAACTGTCCAATATAGTCAAGTGGAGCATTTGGTAAATCACTATCAATAGGAGGCTTGTCAACAAGTGGGGAAACTTGCACAAGGAGAAGAAGTATGGGTGTGGCACACTATGGTGGCATAGCAGTGGGTGCAAGATGCCCATCAAGATGACAGCACCTGAGCATTATCAAAGAAATATGAATGGCACCAGTAGGTATTTGACAATGAATAAGCAAAACATTTCCCACCAAAAAGGGAAGGGGAATTGGAGATTCCCTTAATGCCCAAAGTGCCTAAAGTAATAGATTGTAAGGTATACCCTCTAATAAAAGAAGAAAGGGACTTGCAGTACACCTTTCTATCTGAAGAACAGGAGAAAGGATATATATATCCTGGAAGTTCTCCATACACCACACTGGTTTTCTTTATTGGGAAAAAGGACTCAGATGAAAAACATATCATTATGAACTATAGAAAGTTAAACAAATAGACTATCCACAACAATGGACCCTTACCCAATATTCGAACCCAACTTAAAAAACTACAAGGCAAAGCAATCTTCTCCAAGATGGATATTAGATAGGGATACAAAAATTATCACATCAAGAAAGAAGATTAGTATAAAGTGGCTTTTAAAACAGTGTTTGGCACCTTTATACCTAGTGTGGTATATTTTGGTTTGAAGAATGCCCCACCTTTCTTCTAGCAAATGATAGCAAAAGAGTTTGCACCACTCCTCCAGAAGTACAAGCCTTACCTGTCCAATTATTTGAATGACTAGATCATAGTGATGCCAGGAGGAGAGAAAGGGCTCAAACTGCATCAGAACATTGTGCATAAGTTCTTGGAGCAGATGGAAAAGTTGTTCTACTTTCTTAAACTAGGAAAGTGTGAGTTTGAGACAACAAAAACTAAATTTCTAGGGTGGTTAATAACCAAAGATGGGGTCACCATAGATCCTTTAAAGGCCTCTGGCCTTACAAATTGGCCTCAAAGATTACACAACCTGAAGGAATTAAGACAAACACTAGGCATTCTAGGTTATTAGTGACCCTTTATATGAGGGTATGCCACTCTAGCAAGGCCACTCACTGAGTTAACAAAGAAGGTGGTGCCTTTCATCTAGAAAGAAAGACATACTGAAGCATTAGATCAGCTGATTCAAAAAGTTACTATGGCATCAGTGCTAGCTTGCTCTGATCTAGAGTGGCAGTTCTTCTTAGAGGTTGATGCCTCCTCCTTTACTCTAGGAGCCATGTTGTTCTAGAAGGAAGAGTTAGGCAGATGATGGGATGTGGCCTACTTCTCCAAAGCATTAACAACCACTGAGAGAAACTATAATATTTGAGACTGAATTCTTAGCAATTGTTGCCATGTTCCAACACTAGAGGCACCTATTAGCAGGGATAGTACAGCTAGTGCAAGTCCTTATAGACTATGCTAACCTGCAATACTATAGACATCCACAAAAGATCAACCGGCAAGTAGCCAGGTATATTAGCTTTCTGAAAGACTTTCACTATCAATTGAAACATATACCTGAAGCACATAACTATGCAGACACTTTATCCTAATGGCTGGATCATGATGATGGGTTAGACAACAATAAACAAGTGATAGCCTTGCCAGATAGTGTTTTCACAAGGGCAGTGTCTACGACAATGCTGGACAAAAAGCTAAGAAGGCAGCAGGGTGACAAATATCATTTGAGTGGCAAATGGAAGAATAAATACTACCTTTGCCAAAAGGAGGACACTGTTTGGTATCAAGGCAATGCACTGGTAGTAACTAAAGATGTGGAGGACCATCAAGCTCTGTTGGTGATCTACCATGATGCCCTCACAGCAGGACATCCAGGGGTTGCTAAAATGTTGAAGGCCTTCACTAAAGATTATTGGTGGCCAAATGTTTAAGGCTTTGTGTGAGAGTATGTTAGAGGATATGCTCAATGCCAAGAAAGCAAAACTAAGACTCACCTGAATTGACCACCTCTATAACCTATCCCCCCTAACCCTTAGGCATGACCATTCTCAACCATCACTGTAGATTTTATCATCAAATTACCAATATTAAAAGGGTATGATTCCATACTCATAATAATAGATCACAATTGCACCAAAGCGGTGATCTTACTACCATGCTGCAAAGAAATGAGTTCTTTAGAGGTGGCCAAACTGTATTTGGAGCAAGTGTTCCCTTTAGTGGGATTGCCTAAATGAGTAATATTAGATTGGGACATAAGATTCACCTTGAAAGTTTTTAAGGAGATCTATGAGCTACTAGAAGTCAGGCAAAACATTGTGAGTGCTTACTACCCCCAAACAGATGGACAGAGCAAGAAAACAAATTAGCATATGGAGACTGTGCTAAGGATTTTCAGTGACTTCCAACAAGATGATTGGAGTGACCTATTACCAATTATACAATATCAACTTAACTCTCATTTCTTGAATGCTACTAAGCAAATCCTCTACAAAACTTGGATGGGTTTTGTTTCTAGAGCCCATCAACCTATCCAAGATAGCCTCATCCCCACCTTAGAAGACCATAAGAAACAGCTCCAAATGGTGTGGAAACTGGCAGGCAACACCATGAATCATGTATAGTCCCTCAACTTCTAACCTTATAAAAAAGAAGATTGAGTATGGCTGGAGGGCACCAACTTATATACATCCCATCTACACCAACTTATATACATCCCATCTAACATCCAAACTAAGGCCTAAGAGGTTTGGCCCTTTTGAAATTGTGGAGAAACTAAGTCCAGTGACCTATCAGTTGACTCTACCACCAACCTGGAAACTCCACAATGCTTTCCATGCTACACTCTTGTCTCTCTACCAAGAAACAACAAAACATGGAAAGAGCTATTCTAGGCCAACTCCTAAGCTGATTGAGAGAGAACTGGAGTGGGAGCTTGAATCCATCCTCAACTCCCGACACTATAGACACAAAAAGGGGCTTCAATACCTGATTAAATAGGTTGGATACCCCAAAGCAGACAGTTTATAGGAGCCAGTGGAAAACATAAGAGCCCTAAGATTGATACAAACATTTTATAGAGATTAACCAATGGCAATGAAAGGTATAAAATGTGAGGATAGAGCAAGCAAAGAACAAAAATCTACAATGTCTCTAAGCTTAGCTAATTTGGGCACATCTTTCCTCTCATGTCTGAAGTGTCAAGCGTCCTAAGCTTCTACAATCTCATATACCCAGATAAGGACAGCAACTCTGAACCCATGTCACCTCCACTCCCATCACCCATCAACTACAACAGTATCTTCTCTGCTAAGAATGAGTGTCCACAGTCAGCACTGGCCATTGAAGCCTATGATAACTTCTACCTGGTAGAGCAACAACTCAATGCCTAGTGGAGTAAGGCCAGAGAGGATATGGAGACAAATCATTCAGAACCTTCCTAGTTCTATTATAATACACCTTATCCACTCAAAAGGGGTAAACTACCCCATAGTTCTTAGATCACTTATCTTGTTACTAATTAATGCTTACTCATTTTTCTTATTTCTGACTGATGGCCTCTTATTTCTGGTTGATGATGACTGATTAAACTGCACAGCCTTAGAGCCATTACTGATTAATGGCTACATATTTTTCTTCTTTTCCAGTTTTACAAAAGCCCCATCAAGACTGACAGGGGGCATTATCAGAGGCTGGCAGGGGTACTACCATTAGTGTATAAAAGTGCCTGGATAAGTGAGCCAAGCCTTAAGCTTGGCTTGATCTACAAATCACAGCCTCTACTTTTCCTCTCTAAAATAACACTAAAATCAAGTGTTACACCTTTGGATAACCTCCCTACCCTCTAGGATCTGTTCTTAGAAGTCTTAATATATCTAAAGGATATACTAGGTTCTACATCTTCCTTGAAATATTTATCTGCATTGGTGGTATTGCAATCTCTCCTAAATTTATAAGCAAGACATATTGGTAGGAAGGGAGCAGCTACCCAGAGTACCAAGTCCAACACTAAGGTAGGGTCCTCCAATATCTCTACATCCACTATGGTGTGCTTTATGGCATCCTATTCAAGATGGGAACAGAGGGGCGAGGGCAGCAACAGTTTATGTGGGAGGTCTATGCCTGTCTAGGCCCACCAGTAGAGGCCCTCAGAGTTGACAACAGTGACCTTAACATTTTCACCCATGATATGCTATTCAACTTTATAGTTAAGTAAGCTATAGATCAGCTAGACAACCTAGAGGCTCTAGCTAAGATGGCCTGGCTTTGGACCCTCAGCACACATATCCTAGTTTACTCAGAACTTATATAAGTGGTATAAGAATTATCTAGCGCCATGCACAAGTTCCACAAAACCTTTAATAATAAGCAGGGCAGTTGGTCCTTCAAATTGAGGCCACTAAGAAAAGAATGGGGGATGCAAGGGTTTATACTAGAGTCTAAAACACTCTCCTAAAGCTTGCATGTAGAAGGGAACTTTGGGACCACTTTTATTAGCCAGGACTCCCTGGTTTACTTAAATACCATAACAGGCACTACCTCCCAGCACTATATGAGGTGTGAACCATTATAGCACAAGGAATCAAGGTAGAAAAGACTGGAAGGACAAATGAAGGTAAACAGGTGGAGCAGGTCCCCAATAAAGAAAAGGCAACCTAGTGTCTCAGTAATGAGTACTGACTCTGTGAAGAATGTAGACACTGGCAGTGAGAATGCAAGAATCTGCACAAAAGCTATAAAGGGCCATATTGCAAGTTATGATGGGATCACCTAAAGTTTGAACAAACACCCTGTGCCTTCTCTAAGAGGCAAGCAGGACAATAAGGGAAAGGCAAATGCAAACATAAAGCCAAAGTGAGTGGCCTAATAAGAGATGGATGGGGGAGGCTATTAATGTCACCATGCTCATTGATAATGGAGCTTGCCTCTACATTTCTGACTAACAGCTTTGATGAAACAAAATGACTAAAAAGGGGGGTGGTGTTATGCTCTAGTGACCCCTAACATATTTTTTTCACTTATCTCTGATCTTATCTCTTATCTCTCTTCCTTGATCTAATGACTGATATTTGATCACTGATTGATGGCAACAGATTAAAATACTGTACAGCCTTTTGATTAATGGCTCCCTATTTTTCCCTTTATTTTAATCTTACAAAAGCCCCTTTTAGGCTGACAGGGGGGCACCCATAGGCTGGCAGAGGTACTTAAAATAAATCTATAAAAAGGCCTATATTTGCAGAAAGTCAAGCCCTAAGCTTAACTTAATCAATAAATCACAGCTCTGTTTATTTTGCCCATTATCTCCCAACCAACCTTATTAGCTCTTCAAGATCTATCTCTAGGTATCACTATTTATAGTGAGGATATAGTGGGGCCTATTGCCTCCTTGAAACACCTCTCTGTATTGGTAGTATTGCAGTCTTTATTGAATCTTTGTGCAGAGCAGGATTACTTAAGGAAGACCTTCCTTTTCTAGAAATGCCCAGGCTAGAGTGCCTTAGTTAAGCACCCAATGAATAGAAAGGCTCACTGTGGCCTTGACAGTAGGGGTGGCACTGGTGGATGGTGCTGTTGCTGCTATATTCAGGTTTACTTTTCTTCTTGCCAAAGGCCTTGCATAGATTTGTTGAGAGCATTAGGTCTCTAGCTAGCTTGTTGTGAGGATTGCTATTAATAGAGGAGAACATGGGTAGTAAGTTTGAATGGGGGGGGCATACTAATACCTCCATTATATGCTACAGTATGCTCTAAGGCTCCACTTGGTCTAGAATACTACAAGTACTGGCACAAGTGTTGCTAGAAAGATGCATGGGCCAAAGGCAATGCAGGGCAATGGGATGAGGGGAGCAGGATGTTAGCAATGAGGGGTGCAGGGCAATGGTGATGTAGTGTGCAGGGTGACAGTGACAAGAGGCACAGGGTGATGGTGATGCAGCATGTAGGGCAACAGCGACAATGTATGTAAGGTGATAGAGACAAGGTGTATAGGGCAATAGCAATAAAGTGTATGAGGCAATGGTAGTGATGATGGTGACAAGACAAGGGCATAATACAGCATGCAAGGTAATGCCAATGAGACACAAGAAGCAATAACACCAATAATGACAAAGTGCCTAACATGACAGTGGCAATGAGACATATGAGGCAACAGCAGAGACAAGGCATAGGAGGCAAGCACAGTAACAGCAAGATATAAGATGAAGACTAGCAGGAAACTGGGACCATCTGTTAAACTGTAGAGGCACAGCCCTCCAAAAATGGTACTTGAGCTATGGCTCAAGCCATGAGCTAAGCCAATTTTATGGCTTGGCTTAGCTCAGCTTACCTCTTTTGGATGAGCTGGTGAGAGCTGAGCTGTAGCCAAGCCATGACAACATTAGTTGTAAAGCAAATATTCTAGTTAGTGAGCTTGGTAGAATAACCTTTAAGAGACTTTTAAAGGTTAGAAAGGTACTTTTTCCTTATGTTGGTGATTGTTTTATGGCTTCTGTGTGCTACTTTAGCTATTTTGTGATATGGGTGGCTAGCCTAAAGGAGAGAAATAATATACTATGTTTTATAAGAGAAGAGAGGCTTCATAATGTTGGTGGTAAAGAAGATGCAGATGCTTTAATATGTTTGCACCTGGTTCAAGTTTATTATAGGTCACATGACCTCCATGTTCAATTTCAGCCCTCTGGGACCAAATTCTGTGTCACTATTTGAAAAATATTAATCTAAGATACTGAGGCCAAAAATCTAGTCAGTGTATACATTAGAAAAAGTATATCATATCTCCTTATATAATTATGATTACATTATGTGTAGTA
>WNFC01025670.1_pt1 | contig 10949 bp, 9 predicted proteins | sample 5400541 | NCBI WGS metagenome assembly WNFC01 (sample SAMN13153342, study PRJNA577476) | soil metagenome | isolation source: 120 cm saprolite under Douglas fir tree site 2 hole 2 replicate 1 | place: USA:California | collected 2015-04-18
GTACGACCGCACCCAGATGCAGCAGAACCAGCGCGCTGCCGATTCGCAACAAGCGGGTGTTCAGCCGCAGCAGCCCAACTACGGCTTCGACGCGGCGATGGCCGCCGACACCTCACAGAACTTCGACGCACTCGTCAAGGCGCTCGTGCCGCCACGCGAGCAGCGCGACCCGACTCTGCAGGATCCCAACTGCGCATTTCAGATCCTCAAGCGGCACTTCGCTCGCTACACGCCCGACTTCGTCGAACAGGTGTGCGGCTGTCCGCAGGCGAAGTTCTTGGAAGTGGCGCAGACGATGGTCGACAACTCGGGCCCCGAGCGCACTGGTTCGATGGCCTATGCCGTCGCCTGGACTCAGCACACCATCGGCGTCCAGATCATTCGCGCGGCGGGCATCCTGCAGCAGCTGCTGGGCAACATCGGCCGGCCCGGCGGCGGCATCCTGGCGTTACGCGGCCACGCCAGCATCCAGGGCAGCACCGACAACCCGACGCTGTACCACTCGATCACCGGCTACATGTCGCATCCGTCGGTCCTGAAGCGCCACGAGAACCTGAAGCAGTACCTGGCCACCGAGACGGTGCCGACCTCGTACTACGCCAACCAGCCCAAGTTCATGGTCAGCTACCTGAAGGCCTTCTACGGCAGCGCCGCCACGAAGGACAACGACTACGGCTACAGCTGGCACCCGCGCATTTCGGCTGACCACTCGCATATCCCGATGATGATCAACGTGGCCGACGGCAAGGTCAAAGGGATGTTCGCCATCGGCCAGAACCCGGCCGTCGGTGGACAGAACGCGGGTCTGCAACGGCGGGCCTTGGCCAACCTGGACTGGCTGGTGGTGCGCGACTACTTCGAGACCGAGACGGCCTCGTTCTGGTACGCCTCGCCCGAAGCGCGCAACGGCGAGCTGTCACCGGCCACGATCAAGACAGAAGTGTTCTTCCTGCCCGCGGCGCACAACGCCGAAGGCGAAGGCAGTTTCACCAACACCCATCGCCTGCTGCAGTGGCATGACAAGGCCGCCGACCCACCCGCCGACGCGCGCACCGACCAGTGGTTCACCTACCAGCTTGGCAAGCGTCTCAAAACGCTGTACTCGGGGAGCACCCAGCCGCGCGATCAAGGCTTCCTCAATCTGACCTGGAACTACGATCCCGAGCCCGCCGACACGCTCCAATGGCGGATCAAGGACGAGCCCAGCGCGCAGAAGATCCTCAAAGAGATCAACGGCTACGACGTCGCGACCAGCAATCATCTCAGCGGCTTTGGCGCCCTGAAAGACGACGGCACGACCGCCTGCGGCAACTGGATCTACTCAGGCGTGTTCCCTGCTCCTGACCGCAACCTGGCGGCCAGTCGCAAGCCCGACAACTACGTCAGCCTCGGCTGGGGCTTCAACTGGCCCGCCAATCGGCACATCCTGTACAACCGCGCCTCCGCTCGACCCGACGGCCAGCCGTGGAGCGATCGCAAACGCTACGTTTGGTGGGATCCGGCAGGCGGCACAGATCAGAAGGGCGCCTGGGTCGGCTACGACGTGCCCGACTTCACGGTCAACAAAGCCCCCAATGCGCCGGCCGACGACAACGGGGTCGGCCTGGCCTGGCTCGCCGGCACCGACCCGTTCATCATGCACGGCGACGGCAAGGCGTGGCTCTTTGTGCCGACAGGCCTGGTCGACGGGCCGCTGCCCACGCACTACGAGCCAGCCGAATCGCCGGTCGTCAATCCGCTCTACCCGCGGCAGCAGAACAGCCCCGTCTTCAAGCACTTCGCCCGCGACGACAATCAACTGGCGTCGGTTGGCGATCCGCGGTTCCCGTACGCCGCCACCACGTATCGGCTGACCGAGCACTACCTCAGCGGCACGATGAGCCGCTGGCTGCCCTGGCTGGCCGAGCTGCAACCGGAGATGTTCGTCGAGATCAGTACCGAGCTGGCCACAGAGAAAGGCATCGCCAACCTGGAAATGGTGCGCATCTCGACGCCGCGCAACACGATCACTGCCCGTGCGCTCGTCACCGGCCGGCTACGGCCGTTCATGATCAATGGCCAGCGGGTGCATCAAGTGGGCTTGCCTTTCCACTGGGGCTACAAGGGCTACAGCACCGGCGGGATAGCGAACTCGCTGACGTCGATGGTTTTGGACCCGAATGTCTCGATGCACGAAAGCAAGGCGTTCGTCTGCAACATCGAGAAGATGGCGTAAGCCGATGAGGAACCTCTTCAATCTCGACGTTCTGGCCCAGCAAGCGCCGCAGCTGCCCGCTCAGCCACAGGTCGGCGACGCGCCGATTCCTGGCCAGCTCGTGCCGGCCACGGGCACGGGCACCCCCGCCGCACCCGTGGCCTTCTCGCGCGGTCAGCCGGTGGGCTTTTTCACCGACACCACCGTGTGCATCGGCTGCAAGGCGTGCGAGGTGGCCTGCAAGGAGTGGAACCAGCTGCCGGCCGAGCTCGATCCGCAGCACTTCCGCCTCTCGGGCGATTCCTACGACAACACAATGGAGCTGTCGGGGACGTCGTTCCGCCACGTCAAGTTCATCGAGCAGTTCGATCTGGCCGATCCGAACCGCGTCGGCGGGCGCTGGCTGATGATGTCCGACGTCTGCAAACACTGCGTCCAGGCCGGCTGCCTCGAGGTGTGTCCGACGGGCGCCATCGTGCGGACCGAGTTCGATACCGTCTACATCCAGCAGGACGTCTGCAACGGCTGCCGCTACTGTGTCGCAGGTTGCCCATTCGGCGTCATCTCGATGAACGAGCAGGGCGTGGCCGGCAAGTGCACCTTCTGTTACGACCGCCTGCAGGCGGGCTTGACCCCAGCGTGCGCCCAGGCCTGCCCGACCGCCAGCATTCAGTTCGGACCCATCTCCGAGCTCCAGCAACGCGCCGACGTGCGCTTACAGCAGCTCAAACAAGCCGGCCACTCGCAGGCACGGTTGTACGGCCGCGATGAGGCCATCCTCGGCGGTCTGAATTCGTTCTATCTGCTCGAGGACACGCCCGCGACCTTCGGTTTGCCGGAGGCGCCGCACCTGCCCAGCCGCAACCTGCCTGCCAGTGGTGGTCTGGGCCTGGTCGCGGCCGTCCTGGCGGGCATCGCCAGCATGCTGGCATTCCGCAAACGGCGCATGGATCCGGGCGAACCTGCATCAGTCGGCGCACCCGTCGCGCCTGGGCCGCCGCACCGAGTGGACAGCACGGAGGCGCGGCCGGATGCCACCTGATTTCAATCCGGCGTATCAGGTCCCCAACTGGGGCTGGTGGATCGTCCTGTACTTTTTCCTCGGCGGCGTCACCGGCGGGGTGTATTTCGCCGCGGCCTGGCTGGATCTGTTCGGCGACAGCAACGATCGCGCGGCGATGCGCCTCGGTCACGTCCTGGCGTTTCCGCTGATCCTGGTCTGCGCGTTGGCGCTGGTCGTCGACCTCGGTCAGCCGCTGCGCTTCTGGCACATGATCTTTGCCAGCGAGCGTTTTCCTGAGCCGATCCTGAAGCCGTACTCACCGATGTCGCTTGGCTCAGCGATTCTGGCCGTTTTTGGCCTGGTGTCCTTTTTGTCGTTTGTCGATGAGGTCTTTGGGCGCGGCCGCTGGCTGCACAAACCGGGCAGGGCCATCGGGAAAGTGTTCTCCGCGGTGGGCGCACTGGCAGGCCTCGCCCTGGCCGGCTACACGGGCGTGCTGCTGGGGGTGACCAACGAGCCCGTCTGGGGCAACAGCCCGTGGATCAGCGCGCTCTTCCTCTTCTCAGGTGTCTCCACGGGCATCGCCGTGCTGCTGCTACTGGCGCGGGTGCCGGCGACCACGTTTGAAAAGTTGTCCGAGGCGGACAACTACATGATGTTGCTCGAGCTGATCACGCTGGTCGTGTTCCTGGTCACGCTCGGGGCGATCGGCACTCGCTTCATCTTTGCCACCCCGACGCTGATCCTGTTTGCCATCGTCATCATCGTCGGCTTGCTGCTGCCCCTGGCAATCCACTGGCGACCGCGGCTGGTCGGCGGTACGCGCACCGCATCCGTGCTGGCGTCGGTGCTGGTGCTGATCGGCGGCTTCGTACTGCGCTGGGCCGTACTGGCCGCCCCGCAGGGCATCGGCTTGTGAATCGGGCGCTTGCGGCGCTGTTGGCGGCCCTGCTCGTCGTCACAGTGCTGGCCTGCTCGCCCGAAGCAACCCGTACCCGCAACGGCGGTCCCGGCGCTGATATCGGCAACCATTCGCGCAGCCTGCCCGAGCCGTCCACTCCTCCGCCAATACCCGGCAGCGGCTAGCGACCTGTCTTCTAGAATCGACTGGCGGTGGCGGTCCTTCAAGAGCAGCACCTGTTGGGACTCGACCGCCGACTGGCGGCGCTCAGAAAGACACGCCCCGATCTCCACGAAGCCCTCGACCTGCAGGAAGCGCTGATCCGCGCGACCCTGAGCGCGCCGCGGCCCGCCGAGGCGCATCCCTTCCCGCTCCCGCACGACCAGGTCGCCGCGCGTCTACGTGAGGGCGTGCCGTTGTTGCACGATCAACCTGCGTATGTTGACGTGCACCTCGCCGCCGACGTCTTCTCACGCTTGGTCAACGCTTTGCAGGAACGCCAGGACGCGGAGCTTGGGCCTCGGCTCGAAGCCGTCGTGACCGCGGCGACTACTGGTGCGATCGATCCGCAGCGACTCTTCGGCGAGGCGTTCGTGCAGCACACCGACCATCTGAACGAGATCGCGCTGCAGTCCGGGGTCGATCCCGAGCTGCTCGGCACACTGGCGGCGCAGTCGGTCGCGCCGCTACTGCGCGCCTACGCCGAGCGCCTCCTGCCGCTAGTCCGGCGCCACGACGACGGCTCGCCCGAAACCACCCTCTGGCAGCAGGGGTACTGTCCGATCTGCGGCGGCTGGCCGGTGCTGGGCGAGCTGCGCGGGATCGAGCTCGCCCAGTACCTGCGCTGCGCGGCATGCGGCAGCGGCTGGCGGTCGCGGCGGTTGTTCTGCCCATACTGTGGCAACGACGACCACCGTTCGTTGAATATGCTCACGATCGACGGCGAGCTGCGGTTTCGAATCTCGGTGTGCGATCGCTGCAAGGGCTATCTCAAGGTTGGTAACGCCTTCGACCCGCCGCCCGCCGAGCTCCTGGTCATCGACGATGTGGCCAGCTTGCCCCTGGATGTGGCGGCCATCGAGCGCGGCTATCACCGGCCAGGGGGATCGGGTTTCGTCATCGAGCTAGCTGTCCCCGACGAAGAAGAAGAGTTTGAGGACGACTGACGATGCTGCTCGATTCGGTCGAATCCGATCCCGAAACCCTGGTGCCGGTGGTGCCGCGCCAGTACGTGCGCTTCACCGCCGACCGGGCTGAAACGATCGATGCGGGCGTCATCGGCGAGATCCGCTTCACGATCTTCATCGAGGATCGCGAGCTGGTCACGCTCATGTGCTCGCCGTGGCAGCTGCGCGCGCTGGTCGTCGGCTTCCTGTATCTCGAAGGCCTGATCGAGAGCGTGGGCGATCTGGACATGCTGCGGGTGTGCCTCGAGGATCGCCTGGCCGACGTGCGCCTGGCCCACGGTTTTCCCGATGTGCCGCCGCGCAAGATCCTGACGTCGGGCTGCACGGGTGGGGTGAGCTTCGGCAAATACCTCGACGACATCGAGCAGTTCCGCGTCACGGACGACGAGACCCGCGTTCCGCCCAATCAGATGTACCTCCTGTTGCGGGCGCTGTATGACCACTCGCGGCTGTATCGGAAGTCCGGTGGGGTACACACCTCGATCTTCGTCGAGCGCGACGGCGCCGCGCCGCGCCTGGTCGCCGAGGACATCGGCCGTCACAACACACTCGACAAGCTGCAGGGCATGGCGCTGCTCGACGGCATCTCAACCCACGGCGGGCTCATCATGGCCACCGGCCGCATCTCGAGCGAGATGCTGTTCAAGGCGGCGATCATGGGCGTGCCCATCGTCGCGTCGCGCACCAGTCCGACCAACCTGGCGCTGGCGGTCGCCGAGCGACTCAACATCACCGTGTGCGGCTACCTTCGCCAGGGCAGCATGAACGTCTATACGCACCCGCGGCGCATCGCCGCATGAACTCGCCGGGCGGGTACGTCTACGTCCTGTATGGCGAGGACACCTTCGGTCGCGACGAGGCTGTGCAGACGCTCAAGGAGCGCATGCGCGCACTGCCGGCGGGCGAGCACAACCTGACCGAGCTTGGCCCCGAAACAACGGTCGCCGCGCTGCGCCTGGCGGCGGACGTGGTGCCGTTTCTGGCCGAACGGCGCATGGTTTTGGTCCGCGGGTTGCTCGGCCGCTTGGCTGGCCGTGGCGCGGGACGCCGCCCGTCTGCGCGAAGTCGTAAGCCTGCCACGGCAGATACTGGTCCGGACGAGGCGCAGCTGCTGCGCGAGTACCTGGCCGACTTGCCCCAAACCACGTCGCTCGTGTTTGTCGAGGACGGCCGGCTCGATCCTGAGCCGCTGAAAGCCGTGATCCCCCGCGGCCGCGCGGCCATCCGTGAGTACCCGCGCGTGGTGGACGTGCCGCGCTGGATCCGCGGACGCGCCGCTTTGATCCCAGTCGAGCTGGACGAAAGCGCAGTGCGCGAGCCGACTATGCCGCGGGCCGCGCGGTAACCCGCGCCGACGTCCGCGAGCTCGTGGTTGGGCGGGAGATGGCCGTCTGGACGATGCTCGACGGCCTGTCCGAGCGGCGCGCCGACAAAGCCTTGGGTGCGTTTCGGCTCCTGCTCAGGCAAGGCGAACCGACCGGCGCGCTCTTTGGCCGCGACATCGTGCCGCACTACCACCGCCTGCTCGTGGCGCGCGAGCTCTCGCAGCTGACGCGCGAGGAGCGCCTGCGCATCGACGTCACCGCGCTGGGCCTGAACCCGGCCACCGTCGGCCGCTGGATGGATCAGGCGGCGCGCTTTGACCCCGACGAGCTCGAGCGCTCGATCGAGCTCCTGCTCAATCTTGACCGCCAGATCAAGCTAGGTGAGACCGAGCCCGAACCGTCGATCGAAGTCGCAATAGCGCAGCTGTGCACCCGCTTGGCGCCCTAAGCGCGTCAGCCTTCATCTTTATAACGATTGGTGATCGGCAATCGTCTGTCTCGCCCGAACGCCCGTGGGGAAACCTTCACCCCTGGCGGTGCCTGCCGCCGCTTATATTCGTTGTGATCCACCAGATTCACTACCCGTCGTACGAGGTCGGGCGGGAAGCCCTGGCGCACGATCTCGTCGAGCGAACGGTCCTCCTCGACGTACGCGACCAGAATCGCGTCCAACTGGTCGTACGGTGGCAGCGAGTCCTGGTCGGTCTGGTCCGGCCGCAGCTCGGCCGAGGGCGGCTTGGTCAGCACGCTCTCGGGGATGATCGGCCGCGGGCCGATGCTGTTGCGGTAGCGGCATAGCTCGTAGACGCGCATCTTGAATACGTCCTTGATCACCGCGAAGCCACCCGCCATATCGCCGTATAACGTCGCGTAGCCGACCGCCATCTCACTCTTATTGCCCGTGGTCAGCACCAGGTAGCCAAACTTGTTGGAGAGGGCCATCAGGATCTGACCGCGGATGCGCGCTTGCAGGTTCTCCTCGGTCGCATCCGGCGGCTTATCCGCCAAAGACTCTCGCAGCGTCTCGAGCATCGCCGCGAAGGCGCCCTCGATCGGCACGGTCTCCAACCGAATGCCCAGAAGCTCGGCGAGATCGGCCGCGTCGTCCTTGCTGCCCTGGCTGGAATAACGCGACGGCATGCTCACGCCCAGGACGTTCTTGGGCCCGAGCGCATCGGCCGCCACGGCGGCCACCAGGCTCGAATCCACCCCGCCCGAGAGGCCTAGGACGACCTGGCGAAAGCCCGTCTTGCAGACGTAGTCGCGCGTGCCGAGGACCAATGCTCGATACGTCTCTTCGACCGAGCCAAGGTCGTCGATGGGCGCGCGGGCAGGCAATGGCGGGCGCCGCTTGATGCTCGCCGCCGGCCGCAACGTATCGATCTCGATCACGTGGGCGGGTCGGTCGGCTTCGCGCCGCAGATGGCTTTTGCGCCGCCGCGGGTCGTGCAGCCGCTCGCGGAACACCCCGGCGATGTCCAGGTCGACCAGCAGCAAGTCCTCTTCGAACGCTTTGCCCTGGCATTGCAGCTCGCCGCCCGCATCGAAGACGAGGCTCGAGCCATCGAACACCAGCTCGTCTTGCCCGCCGACCATGTTGACATAAGCCACGATGGCGTGGTTGTCCGAGGCGCGTGTTGCGAGCATCTTCTTGCGGAACGCAGGCTTCTGCTCGGAAAACGGCGACGCGTTGATGTTGACGATCAGCTCCGCGCCCGCCAGTGCCTGGGCGTTCGTCGGACCGACCGCGTACCAGATGTCTTCGCAGATGTTGACGCCCAGCAACGCGTCGCCGAGCCGAAACACCGGCGCATCGGCGCCAGGACGGAAGTAGCGGTCTTCGTCGAAGACGCCGTACGTCGGCAAAAACTGCTTGTGGTACAGGTAGACGACCCGACCCTGATACAGCACCGCGGCGGCGTTGAAGATGTCGTCGGTGCGATCGACGCAGCCGACCACGACCACGATGTCGCCAGTGGCGCGGGCGACCTCGTTGAGCACTTCCAGGTTGTCGCGAATAAAGGCTGGCTTGAGCAGCAGGTCTTCGGGCGGGTAGCCGGTGAGGGCGAGCTCGGGGAAGGCGACCAGCTCGGCGCCTGCTTCCGCGGCGCAACGGATGTTGTGGATAATCTTGTCGCGGTTACTGGGCAAGTCGCCGACGGTTGGATTGATCTGGGCCAAGGCCAGACGAAATGGCTCTGCGAGCGGCTCGGGCACTGGTCCGGAGTATAGGCGCTATACTCCGCGACAGAATTTCTGAGGGAGCTCACCATCCAAGTTGGCTAATACCAAGTCGGCCCAAAAGGCCATGCGCCAGGCGGCCAAGCGCGCAATCCGCAACAAATCAGCGCGGTCCGCGGTGCGTACCTACGTCAAGAAGGCCACCACGGCGGTCGCCAGCAGCGTCGCGGAAGCGGCTGAGGTCGTGCGCGAGGCGGTGCGAGCGCTGGACAAAGCCGCCCAAAAAGGCATCGTTCATCCCAACGCCGCGGCGCGCCGCAAGTCGCGCCTGATGAGCCGACTGCACCAGCTGTCGCTGGGCCCGAGGGAAGCACCCGAGGCCGCGGCGAAGGCCGAGCCGAAGGCGGCCAAGGCGTCGGCGGCCAAGGCGCCGGCGAAGCGCACATCGACCGCCGCCAAGCCGGCCGCCGAGAAGAAGCCCGCCGCCGCAACGGCCGCGAAGAAGCCCGCCGCGCGCAAACCAGCGGCCAAACCGACCGAGTAACTCCGCCCCTTTCCTCCACCAAGTTGGACGCGTCGTCGTCCGCAACTTGGCGGATGGCGTAGATTCACCCCGCGTGTCCACGTAGGGTCGCGCAGAAGCCCGCAGCCCTTAAAGCGGGGGGTCGCCGCGGGAAGGAGTGCGCAGCGAGGCACGAGCGGAGCAACGACTGGCGGCGGGGGGCGCAGCGCCCCCGACCCGTATGCGTTCACAGCATCTGCAATGCTTCCGGTGCTAGACTGTCACTGAAAACCGACTGACCAGTCGGTCGGTTTTGCAAAAGACCAGTCCGATGCCCGCCGAGCAGCTCCGCAGCCTGCAGCGCCACGAACGCATTCTTGATGCGGCCACCCGTGTCTTCGCCACCAAGGGCTACCACGGCACCCTCGTCGACGAGATCGCCCTCGAGGCCGAGACGTCCAAGGGCGGTGTCTACTTCCACTTTCCGAACAAACAGGCCATCTTTTTAGCCCTGTTCGATCGGCTGGCCGACATCCTGCGCGACCGCGTCGAGAGCGCCGTGGCCAAAGAGAGCGAACCGATCGGACGCGCCGAGGCGGCGCTCAAGGTGGTCCTGGACACCTTTGCCAGCCATCGCCGATTAGCGCGCCTGTTCATGGTCGAAGCGCTCGGGGCGGGCCCCGAATTCAACGCGCGGATGATCCAGATCCGCAGCACCTTTGCCGACCTGATCCGCGGCCACCTCGACGAAGCGGTCGCCGCCGGAGCAATTCCGCCGCTGGACACGGCGACCGCCGCGAGCGCCTGGTTCGGCGCGATCAACGAGGTGGTCATCCACTGGGCCGTCGCCGATAACCCTGGTCGGCTGGAGGATTGCTACCCGACGATCCGCGCGCTGCTGCTGCGCGGCGTCCAGGCCACCTTCAGCGAGGAACGGCAGTAGGCCCATGCTGGCTGATCAACCCGCCGCCGAGCCACTACTGCGCGAAGCGACCCGCCGCGCGGCAAACCTGGGCAAGCCGGTCCTGGCCAGCTGGACGCGCCAGACGTCCATGCAGGACGCGCTCGGTTTCTTCGCCCAGGCTGATCAGACTGCCGACCGAGCCCTGTGGCTGCGGCCGGCGACGGGCGAGGCACTGGTCGGCGTCGGCGCGGCGCACGTCCTGACCGGCCACGGTGTAAAGCGTTTTTCAGAGGTGTCGGTCGCGTGGCAGGAACTACTGGCGGACGCGGTGGTCGACGACCAGTCTGGGGCCGCCGAAGGCGGTCCGCTGCTGATCGGCGGTTTTCGCTTCGACCCGCTGCGCGCGCCCTCAGCAGCGTGGAAAGCGTTTACCGGAGGCACCGACGCGCGCTTTGTGCTGCCGGAACGCCTCCTCGCGGTGCGTCAGGGTGCGGCGTGGCTGACGACCAACGTGGTGGCCGTGCCGACCCAAATGGCGTCGCGCGCATCTCAAATTTCGCGGTCAACGGACACCGCTCAGCCGGATCAGGCCGATGCGCCGCTTTCGCCCACTGCATGGAAAGCGCTTACCGCGTCCATGGTGGAGGAAATCCGCCACGGCCACCTCGGTCTCCAGAAAGTCGTCCTTGCCCGCGCTCTGGAAACCCACCAGCCGAAGAACATTGACGCCGTGGCCGCCTTGCGCCAGCTCG
>WNFC01021573.1_pt1 | contig 10948 bp, 11 predicted proteins | sample 5400541 | NCBI WGS metagenome assembly WNFC01 (sample SAMN13153342, study PRJNA577476) | soil metagenome | isolation source: 120 cm saprolite under Douglas fir tree site 2 hole 2 replicate 1 | place: USA:California | collected 2015-04-18
CCCGGCATCCTGCTCGCATCGAAGTCGCTGCTGGACAACAACCCCAAGCCGTCGCGAGACGAGATTCGCGAGGCGCTCGCCGGCAACCTCTGCCGCTGCACGGGGTATCAGAAGATCCTGGACGCGGTCGAGCTTGCTGCGGGTCGCATGGCGGATTCCCTCCCCCCTTGGGGGGGAGGGTTAGGGAGAGGGGCGTGAGTTTCTCTGTCATCGGGAAGCCCCTCCCCAAGGTCGATGCTGTTTCGCGAGTAACGGGGCAAGCGATCTACGCCGACGACATGCTTCCTCCGCGCACTCTCCACTGCCGCATACTCCGCAGCCCGCACCCGCACGCCCGCATCCTCTCCATCGACACGTCGGCGGCTCGTCGCATCCCCGGCGTCGTCGCCGTGATCACCGGGGCCGACCTGCCGATCAAGTTCGGCATCCTCCCCGTCACCCAGGACGAACGTGCCCTCGAGCACGAGAAGGTGCGGTACGTCGGCGATCCGATCGCCGCCGTCGCCGCGACCGAGGAGGAGATCGCGGCGGCCGCATGCGATGCCATCGCGGTCGAGTTCGAGGTGCTTGACCCCGTCATGTCCATCGACGCAGCGCTCGCGAGCCCGAAGGACGAGCGCATCCAGGACTACGGCGGGCCCAACAACATCCACAAGCTGGTCGCGCTGGAGTTTGGCGACGTCGATGGAGGCTTCGCGCGCGCCGACCATGTGCGCGAAGACGTCTTCTTCTTCCAGGGCAACACGCACCTGCCGATGGAGCAGCACAGCGCAGTCGCGACATATGTCGATGGCAGGGTGACGCTGTGGTCTTCGACCCAGGTCGTCCACTACGTGCACCGCGCGCTCGCCAAAGTCCTCGAGCTGCCGATGAACCGCGTCCGCGTGATCGGCGCGGCCCATGGTGGCGGGTTCGGCGGCAAGACCGACCCGTTCGCGCACGAGATCGTCGTGGCCAAGCTGGCGATGATGACCGGCCGTCCGGTCAAATGCACGCTCACGCGCGAAGAGGTCTTCTACGCGCATCGCGGCCGCCACCCCGTCCTGATGTGGGTGCGCACCGGCGTCACCAAAGACGGGCGGATCACCGCCATGCACTTCAAGAGCGCATTGGACGGTGGCGCATACGGCTCCTATGGGGTCGCCTCGACTTTCTACACGGGCGCCCTGCAGACGGTGACGTACGACATCCCCGCATACCGATTCGAGGGCTGCCGGGTGTTCACCAACAAGCCGCCATGCGGGCCCAAGCGCGGCCATGGCACGCCCCAGCCGCGATTCGCGATGGAGCTGCACCTGGAGAAGATCGCCCACGACCTCGGCCTCGATCCGGTCGACATGAAGCGGCGCAATTTCGTCAAGCCGATGACCCGCACCGTGAATTGGCTGCGCGTGACGTCCTGCGGCCTCGAGGAGTGCACCGCGCGGGTGATGGACGCCTCCGGCTTTCGCATGCGCGACCGGCGGCCCGGCCACGGAATGGGATTCGCGATCTCGTCCTATCTATCTGGCGCCGGGACCGCGATCTACTGGAACGACATGCCCCACTCCGAGGTCCAGATCAAGGTCGACCGCGGCGGCGTGACCGCGTACTGCGGCGCCATGGACATCGGCCAGGGCTCCGACTCGGTGCTCGCGGCGGTGGTGGCCGAGGAGCTCGGGCTCCAGCCGAAGGACATCCGGCTCGTCACCGCCGACACCGACAGCACTCCCATCGACCTCGGCTCGTACTCGTCGCGCGTGACGTTCATGGCCGGCAATGCAGCCCTCGAGGCGGCGCGAAAGATGCGGGCGCTGCTGGTCGAGGCGGCGGCGGCGAAGATGGGGCGGCCGGCTGATTCTGTCAGCGCCGGCGGAGGCCGGATCGGCGATTTCAGCTTCGAGGAGGCCAGCATCCTGGCCGAGGCCAGGTTCGGGACGCTGACCAGCGCCGGGAGCTACACGCCCCCCAAGATCGCCGGCCCGTATAAGGGCTCAGGCGTCGGCCCCAGCCCCGCCTACAGCTATTCAGCGTGTGTGGTCGACCTCGATGCGGACTCGCGCACCGGGCTGGTGCACATCAACAAGGTGTGGATCGCGCATGACGTCGGGCGCGCGATCAATCCGCTGCTGGTCGAAGGCCAGGTCGAGGGCAGCGTGTACATGGGCCTCGGCGAGGCACTCATGGAGGAGCAGACGTTTCGCAAAGGCTTGCACAAGTGGCCCTCGATGCTCGAGTACAAATCGCCGACGTTCCTCGACATGCCCGACGTCGAGACCTTCATCGTCGAAACCAACGACCCCGAAGGGCCGTACGGTGCGAAGGAGGCGGGGCAAGGTCCGCTGCTGCCGGTCATCCCCGCGGTCAGCGCCGCTGTTTTCGATGCACTGGGCGTCTGGATCGATGAGGTCCCGGTCACGGAAGATCGTGGAGGCGCTGCGCCGCCGGGGCAAAGGCGAGCCGCCTCGATATGGTCCGCCTGGATTTCCCGACATCCCCTACCCCGCGTGCATAAAAGTCGAACCGCCACCAAAGGAATTGGACTTTGCTGCGCCTGCCTCGATTTAGATACCTGCGCCCGCAGACGGCGCGCGAGGCTGCGCGCATGGCGTCCGACCTCGGCCCGAAGGCGATGTTCGTCGCGGGCGGGACCGACCTCTTTCCAAAATTGAAACGAAGGCAGTTCGAGATCGATGCACTGATCGGTCTCGACTTTCTTTCGCGCGCGATTCATCGCGGCGAGGACGAGACGGTCGTGGATGCCGGCGTCACGCTGGCGGCCGCATCTGCCGACGCAGGCCTGCGCGCCGGTTATCGCGGCTATGCCGAGGCCGCCGGCCTCGTTTCCTCGCCGCCGTTGCGAAACGCAGGGACGATCGGCGGCAACCTGTGCGTGGACACGCGCTGCAACTACTACGACATGACGTACGAATGGCGAAAGGCCGCGGGCTTCTGCATTAAGAAGGACGGGGACATTTGCCTCGTCGCCCCGAGCAGCCCGCGGTGCTGGGCCGTCTCATCGTCCGACACCGCGCCGATGGCAATCGCGCTCGGCGCACTCGTCATGCTCGCGGGACCGGAACACGAACGCGAGCTGCCCGTCGCGGCTCTGTATCGCGACGATGGCATCGACTACCTGGCCAAGCAGCCCGCGGAAGTGGTGACTTCGCTGCGCCTGCCCGCCGCCGCCGGAACCAGGACTGCGTACGTCAAGCTGCGGCGGCGGGGCTCGATCGATTTTCCGATCGCCGGCGCCGCGGTCGCACTGAGGCTGGACGGCACCACGGTGACGAGCTGCCGCATCGTGCTTTCCGCCGTAGCCTCACACCCGCTCGAGGCTGCTGAAGCATCCGAGTTCATGATCGGGAAGCACGTCGATGAAGAATCGATCCGAGCTGCGGCTGAGATCGCCGCCAAGCCGGCGAAGCCGCTCGACAACGCCGACCTGAGCCACTTCTGGCGCAAGCGCATGGTGCGCGTGGTCGTCGAGCAGGCGTTGCAAAGGGCCAACGACCAGTCGGCCGGGTTCGCGGGTTAAGCTACTAGGTCGATACCGAGATTGATGTCTATCCAACGCTGGCAATCAGGACAGGGAATGGTGGAGTATGCCCTCATTCTTGCCTTGGTCGCCCTCATCGTGATCGTCGCGCTGATCGCCACGGGCGGCCAGCTCATCAACCTGTTCTCCAACATCAGCGCCACCATGTGCAACTACCACGTGGGTTGCTGAGGGCGCTTAGCTTCTAGTCCGCTCTGGCCGCCGCGGCGGCCTGCGCCGCTCGACTCGCCTTCTCATGGATAGCAGCCATGTCCCGGCGCGCCAGGTCCTCAGGCGAAAAGAGGGCGCCGGTCAGCCCGACCGCCTTGACTCCCAACCGGAGGTAGGCCGGGATGTGGTCGATCTCGACGCCGCCCGATGCCCAGAGCGGAACGCCGCCCATCGGCCCCTGGAGCGCCCTGATGTAGGCGGGGCCGCCGACCGGCCCGACCGGGAAGACCTTGACGAGGTTCGCGCCGGCGAGCCGAGCGTGATAGATCTCGGTCGGCGTCAAGGCGCCCAGCACGCAGAGGATGTCCTCTTTCCGGCACGCCTCCGCCACCTCCGGCAGGACGACCGGCGTGACGACGAAGTCGGCGCCGGCCTCCTTCGCCTCCCCCACCGCTCCCGGGTCCCACACGGTGCCGACCCCGATCGGGATCTTGCCCAGCGTGGTCCCGATCAGGCCGCGGATGATCTCGTACCAGGAAGGCACGGTGGTCGTGACCTCGATGGTGCCGATTCCGCCCTCGATGGCGGCCAGGCAAGCCTGGAAGGCGACGTCGGCGTTGTCGGTGCGGATGACCCCACAGAGCCCAGACGGAAATACACGATCGATGCTCTTCACGCCCTCTGAAGGATAGAACCTCGAAGTATCGCCCTCCCCACTCGTGGGGAGGGCAGGGGGTGGGGAGGTTCACGCCAGAAAAGCCGGGGTTGTACAGTAGTACATACGTATGACCGGGGCGACCGCGACTGAAAGCACCCGAGACCTGATCATCCACGCCGCGGCCGAGTCGCTCCTCGAAAACGGCTACTCCGGCACCAGCGTCCGCTCGATCGCCTCCAAAGCGGGCGTCGCCATCGGCAACCTCCAGTACTGGTTCCCGACCAAGTCCGAGCTCCTGGTCGAGGCCTGGCGCCACCTGACCGCCCGTTCGGTGGAAGAGCTCCGCGCCACCCTCAACCAGCTCAGCGACCCGCTGGAGGTGCTCGAGGTCGGTGTCGAGTCGTTGTGGGACTCGCTTCGGCGCCTGGGCGATGTCCAGCTCGCCGCGTTCGACCTCATGGTGCAGGCGCCCCGAACCGAGCGGCTGCGAGCCTACATGCCCGAGCTCTTCACCCGGTACCGCGAGGTCATCCAGGAGCAGCTCGACCGGCTCGAGGCCGACGGCCGCGTCCGGCTCACCGTACCCCGCGAGGTATTGGTCCCATTGGTGCTCAATACGGTTCTTGGCTTCGGCCTGTACTACGTCGTCACCGGGGACGACGAATCGTGCCTGCGCGCGCTTTCGGCGTTCGGGCAACTGGCGAGCACCCTGGTGGAGCCCATATGAACGTCCAGGTCCTCGAACGCGAGCTGGACAGGCTTGAAGGGCTGTGGGGCGAGGGGCTGTCGGACACCTACCGGGCCTACCTCGAGACCGTGAGCGACCACGAGCCCGAGATGCAGCCCAAGCTGGCGCTGGCGGCGGCCCTCATCGAGGTGGGGATCCGCCTCCAGGGGCTGGGCGGCCATGCGGCCCCGGCCACCACCCTGCTCATGGGCGACCTCTGCCTGGCGCGCGCCTCGCGCCTGCTCGCCGACAACGCCAGCCAGGCCGTGCAGGTTGCTTTCGCCACGGCGATCGAGGGAGTCTCGGCTGCAGCCGCGTCGGGGAAGCCGAGCCGGCCGCTGCGCGACCTGCTCGTGCACGCGTTTTCAGCCACCGCATGATCGCCGGGCGCCTGCGGTTTGCAACCTCGCATGCCACCGAATTCGTCGACGTCACCAAGCTCGTGCGCGCAGAGGTGCGGAAATCCGGCCTGCGCACCGGCCGCGTCCACCTGCAGTCGCTGCACACGACGGTCGGACTCGCGATCAACGAGAACGAGCCCCTGCTCCTGCGCGACTTCCAGAAGCTGCTGGAGCGCCTTGCGCCCGCGGGCGCCGGATATGAGCACGACGACTTCGCGCGGCGCTATGAGATCTCCGTCGACGAGCCGGTCAACGGCCATGCTCATTGCCGGCAGCTGCTGCTGACCGGCTTCGCGACGCTGCTCGTCGAGGAAGGCAAGCTCGTGCTCGGGCGCTGGCAATCGGTGTTCGCGGTCGAGCTCGACGGCCCCCGCCATCGCGAGCTGGCGATACAGCTAGATGGAGAGTTTGCCGAGAAGGTTGAGATTGATGGGAGTCGCGATGCACGGCTCGTAGAGATCGAGCTCGCCCGCCAGCTCATGGTCGACCCCGATCCGGTTGCGGTCCCGATGCGCCGTCTCATGGAGGCGGGCGGCAAGCGCCTCCGCCCCAAGCTGGTGCAGCTCGCATCGCAGATCGGCCCGCGCCACGATGCGCTGCGCGCCGCCTCTCTGGCCGCGGCCGTGGAGCTCCTCCACAACGCGACCCTGGTTCACGACGACTACGTCGACGAGTCGACCCACCGCCGCGGGCGGCCGACGGTGGCGGCGGCGGAGGGCCCTGAGCGCGCCATCGCCGTCGGTGACTACTACTTCGCGAAGGCGACGCGGTTGATCGCGGAGATCGGCAATACCGAAGTGACATCGACGATGGCGGACGCGCTGGAAGCAATCTGCGCCGCGCAGATCGACGACGTCGCGCTGCGTGGAGCATTTCCGGGCGACCACGACTCTTACCTGCGCGTCGTGCGCGGCAAGACCGCCGCGCTTTTTGCGGCATCGTGCGCCTCGGGCGCGCTTCTGTCCGACGCGCCGCCAGACGTAGTCGAAGCGCTGCGGCGATTTGGCGACCTGCTCGGGATCGCGTTCCAGATGGCCGACGATATGGTGGACTTCAGCCCGAGCTCCGGCAAGCCGGTCGGGCTCGACATCCGGCAGCGGGTGCTCTCGCTGCCGCTGATCTACGCGGCCGAGGACCGCTCGGTTGGACCCGAAGTTCGCCGCCTGCTCGCAGGCTCGCTCGGAGACGAGGAAGTGGACCGCGTGACCGAGCTCGTCACCTCGAGCGATGCGCTGCGACGGGTCGGCGACGAGGCGCGCGGCCTGGTCGAAGCCGCGGTTCGCGAGCTCGAATCGATTGAGCTCGATGGCCTGCGGCCGACGCTCGTGGGCATCGCCCGGTCAGCGGTCGACCGAACCGCCTGACATGAGCCCGACGGTCCCCGCGCCCATCGGGACGTAGCGCACGCCCTTCCAGCCCGCTACCTCCGCGAGCGCCCGCAGCTCATCCCCTGTGCGGTACGAGTCAATGCTTTGGCTGAGGTAGTTGTAAGCGGATAGCTGTCCCGACAGCGCGCCGCCGATGGCCGGGAGGATTGTCTTCAGATAAACGCGATACGTGGCGCCGACGAGTCCTCTGGGCGGCCGCACGAACTCCAGCACCACCGCCCGGCCGCCAGGCTTGACGACCCGCAGCATCTCGCGCAGGCCACGCACCGGGTCGGCGAGGTTGCGGAGACCGAACGCGATCGTGCTCGCATCGAAGCTCGCATCGTCGAATGGAAGGTTCAGCGCATCGCCTTCCCAGAACTTCATCCCGGGGTGTCCGTGGCGGGCGACCTCGAGCATCTGCGTGCTGAAGTCCAGGCCGACCACTCGGCCGTCCGGTCCCGCGATTCGAGCCATCTGCTCGGTCAGCTTCCCCGAACCGCAAGCGACGTCCAGGGCCGAACCGCCGGGCTTGAGCTCGGTCGCGCGCGCAGCCCGCAGGCGCCAGCCGGCGTCGGCGCCGGCCGAGAGCACGGTGTTGACTAGGTCGTAACGGCGCGCGATGCGATCGAACATCGTCCGCACCGCGGCCGGATCGCGCTCGCTGATACCTAAACCCTTTGCCATATCGAGGCGATGCCCTGCCCCACCCCGATGCACATCGTGGCCAGGCCGTACTCGGCATCGCGGTGGGCCATCTCACACACGAGCGTACCGACCAAGCGGGCGCCGCTGCTGCCGAGTGGGTGGCCCAGGGCGATCGCACCGCCGTTGACGTTGACCCTCTCCTCGTCGAGCCCGAGCAGCCGCACGCACGCGAGCGACTGCGAGGCGAAGGCCTCGTTGAGCTCGACGATGCCGATGTCCGACGCCTGTAGACCCGCCTTCTCGAGCGCCTTCATCGACGACGGCACCGGGCCGATGCCCATGTAGTCGGGATGGACACCCGCGGGAGCGGCAGCCACGAACCGAGCCAGCGGCTGCAGGTTGCGCTCGCGCGCCTTGCCCTCCGACATCAGCACCAGAGCGGTCGCGCCATCATTGAGCGGCGACGAGTTGCCGGCCGTGACGGAGCCTTTCTCCGAGAACGCCGGCTTCAGCCGGGCCAGCGCTTCCAGCGATGTGTCTTCGCGCGGACCCTCGTCAGCGGTGAGCCGCACCGGCTCGCCTTTGCGCTGGGGCACGACGACCGGCACGATCTCCTCCGCCAGTCGCCCTGATTTCTGCGCCGCGATCGCGCGCTGGTGGCTGCGCAGCGCGAACGCGTCCTGGTCCTCACGCGATACCTCGTACTTCTGGGCGACGCGCTCGGCGGTCTCCCCCATCTGGAGCGTTCCGTACATCTCGGCCATCCTCGGGTTGATGAGGCGCCAGCCGAGGGCTGTGTCGTAGGCGGTCTGTGGTCCCCGCGGAAATGCGCCGTCGGGCTTGGGCATCACCCACGGCGCGCGGGTCATGCTCTCGACGCCGCCGGCGACCACGATGTCGGCCGCCCCGGTCTGGATCTCGCGCGCGGCAGCGATCGCCGCCTGCATCCCGGACCCACAGAGTCGGTTGACGGTCTGGCCCGGTACCTCGACGGGAAAGCCGGCGAGCAGGAGGGCCATGCGCGCGACGTTGCGGTTGTCCTCGCCCGCGCCGTTGGCGCAGCCGAGGATCACGTCCTCGACATCGGCCGGCTTGACGTGCGCGCGTTCGCAGGCTTCCTTGAGGACAATCGCGGCGAGATCGTCAGGACGCACGTCCTTGAGCTGCCCTCCGTACCGGCCCATCGGCGTCCGTGCGGTCGCGACGATGACCGCCTCGCGCAGCTCTCGCACTATTTCTTGGCTCGACGCGCAAGGAACGCCGCCACGCCTTCGGCGAACTCCGGGGTCGCCGTCTGCGCCTCCTGCAAGTAGGACTCGAACTCCAGCGCCTCCTCGAAGCTCGACTCCAGCGCGTGGTTGACCGCGCGTTTGGTGGCGGCCAGCGCCTGGCGGGGCTGCGAGACGAGATGGGCGGCGAGCTCGCGCACCTCCGCTTCGAGACGGTCGGCGGGAACCAGCCGGTTGATGATGCCGAGCCGATGCGCATCGGTCGCAGACAAGGGTTTGCCCGTGAAGAACATCTCGTACGCGACGCCCGTGCCCGCTAGGCGAGGGAGGAGCCAGGTGACACCCCCGTCGGGCGCCAGGCCGATGTTGATGAAGGCCTCGAGCAGGTAAGCCTCAGGCGTGGCGATGCGGATGTCGCACGCAAGCGCATAGCTCGCCCCGATCCCGGCTGCCGGCCCGTTCATGGCCGCGATCACAGGCTTGGGCATGGTGCGTAGGCGCATGAGCATGGGCATGTACTCGTCACGCAGCACGTTGCCGACGTCCTCGGGCGTCCGCATCCGGCCTTCCACGGTGGGCAGCTCGGTCACGTCCGCACCGGAGCAGAACGCGCGGCCGGTGCCGGTGAGTACGACTACACGCACCGCGTCATCGCGCTCGACCTGCTTGATCGCTTCGCCCAGCTGTTTGCGGGTGAGCACCCCGATCGCGTTCATCTTTTCGGGGCGGTTGAGCTGGATCAGTCCCACTCCGTCGTGGACGTGGACGTTGAACTCCGTCGTGGACGTGGACGTTGACGTGAACTTCGACCTGGGTGGCCATCTCTCTTACCTACCTACCTTTGAATATTGCTTTGCGCTTCTCCAGGAAGGCGCGCATGCCTTCCTTCTGGTCTTCGGTCGAGAACAGGAAGTAAAAGCTCTTGCGCTCCGCTGCGAGGCCTTCGCCGAGCGGCGACTCGAATGCTTTGAGGACTGCCTCCTTGGCCATGCGCAACGCGAGCGGCGCCTTCTCGGCCAGCTGGCGCGCGATTCGCTTGGCAATCTCGATCGTCATCTCGGCCGGCACGACCTTGTTGACTATTCCGAGCTCCTTCGCGCGGGCTGCGGTCATTGGCGTTCCGGTCAGCATCGTCTCCATGGCCGCGTACTTGCCCGCCGTGCGCGGCCATCTCTGGGTGCCGCCGGCGCCGGGGATGATGCCGAGGTTGATTTCGGGCTGTCCAAATCGCGCGGAATCGCCGGCGATGATCATGTCGCACATCAACGCGAGCTCACAGCCTCCGCCGAGCGCATAGCCGTTGACGGCCGCGATCAGCGGCTTGGTGAAGGCGGCGATGCCCGCCCACCGTCCGGTCTGGTCGCGATTGAGCTGCTCGACCGCTGTCCGGTCGGCCATGTCGCCGATGTCCGCCCCGGCCGCGAAAACCTTGGGCCCGCCGGTGAGGACTACCGAGCGGACACGGTCGTCGGCGTCGAGCTCGCGGAGCGCCTGGCTGACCTCGGCGATGAGCTCGGGGCTGAGGGCGTTCAGGACCTTGGGCCGGTTCAGGGTGACCGTGGCGGTGGGCGGCTCGACATCCACGGTTATGAACTCGTACCCCACGGCGTCTATGATCGGCCAATGGGGAGGGCGACGTTGCGGGACTCCTACGGCCGGGTCGCCGACGACCTCCGGATCTCGATCACCGACCGCTGCAACTTCAGGTGCATCTACTGCATGCCCGCGGAGGGGTTGAAGTGGCTGAAGCGGGACGACCTCCTCCGTTTCGAGGAGATCGCACGCCTGGCCGGCCTTTTCGTCGACCGCTACGGCGTGCGGACGATCCGGATCACCGGCGGCGAGCCGCTGGTACGGATCAAGGTCGAGGAGCTGGTCGGGATGATCAACGAGATCGACCCCACCCTCGACATCACCATGACCACCAACGGCGTCCTGCTGCGCGAGAAGGCTCAGCTGCTCAAGGATGCTGGGCTCAAGCGCATCAACATCTCGCTCGACACGCTGCACATGGACCGCTTCCACGAGATCGCTCGCAGCGATGCCTTCGGGCGCGTCATGGATGGCATCCGGGCCTCGCGCGAGGCGGGACTGTGGCCGATCAAGCTGAACATGGTGGTCATGAAGGGCAAGAACGACGACGAGGTCGTCGACTTCGCGCGCCTCGCTCGCGACGAAGGCTACGAGGTGCGCTTCATCGAGTTCATGCCGCTGGACGGCGACAACATCT
>WNFC01009187.1_pt1 | contig 10943 bp, 11 predicted proteins | sample 5400541 | NCBI WGS metagenome assembly WNFC01 (sample SAMN13153342, study PRJNA577476) | soil metagenome | isolation source: 120 cm saprolite under Douglas fir tree site 2 hole 2 replicate 1 | place: USA:California | collected 2015-04-18
CGGTCGTCGCGAAGCGCCGCTTCTCGGGATAAAGCATCATCATCGGCTTGTTGTCCCGCAGCACTTCAACGAGCATCCGTTGCGCCGTGTAATTCTTTTCTGGCCTGGTGTCGAAGCCCTGCAGAAGCAAAGTGTACGGCCCAATCTGCATGGTGTCGCCCGGCCGCATGTCTTTCTGCAGATCGCGATTGAATGCCGCTCCGGCCAGCCCGATGAAAACGAACACCATGCCCATATGCACGATGTAGCCGCCGTAACGCCGCGTATTGCGCATCGTCAAATCTATCGCCGATGCAGCAAAAGAAGCTCCGGACCGCGAGCGAATCACCCTCGCGCCGCGATAAAACTCCAACACCACCGTAGCCCCGACGAATACACACAAGATCAGGCAAACCACCGAATAGAACTCGCGGAAGCCGAACGCAAAGCCGATCACGCCTGCAATAAGCCCAATTCCCAGCGGCCACGCAAAATTCCGCTTCAAGCTCTCCGTCGAAGTCTTCCGCCACGCCAGTAAAGGCCCGACTCCCGTCAAAAACAGCAGCAGCAGTCCGATCGGGATGTTCACCTTATTAAAGAACGGCGCGCCCACGCTGATGCGGTCTCCCGTGAACCACTCGGAAAAAACCGGAAACAGCGTGCCCGAGAGAACCGCTACACAAGCTACCAGCAGCAGCAAATTGTTGAACAGGAAGCTCGATTCGCGCGAAACAATGGAATCGAGCTGATTTTCGCTCTTCAGGTAATCGCGATTCTTCAAATACGCGCCCAAGCAAACCAGCACCACAATCGCCATGAAACCCACGAACCAGTTGCCGATTTTGGAATTCGCGAACGCGTGCACCGAGCTGACCACTCCGCTGCGCGTCAGGAACGTCCCCAGGATGCAAAGCATAAACGTGCAAAACACCAGCCACACGTTCCAGACCTTCATCATGCCGCGCTTTTCCTGCATCATCACCGAGTGCAGAAACGCCGTGCCCGTCAGCCACGGCAGCAGCGACGCATTCTCCACCGGGTCCCAGCCCCAGTAACCGCCCCAGCCGAGCACCGCATAAGCCCAGTGCGCGCCCAGCAAAATCCCCATGGACTGAAACATCCACGCAATCATCGTCCACTTGCGGGTCAGGTGAATCCACTTCTCACCAGGGTAACGCGCCAGCAGCGCACCCAGCGCAAAAGCAAACGGAATCGTAAAGCCGGTGTACCCGGAATACAGGTTGGGCGGATGAATCACCATCTCCGGATACTGCAAGAGCGGCGTCAATCCATTGCCGTCAGCCCGCGCAACCAGATCCATGGCGCCGTTTGCTCCTGGCACCGCCAGCGCCTTGAACGGGCTCTCGACGAAATTGTTCAGCGTCAGGAAGAAAATCTGCACGCCAGCCAGCACCACGCCGACGTACGGCATCAACTCGCCGTTCTTGTTCCGGTACGTTACCAGCACCGAAAAAACATAAATGGCCAGCAGGAAGCTCCAAAACAGCAGCGACCCCTCCTGCCCCGCCCACAGTGCAGCAATCTTGTAAAAAGTGGATAGGTCGCGGTTGCTGTGCGCCACCACATATCCAACGGAAAAATTATCGCTGAAGAACAGATACTCGAGGCTGAAGGTGGCAAGGAAAATCAGGCAGCACGTGGCAATTCCGGCTTGGCGGGTACTCTTGACGAGTAGCGGGTGGCGCGTGACGATCGCCGCGATGCCTCCGCCAAACGCGTACACCGCGCACACGAACGCTAGGATGAGTGCAAAGGAACCGAATACATCCACAGCAATCCCGCCTCTCCCCCGGCTATTCCGAGTGCCCTATCGCTCCGCTGAACTAGGCGCGGCAATGGCGGTACCTCCCGGCGCGGCTTCATATTTGGAGGCGCACTTTGCTTGCACGTGCTCGGCGACAAAGCGGCCGTCATCAGCGGGGCGGCCTTCCACCAGGGCTTGGGACTTGTCCACAAAAGTGTCCGGCAGCGGATCGCTGCCAATGTAGGTGATCGGAAGCGCTTTTCCTTCGCCTTCCAGCACAAAATCAACGCGCCCGGAAAAGCGGCGAATACTTCCGGCTGCCACGGTTCCGCCAATGCGCATGCGCTGGCTTTTCGCCGAGCCCTTCAGCGTTTCCAGCTCCGCGATGGTGTGGTAATAAGTCTTGCTCTCTCCATAGCCAAGCCACGCCAGAAAACCCAGTGCTACAACGATTACGCTGATTCCGATTCCAAACTTTGCCTGCTTCTTCACCGTGGACTCCTGCGGCGCCCTAAACCTGAGTGTAAATGCAATCCTATCACAATCAACAGAGCGCCCTATCCTACTTCCGCGCCATCGCAACTCTGACGCCAGACCTTTCCTCGATCAGCCCGGCCCTCCAGCGGCAAGTACCTCTCGCAAACGCGCAACCCTATCTCCTCCGCTGCTTTCCAGCCTGAACGGCTTTCCATGATCCAGCAGCACCGGGCAGCCTAAATCGAGCGCCAGGATATGATCCAAGACCGGTGTCAGTTCTTCTGTGATCACTGTCACACGCTTTGGTTTGAGCGACCGCCGCATCCGGATTGCTACCGCGTTTAGCCGCTTTTTCAGCAGCGCGGTGGCCTCAGAACTGTTTTCGTGGTCTCGCTCTAGCGGGCACTCCAGGACGTGCGTCAGAAAAAATCCTGCCCGCTGAAACTCCCCGTGTACCGCCTCCCGCGTCTTCCCCGCGGTCGAAATCCCCACTGCCTCCAAGACTTGCGCTGCTTCGCCATGGAACTCTCCTCCGTATTCCTCGCCCCTGGCGTAGAGAAAGTCCTCATCCCGCAATGGAGAAAACGCTCCGAGCAGGAGCGTGTTAATGTGTACCGGCCGGTGGCTCGTGGTCCATTCCAGCCGCCGCAGCCGCCTCGCAATGTGTTCCGCCACCGCCGGCTGCCCACACCCGTCGCACCGCAAATCGATTGAGTTTGTCATCATTAGGCTACATCGACAGAATGTAGAGGCCGGGCTTTAGCCCGGCAACTTGTTTCACTCCGAATGTAGTGCAGAGAGGAACAGAGTGCAAATGAATCGAACTGCCGGCACCTGAGGTGAGCGCTTGTGGTGGCCGGTCGGAACCTGCCCCGACCGAGTCGGGAGACCGGTGCTTTTGATTTGTTTTACTTAGAACTAAAAACTAACAACTTAAAACTCACGGAGTAACCACCGTATCCGCTGGCAGCTTCGCACGCAGGCACCACTTCAGCTCCTGGCTAAGCTCCATGATTTCCATCCCCGGCATCACGATGAATTTGCAGCTCAGCATCTCGTGCGGCTCGTCCTCATCCGGCAGTTGGCAGGTCACGCGGCAATATTGGCAATCCTGGTTCCAGCAGAAGCGCCCATACGGAATCGTCTCTGGACTGATGAACTGAAAGCATCGCAAAAGCGAATTCCGCTCCGGCACCTGAAATTTTTTCCCGAAGACGGTGATCTCCACCAATTTTTCATAAGGACGAAAGGGTTCCGACATGACGAATCCTGTTCTCCGTGAATCGGCCTGCGCGGCGCTAAGAATGTTTTGTCATCCCGAGCCCGCCGCGGCGGGAGGGATCTGCTTTTTGCTTCACTCCGCGTATCGGTAGCGTCAGCATCTGGCCAATCGCCACAAATAATTGCCTACCCAGAGTAGTCCGCGGCATGCACGCACACAACGCCGCGTCTCGTCCGCGTTCCCAATCTGCTACGGGGTAAAATTGACGCCTCCCGCCCCCGTCAGGAACCGCACCTCGTCCAATGAACACTAGGGTAGCGTGGCGCAGAGTCCGCGAGCCTCGGCCAACAACCTCAAACGAGACGCACAGCTACGGCGAGCTTAAACAACAGATGCGCGACAACAGAAGCAACAAACGCACTGAGGATTGCCGATTCGATTCCACGACGGACGTATAACCATCCAAATCCAACCGCACCAGGGACAGTCCGCAAAAAGGCGCCTCCAATGACCACCCAGAATGAATCGTGCACAGTCCTTATCACCCCGAGAGAACTGTAAATCATCCTAGTTGTTGCGCTCTGCCACAAGACATAGTCAATTGCACCAATCACCGCAACGCCAAGCACAGCAGAAAAAAGGGCTCGATCGTTAGCCGTGCCGGAAGGGCTTCCCGTGATCTTTGCGAAGATAAGGGCAATGATAGAAAGCAGGAATAACCGTGAGAATAGCTCTACGCGAATTGCGGCGTTCAACCACGAAACGGTGAGCGAAGTGAACGCTAGGGGCCGCTCGTCAACGAATCTCCCAAGTTTCTCCGCCAGCTTCGCTTTGTCGTTGGACTCAATGATTCTCTCTGCCTCCTGATGCGCCAGTTCTCGATTGGGATGAAACACAGGACGAAACACAGAAAGATTGGGCAGCAGCGAGATTACGGCGAGTAATATTCCCACGACTACGGATGGAACAAGCATTTGGCGTACTTGCGATTTGATTGGCTCGTCGCAAAGCCACTTCTCTACAATTGGCGCGCCCAGGCCGACTCGATGTGCGGCTAGTAACCCACAACCCACGGCAATCGCTAATTCGACTGCAATCTCTATCGCTTCCGTACCCACCGACAGAGGCTTTTGTGAGTGTCCCCTCAAGAGAAGGATTGCGGCAAGCGGCGTAGTTGGAATCCGCACTAATGCCGCGAAGATCGCGCCCGTGATGGCTCCAGCGCCCCACAGGAGCCAGAATTCACGCCAGAACAATCGTTTGTCCATGATCGCACCGCAGACCTGTGACAAAACCTCAAGACAGCCAGTCTGGCTGCTTCGGCAGAAAACACCAAGCGTATTAGTCAGATGATGTGCTAGACGGTAACTTAGTTCGCTGACACTCAGAGAGTCACTCTAGCTGCGCTTAGAATCAACACTTATGCGAATGCCCGCAGCTGTTGATTCTAAGGCACTTACACAAAGCCTAAGTCCTTTAGATGCAACACTTACAAAAAACCAGGGGGTGGGGGAGAGTCCAGTTTTTGTGCCGCGCCTACTTCCCTGCACTCTGTTTCGGCGCCAACTGATAGCTGACAAACGCGAATTGCTTCCCGTCCGGCGACCAGGACGGCACGTTCATCGTTCCTTGTCCGCCGAATAATTTCGCCAGCACGGTGATCTTTCTGTCCTTCAGCGTCATCATGCGCAGCGTCACATCCTTGTTCTCCGGATGGCCTTTCACGCTCGCGTCATACGTCAGGAACACCATCTGCTCCCCGTTGGGCGAAAGGTGCGGAAACCAATCGTTCTCTTCGCCAGACGTCACTTGTTCCTGCTCGCTTCCATCGGCCTTCATGCGCCAGATCTGCATGTGCCCGGTGCGCACGGAGTTGAAGTAGATGTATTTTCCATCGGGCGAATATTCCGGGCCGTCATCCAGTCCCTTGGCGGTTGTTAGTTGTGTTTCTTCTCCGCCGGCGGCGGGAATCGTGTAGATATCGAAATCGCCGTTCCTCTCGCCAACGAACGCCAGCGTTTTCCCGTCCGGCGACCATCCATGCCAGTAGGAAGGAGATTTCTGCGTTATCCGCCTCGGCGTGCCGCCGCCGATCGGCAAAACGTAAACAAGCGAGCGATGCTCCTCCTGCGAGTTGTCGCTGATCGCCAGTTGTTTTCCGTCCGGCGAAATACCGTGGTCGTTGTTGCAGCGCGTCGCGAATCCTGTGTCCAGCACCTGGGGAGTCCCGCCCGTCGCTGGAATCTTTTCAATCCGCCCGTTTCGGTTGAACAGCAGATTTTTGCCATCCGGCATCCAGTTGGGCGCCTCAAACCGCTCCGGAGCAACATAGATCGCGGTCCGGTCCGTGGAATTTACGGTGATGACCTCCAGCATGCTGTACAGCGTGGTCGCCGCATCGGCCACAGGCGCAGCCGTCTTCAAATCGACATTCGAGAACACCGCTTTCTCCACCGCGTCCTTATCATGGCTGCACAAACCGATCCCCACGTAAAACGGCTCCTTGAATGCAAGCCGGGCGGATCCTCCCGCCAGATGAAACTCGCCCTTTTCATCCGCCAGCCACATGGTAAAGAACGCACCGCGTTTTTGAATCCGCAGCCGCTTGGGCCCCCAGGCAATCGCTTGGACCTCGTGTGTCAGCGCCCCTTTCTCATCGCGGTATTGCAGCGCAGGCATCCCGTTGCCGTGCAGGGTCACGTCCGCGTACGGCGAATCCGCGTCCAGGCTTTGGCGAACCATCAGCACTGCCTTGCGATGTTCCTGCGCGCTTTTGCCGAGAAAGGAGATGTCCGCCGTCAGCGCGATGTCGCCGGACATCTTCTTCCACACAAATTGGAAAGCATCCTTCGTGGACCACATATTCTCGCCGCTGGCCGCCATCGCGTAGCTGCCCTTCGCCGCGTCGAATTCTACGGAACCCGCGTGAAGGACCGTCCCAATGTCACCGTGGCTCTCAAACAAACCGACCGGCGCGGCCATTGGCCCAGCAGTTTGTTGCGCCCGAGCGACATTCCTCGTGGCAAACACCAACACCAATGCGCAAGCCAGCGCTGTCAACCAAACGATTCTCCTTCTGTCCACGATAAAATCCTCCATTGCCAAAACGAAGGAGGAACGTTAGGCCGGACCACAGCAATTGTCAATTCTGGCGATCTATTGATGCGCAGCCAGTCCCGCTGACCCATTGATGCGCTTTCCTGCCGTCATTTCCCTTTTCTTTGCTCGCATGCTATCTTCGCCGTCGCAGGGGGATTACGATGTCTGTCAACAAGGTGATTCTCGTCGGCCGCTTGGGCCGCGATCCAGAAACGCGCTACACCGGCGGCGGCCAGGCCGTCGCGAATTTTTCCTTGGCCACCGACGAGTCTTACAAAGACAAGAACGGCGAGCGCCAGAAGCGCACCGAGTGGCACAAGATCGTCGTCTGGGGCAAACAAGCCGAAATCGCACAGCAATATCTCAAGAAGGGTTCGCTGATTTTCATCGAGGGCCGCATCCAATCCCGCGAATGGCAGGACAAAGAAGGCCAGAAGCGCACCAGTTTTGAAATCGTCGCCAACAATTTTCGCATGCTCGGTGGCCGCGCCGAAGGCGCTGCCGCAGGCGGTGGTGGCGGTACTGCCGCCCGCTCTGGCGGCGACGACTCCGAAACCCATGCCGCGCCCGCTGACGATTCTTACGGCGGTGGAGGCCACGCTCCCAGCGGCCCCGAAATCTCCGACGAAGACATCCCGTTCTAAAGTGTCGAACACCAATCGTCAGCTTCGCCTGCAAGCGCGTCCGAAGGGGCTGCTCGCGCCCGGCGATCTTCAGTTAGCCGAGTCTCCGGTGCCTGAACTAAAAGACGGCCAAGCCCTCGCGCGTGTGAAATATCTCTCAATCGATCCCACTATGCGTGTTTGGATGGTCGTTGACAGTTATCTTCCCGCTGTCGCCATCGGTGAGGTCATGCGCGCCATTGGATTTGCCGAAATCGTCGAGTCGCGCCACCCAGACTACAAGAAAGGCGACCGCGTTACCGGCCTCACTGGCCTGCAGGATTACGTCATCATTGATAAATCCGCAAAACACTTCTTCCAAAAAGTTCCAAAGATTCCTTTTGTTTCGGACACTGTTTTTCTTGGGGTGCTCGGCACCAATGGCCTCACCGCATTCTTCGGCATGGAGATCGCCGCGCCCAAGAAGGGCGAAACTCTCGTCGTCTCTGCTGCCGCTGGAGCTACCGGCAGCATCGCAGGGCAAATTGGTAAGATCCATGGCTGCCGCGTCGTGGGCATCGCCGGCAGCGACGAGAAGTGCGCCTGGATTACGAAAGACCTCGGCTTCGATGCCGCCATCAACTACAAACACGCGGACTGGAAAGAAAAACTCGCTGCGGCCACGCCCAACGGCATTGACATCGATTTTGAAAATGTCGGCGGCGAAATCATGCAGGAAGTCCTGAACCGCATGAATCTCCACGGCCGCGTCGTCCTCTGTGGCCTCATCTCCGGCTACACCAAGGAAGAGGCCAGCATGGCCAGCCTCGGCACCATCCTCGTGAAGCGCCTCCGCGTCCAGGGCTTCATCATCCTGGATTACGCTTCGCGTTTCATGGAAGCCGCGAAGCAACTCGGTCAGTGGAAAATGTTCGGCAAGCTGAAGGACCGCGAAACTATCGTGGAAGGATTGGAAAAGGCGCCCGAAGCCATCAACATGCTCTTCACCGGCGGTAACACCGGCAAATTAATTGTTAAAGTCTAGGCCGCCGGCTCAGGCCCTGAATTACTACTGCGCGTTTCTCTTTCTTTCTTCGTCCAGGCGCTTCAGGAATTCTTCGAACTTCGGCTTTTGCTCCGGCGTGAGGATGGCGCGAATCTGCTCCCGCCCCTTCTGTCTCGCTTCGTTGATTTGCGGGTCGGTGGTCTGATGAATGGCTTTGTATTGCGCCTGCACGCTGGCCATAATCACGTCAAGCTGTTTCGCCTGGTCTGCCGACAGATCTAGTTCTTGCGTCAAGCGCTGCACCTTTTGCGCGCGTCTGGCCGTCTCGTTCATCTGCGGGGGTGCTGCCAGGGCCGTGTGGTGCGCGAAAACGTAGCCGATCATTCCGCCGAGCGCCGCCCCCAGCAGGAACACGACGCCGACCCAGAGAGCCGCTTTGCGTGTTACCGACATGCCGCTCATTGATTCTTCTCCGCCATGCTGATCAGCACGTCATCCTGGTTCATCGGCGGCGCAGGCGCTTCAAACAGGTACTCCTGAGTGGAGGCTGCTGCTGGTGCCTTGTTTGGCGCCGCAACCGGTCGCTCGTACAGCCACGCGCTGCCCGCCAGCAACACAACCGCAGCTACCCACGCGAGCCGCGAGGCAAAGCGCGGAAACGCACTCCACAGGCTGGCGGGAAGAGCCAGTTCGCGCTCTCGCGTCCTAATCGCTTCCATCACCCGGGTTGCAAACCACGGTCGCGCCTCTTCCGCCTGAGGGGTAACTCCCTTGAAGATTTCCCGCATGGCAAAAACATCCTGCGCTGCTTCTTGGCAGCTCCCGCAGGCAGCAAGGTGTTTGCGTTGCGCTAGTGGCCAGTCCTCGTTCAACTCTTCGACACGAACAGCCTCTGGACGAGCTGTCGCGGATTCTTCGAGCAAATCCTGCAACTCTCTGCATTCTTCATCACTTTTTTTCAGCAGGTTCCACATACCCGCCTCCTTACTGCTCAATCCCTAATCGCCGCTCTTCTTCGCCTGAATTACCACCCGGCGCCGCGCCCGAAAGAGCCGCACCTTCACCGTATTGCCATTGAGGTCCAGCACTTCCGCAATCTCTTCAATCGAAAACCCTTCGACTTCCTTCAAGATCAGCATCAGCCGGTCCCGTTCATCCAATCCTGCTAGCAGCCGTTCTACCCGCTCGCGCGCTGCGAGCCGCTCACTGATATCCGGCCCGTCGCTTCCCTTTTCTCCTGAACTTAGAACCTGCCTGGCCTGCTCCTCGCTCAGATCGGACTCGTATACGAGAGGCCGCACTTTCTTCTTTCTTAATAAATCCCAGCACTCATTCACCGTAATCTTATAGAGCCAGGTGCTGAACGCTGCTCGCTGATCAAATCGCTTCAGCGAGAAAAACGCCTTGACGAACACCTGCTGTGCGATATCCTCCACGTCCTCGCGCCTTCGCAGGATCCCTCCAGCCACCGCAAACACCCGGTGCTGGTGCCGCCGAACCAACTCCTCAAACGCTTCACGATCATCGCCCTGCGCCCGGCGGACCAGTTCGCGGTCCTCCGTGGGGCCCGCAGGCTTACCGGCGCGCGCCGGCAGGGCTCCCGCCGTTCGGGAATGGTACAGAGGCTCCACTTTTGGGACGCGTGCCATAGGGTTTTGGTTACGGCCATTATCTCCGGTTTGCCCGAACCTGCATCATTTGTTTCAATTCCTATTCATAATTTTTTACTTGCTTCCACTCTTACCTACATGGAATAATACCTTCATGATTATTGGTGACCGCCTTCGCGCACTCCGCGAAGAAAAGAAACTCTCCCAGGGCGACATCGAAAAGCGTACCGGCCTGCTTCGTTGCTACATTTCCCGCGTTGAGAATGGTCATACTGTCCCGGCCATCGAGACTCTGGAAAAGCTGGCTCGCGCTCTCGAGTGCCCACTCTATCAACTCTTTTATGACGGTGAGGAACCGCCGCAGTTGCCGAATCTTCCCAAGCGGAAGTCGTCTGACGACATCGCCTGGGGCAGCGTCGGTAAAGATGCACGCTTTCTTAACAAGCTTCGCCGCTTGTTGGGCAAAGTGGAAGAAGGGGATCGCAAGCTCATTCTCTACATGGCCCAGAAAATGGCCAACCGCTAGTTCAGTAATCGCATGCCTTCGGTTGTTGCTGTTTTGGTTCATGGGAACTTACGGGACAGGCTGCGCAAACCCGCTGCGCGGCCTGTTTTCTTGCAGCCCTCCAGATTCTCAGCAAGCTTTCGTTCCGGGTGTCACAAACGCATTCCCTGCTCATTAGACGAATCCTCGGCCAAATCTACTCCCACTGCTATTCCCACTCGATCGTGCTAGGTGGTTTAGAACTAATATCATAGACTACCCTTGTGACCCCCGTCACTTCGTTCACTATGCGCGTGGAAATCCGCTCCAATACTTCCCCGGGCAGACGCACCCAATCCGCCGTCATGGCATCATCGGATTCCACCACTCTCACTGCTACCGTCAGACCGTAGGTTCGCCCGTCCCCCATGACCCCGACACTCCGCACCGGGAGTAACACCGCAAATGCTTGCCACACTTTGTCGTACAACGCGGCGCGGCGGATCTCCTCAACCACGATCGCGTCGGCGTTCTGCAGCGTTACCAGATGCGGGCGCGTGATTTCGCCCAGGAGCCGCACCGCCAGCCCAGGCCCCGGAAACGGGTGTTTCACCAGAATTTCATCCGGCAGCCCCAGTTCCCTGCCAATCCTGCGGACCTCGTCCTTAAAGAGGTCGCGCAGCGGCTCGATGAGCGCAA
>WNFC01011719.1_pt1 | contig 10943 bp, 5 predicted proteins | sample 5400541 | NCBI WGS metagenome assembly WNFC01 (sample SAMN13153342, study PRJNA577476) | soil metagenome | isolation source: 120 cm saprolite under Douglas fir tree site 2 hole 2 replicate 1 | place: USA:California | collected 2015-04-18
CCTGAAGGGGACGCGGTTGTTCAAAGACTGCGCATGGCCGGAGGAGGGTATGGTGCGATGGCGTACTGGAACGGGCACGTGTTCTTTGCCTGCAGTGACGACTTCCTGCGCGATTATGCCGTCAAGAACGGGCAGCTGGTCCTCAATAGATACTCCAATACACGATTCGAGAACCCCGGCGCTACCCCGTCCATTTCCGCAAACGGAAAAAAGGACGCTATCGTGTGGGCCATCGCAACGAAAACATGGAACGGCGCAGAAAGGCCCGCGATACTCTTTGCCTTTGACGCGAATAATGTCGAAAAGCCGATCTATGCTTCGGAGCAAAATGGAAGTCGCGATCGCGCCGGCATGGCGACGCGTTTCGTAATCCCGGTCGTAGCGAACGGGCGGGTCTATTTCGGCGCGAGGGGCGAAGTCGAAGTGTATGGACTTCTGAGATAGCGGTGAGGCGAAGGTCTCTGCCCTGCCAACTCCTGGGATGGTCCTCGATACGAGACTGTTACAAATTAGACCTGCCTCCACAGGAGGCGGCAGGGTAGAACAACTTAGTCCTGTCTATCGGATTATCGCCGGCTACGAGCGGAATACGGTGGTCTTAAAAGCCGCAGGGAAATAAAAAATGACCTCAGCAGTGCAGCGGCCTTGGCCCGCTCACTCGATCCCCAACTTCTTCACGAGCTTTACCCACTTACTGTCCACGAGCGTCTTGGTCTTGGCGTCCATGACAACTTCGTCGGGCCAAGGCCGGGTGAAACCTGCTAGCCCACTTGCGGGTGGCGTCGATGCCCATTTTCGAACCATAGTTTGGCGAGCGCGAGGCGTGGTCGAGGGAATCGACCGGGCCGAGCGTGAAATTGAATGTCGCGTTCGGGATCGATGTGATTCAGAACCTTTAATGTCACCTCGCCGAGTTTTACCTCGGGAATTGTATAAAACGCGCTTACTAAGCCTATCTTGTTACACCCGCTGCCCACCGTTGTAAAGCGTTTTCTCCCCACGCGCTCCCTTTGTTCTCCTGAACGAGGGCTACCTTCCATAATCCGGTAAGGGAGGCTGTTTGCCTGGTTGCAGAACTTCCGGAGGCGAGTTGTCCAGTACGAACGATATTCCGAGAACTTTCTTGGAATGCTTCACCTTGGCTGCTGCGTAATCCCGTTGAGGTATTCGTGAGATGGCAATGGCTTCTAGTCTCATTCCCTGGCACCGGCAATTCCAGAAGGCAGATCTGGATGAAACCCAAATAGGGGCTGCAATTGTATGACGTGACAACCGAACGGCAGGTTTATGGCCTGGGCTGGAACTGACTGCCACAAATCCGAAGTGCACGGCAATTTGGGGAATTACCTAAGTAATTGCGAGAAGCTCGAATTGTGACTTAGATCACATTGGGCGAGGTCACCAATCGGGCAACTGTGAGTTACTTCATGCCTTTACGACGCTCGATCTTTCGCCACGCTCTGATTTCCCTCTCGTTCCTGCTGCTATACGTGTTGCTGAACCGTCCCGAAGTCATTTTCTTTTCTCGCATTGGATTCGTTGCCTGGTATCCCGCCATCGGTGTGGTTATGGCGCTGCTGTTGGGAATCAGCCCCTGGTACGCGCTGCTGGCCTGTTTCGCCGATGCTTTTGCTAGCAGGGTTATTTACTCGCAGCCCGTCATGTCCTTCAGCAATACGGTCGGTACCGTGGGAATTGGTGTTTGTTATGGCGCAGCAGCATACGTGTTGCGCCGTCCCCTGCAAATCGATCTTGGACTGCGTCGCCGACGAGATGTGGTTCGCTACGTTTCCGTGAGTGCGGCGGCCGCTGTAGTTGCAACCATGATCAGTGTCGCCTGCCTGATTGCCGATCACAGCATCACCTGGGGTGAATACAAGCCGTCCGCGCTGGGGTGGTTCTTAGGGGACGCCATCGGCTTGGTAGGTATTGCACCGTTTCTTCTGGTCCATGTATTTCCGCATGTTCGTAATTGGCTCTCGCCGACGCCATCCCGGCTACACTCAGCACATTCCCCTGGAACGACGTTTACTTTTGGTGCGCTAGCAGAGACCTGTGGCCAAATTTTTACGATACTAGCCGTCCTCTGGGTGATGTTCGGAACCGAGGACGGGCGTTACGACCATTTTTTTCTTGGTTTCGTCCCCATCATCTGGATTGCGATGCGTCAGGGGGTGCGGCGAGTTGTCACTGGGCTGCTGGCGCTAAATTTTGGAATCGTAGTCGCGATGCATTTGTTTCCCCCCACCGCAGCCATGTTCACCAAAGTCGCCCTGTTCATGCTGGTACTCTCCGCAGTAGGACTCATCGTGGGATCCGAGGTCAGCGAGCGACACCGCCTGACGATGGATCTGAATGAACAAACCACCTATCTAGACTCGTTGGTACAAAACAGCCCGCTAGGCATCGTCGTTCTCGACCGGAAAGGCTCGGTGGAACTGGTGAATTCCGCTTTCGAGAGACTCTTTCAGTACGACCGGCACGAGTTAACCTCGGTTGATATTGCGCATATGGGAATAGCTGACGATGAAGCTACGGACTCCGCGCAACTGATTTCGCAGATCTTCGCCGGAAACGCCTTGCACAGGACGGTGCGAAGACGCCGCAAAGACGGACAAATTCTTGACCTGGCACTGCATGCAGTTCCGCTGCCGGTCAACGGTGAGATACGGGGAGCATACTTAATCTACGAGGATGTTTCGCAACAGATCAGGGCCAGCGAAACACAGCAGCGACATGCGGAGTTGTTGGACCGCCTGGTGAAGGAGTTGGAACTCCGCACAAAACAGATGACCTCGCTGAATGAAATGGGGTCTCTGCTAGCGTGTAGCGGGACGATTAAGGAAGCCTGTGCTGTGGTTGCTGACTCGCTGCAGAAACTCTTCCTTGACGCTCCTTCTGGGGCGCTCTATTTGTTCAAGTCGTCGCGAGACCTCATCGAGGCAGCAGTTCGGTGGGGGAAAAGAGACGTATTAGCGCCGACATTTCCTCCCGACGCATGCTGGTCTCTGCGCCGTGGACAGCCTCACTGGAGTGGGCATCCCGGAAGTGGCATCGCTTGCCAACATTTGACCCCGAGTTCAACCTCCGAGTGTCTATGCGTGCCGATGGTCGCGCAAGGAAACACGGTTGGCGTGTTGCATCTCGAATTCGAGAGAGCATCGGAGCTCCAATCCGATTCAGGCATGGAGAGTTCTCGTGAGTCTCATCAGCGACTGGCCATCAGCGCAGCCTCGCAGATCGCCCTTTCGCTGGCCAGCCTGCAGCTGCGAGAGACCCTTCGTGAACAGGCGGTGCGTGATCCATTGACTCTCCTATTCAACCGGCGATTCCTACAGGAATCGCTCGAAAGAGAGCTGCAATTAGCTGCTCGCAAGAAGCAATCCATCGCTGTTCTTTTCCTCGACCTCGACCATTTCAAGAGATTCAATGATACTTTCGGTCATGATGCAGGAGACATGGTGCTTCAGTCCCTTGCCGATCTGTTTCGCAATTTCTTTCGCGCCACCGATATATGCTGCCGCTATGGCGGCGAGGAATTCGCCATCATTCTGCCTGAGTCATCTTCCCACAATGCGGCTATCCGTGCGGACGCTCTGCGCTCCGAAGTAAAGCGCCTTCGGTTGCAGTATAAGAAGCAGACTGTTGGTCAGCTCACGCTCTCGGTAGGTGTAGCTGCGTTTCCGGAGCATGGCTCAACCTCCGTCGAGTTGCTCAAAATCGCGGACCAATGCCTCTATGAATCCAAATCGCGCGGCCGTGATGCGGTAACCGTGGCTTCTCCACAAAACGCGTGACTGCCTTGTCGACTCGGTCGTTGATCGTCAATAGAGCTCCTTAACACGAGATCTAGCTGATTGCGGTGTGCGAATTGATGGCAGGTTTTCACTGGCCCTTATGCGCTGATACAACGTTGACTCCGGCGCTAGTTAATGCCCGTCCAGTCCAAGTTGGACGTTGAGTCGTCAGCCGTCGAAGTGACCGCGGTTCTCAGCCGATCGGCGGCCTTCTCTGAATCCCTCCCGCATCACGGGCTTAACCGGCCAAACTGTTTGATTATTAAGGAGCTTACGCTGAAATAAGGTCCAAACAGATTTGGACCGGTTATTTTTAGCAAACCTGAAGTTATCGGCGCGACTCCACCTTCCTGTTTGCCGACCACTCGCCAAGTGACCGGGCGAATTCCAGGGTTAAGTGGCATGACGAGTGTGGCTCGATGCGGGTCAGGAGCTGCGTTCGCCGGAGTGCGCGCCTTCAATCGCAACTTTCTCAGTGCTTAAGAATGCACCCTAAAGAAAAAGGCGGAAAGCTAGTCAAGCGTTCTGGTGACGCGAAACCCACACCGCCGCTGCGATAGTCCTGGAGCGTCGCTCCCGGTCCAGGACCAAAATTCCGGAACGCGGAGCGAATCATCGATGGTGGATCGCCCCAATCGCCGCCGCGGAGCATCCGGAACGAACAAGAGCTTGCTCCATTCATCTCTGGAAAGGGAGCCGCTTTCAACGGGACCGCCACCTCGTATGCAGAACCATCCGTCGGCAGTCCGGAATAGTTCGCGAAACAATCCTGCACCCACTGCAAGACGTTACCGTGCATATCGTAAAGACCGAACGCGTTCGGCGGAATGCCGCTTCGACGATCAAATGACGGGAACGAGGGACCGGGAACGAACTCTCCGTCGATGGCGGGCACGCGTCAGGTCTGAATAAATATGGACATCAAGCGAAGGTTCACCTCCGGAAGCTCATATACATCGCAGCAGGCTGTGTTGTCGCCGAACTGTCACCACATTGGACCAAGTCGCGAACTCCTTGGACACCAGGACGTCAAAGATAAAATCGAAAACAAGGAACGCAATGTGTATCTCGGCACGAGACAAATGCATCCAATCCAAGAACCATGCAAAATCTTCGTCCTCTTCTTCCCTTGGTGGTCATTGCCATCTCAGTGGTGAGTTGTGCACCTTCGGTATTGGCACAGACTGCAAATTCCCCGCGTTCCGCTGACGCTCCTGCGGACGTCACACTACCCGACGATCCATCAGTGCCGCAGGCCGCTACAAGTGCTGCCGTGCACCCGTCCGCCGCCGAGGGCCAGCAAACGAAACGCATTCTCGGCATTATTCCCAACTTCCGCTCCGTCTCGGTCGACGCAAAGCTGCCGCCGCTCTCCCCTGGAGACAAGTTCAAATTGATGCTTCAAGACAGCTTCGATTACTCATCATTTATCTACGTAGGCATTCTTGCAGGGATCGGCCAAGCACAGAATTCGTATCCGGCGTTTCACCAAGGTGCGGCAGGCTATGGCCGCTACTATTGGCACAGCTTCGCCGACAATGTGGGTGGAAACCTGATGACCGAGGCTGTTGTGCCAACGCTCACGCGTGAGGACCCTCGCTACTACACGCTTGGCCGGGGCGGGTTCGTGCGCCGTACAGGCTATTCCATCTCGCGACTATTGCTCACCCGCACTGACGGGAATGGCCGTTCGCCCAACATCTCCGAAATAGTCGGGAACGGGGCGGCGGCTGGAATTGCGAATCTCTACTACCCCAGCCAGGAGCGCACCTGGACTAAGACCGGACAGCGCTGGCTCACTCAGATCGGCCTCGACGGCGCCTCAAACTTGATTAAGGAATATTGGCCGTTCCTGAACTCGAAGCTCTTCCTCAGGAAGCATTAGGCATTGTGCTGATAACAGCACTCACCATTGACAGTGGATCGCGCCCCTTGGCAATTACTGCCGAGTGTCGAGCTTAACTGGCCCAATCTGTGCACGCGCCCTTAAATCTCTTCATCTACTTGAGTTACGCCCGCGCGGGCATGATGATTGGCCAGTTAAGCCGACCAACCGCTGAGAACCCTTATTCCCTTCTGCCATTGAGCGTGAGGCAATCGCTCCAAGGCGTTCAGGACGTTTGTGCCAGCCGTGAGCGAAGAATCTCTATGGTTTGCTCAAGTCTCTTCAGAGCTATCGCGCCAACTGGGAAATAAGTTTCCGCGTTCTTCCCCCTCTGAAGAAGGGTCTCATCCAGGGGCGTTCGTCCTTGACGGTTTCGAACGCTCGCGTCCGCGCCGAAATCGAGCAGAACTTGTATGAACTTCGCGGGGTCAAGGACGATGCGGCTGGTGATGACACAGTGAATCGGAGTGTTGCCTCCCTCATTCCGCCAGTTTGGGTTCGCTCCGTGTTCAAGCAGGATTCGTGCGACATCTGTTGAAGCGACCATAGCCGCTGGTCTCCATGCATGAGAGTCGTACGGCGGGCGGTCGGCGACGGCGCCATGCTGAAAAAGGATCGTCGCCGACCCTGGTTGATGGCCGTAGGCGGCCCATCCCAGCGGAGAATTTCCGGTTGTGAGATCGTTCGCATTTCTTGGATCACTCTTCAGAATTTGTTGAAGCTGGTCGTGCATCCCATAGGCTGCTGTCGCGCACACGTCGGGTACTGCCCCGGCGTCCAGCAAAATCCTCGCGAAGTCGTCGTGATTCAGCTCAAAACAGTCGTGCAACGGCATTCGGCCGTCGGCGTTGCGCGCATTGAGGTCCGCACCACGTTCAATGAGGAGTCGCAGCACGTCGATCGTGCCTTCCGCAATTGCCAGGTGGATCAATCGCATGGTGAGCGCGTCGCTGGGCCTCACGCGCTGATGTAGGTCAGTACTCGCATTCACAAGCTCTGGATGGCTATCCAAGACTTCTCGAATCGTTTCCAAGTCGCCGAGGTGTACAGCGTTGATGAGTTGCTGGCCAAAGTCGTTCAGCGCATCGACATAAGACTTGAGCTTGCGCCAGCTTGGAAAACCGTAGCTGCGCGCGACCAAGAGTTGGGCTTCGGAAAGCCGCATTGCAGGACTGTGTGCACGCATGGTTTTGAGGCGTTGTTTTGCTTCGTTTCTTAGGTGTTCGAGATTTGCGCGGGCCGGAAGCTCGCGTGCAGGGTCGGCAGGACGAACGGGTGTGTCGCTCATGAAACCCTCCTTCCTTGATCGCCCGCTATCCGCGCGGTTTTCGGGCTGGAAGTCAGGTTGACTGAAACGACTAGTGAGTGGGCTGCGCCCTTTACGCGGACCGAAGGCCTCCCGCAAGGCCGAGAACAGCATAGACAATATCCACGGGCGGCGCAAGCACGAGCCAACGGGCATCAAAAAAGCTCGTGAGTGCAGCCGATGCAACGGACCTGCAGACACCAGATGAACTGTCCATAACGGCTTGCCGACCAACCAGAAGGTGATTACGAGTTTGCTGATAAGAAATGATACAGCACAATAGAAGAGCGCTGCCATTTGACCGTTGCCTATACTGCGCGGAAAATAGGCGCGAGGTGACCCATGATTCGCCATCGCTTTGTTCTGCGGTTGCTGGTTGCATCCCTGCTGACCCTCAGTGCCACGGCGCAGCAGGCGCCAGCGGCACGTGTGATTGACCTGAAGGCATCCGACGGTACCATCCTCAAGGCAACCTACTTCGCCGCAGCCAAGTCCGGCCCCGGTGTTTTGCTGTTGCACCAGTGCAACCGGCAGCGGAAGGTATGGGACGACCTCGCCGGGCAGCTGGCGACAGCGGGGATCAACGTGCTCACCTTTGACCTGCGCGGCTTCGGCGAAAGCGGTGGCTCACCATTTGACAAGCTGACGCCCCAGGAGCACGCACAGGTGGAGGCGGAGAAATGGCCTGGCGACATGGAAACGGCCTTTCAATATCTGGTCTCCCAGCAAGGCGTCAGGCGAGATGTGATCGGCGTGGGGGGCGCGAGTTGCGGCGTCAACCATTCCATCCTGAGCGCGCGCCGTCATCCCGAGGAGGTGAAATCGCTGGTTCTGCTGTCGGGCGGGACCGACCTGGCTGGCCGTGGGTTTCTGCGCCAGAAGTCGCAACTGCCCGCACTCTTCGCGATGGCCGACGACGACGAATTCCGCCCCACGGTGGAGGTCATGCCCTGGCTCTTCAGTGTCTCCTCCAACCCGGGCAAGAAATTTGTGCACTACACCACCGGAGGACACGGAGCCGACATGTTCGCAGTTCACCCTGAATTGCGGGGTGTGATCGTGGATTGGTACGTGACCACCCTGATCACAACGCCGGGACGGGCCCCGGCTGACAAGAGCAGTGAGGCGGCCTCGCAATCGGCACAAATCCTAAATCAAATCGAGATGCCAGGCGGAGTCGAACAAGCCGCCCGGAAGCTGGCCGAGGCCCGCCGGAGCGATCCCAAGGCGGTAGTTTTTCCGGAAACAATCGTTAACCTCATGGGCTATGAGCATCTTCAAGCGGGCGACAATAAGGAAGCATTGGAGATCATGAAGCTCAACGTCACCGCTTTTCCGGAATCGCCCAATGCCTACGACAGCCTCTCCGACGTCTATTTGGCGGACGGCCAAAAAGAACTGGCGCGGCAGAACGCTAAGAAGGCACTCGAACTCCTGGCCTTTGACACCACCGATACGCAGGCCCGTCGCAATGCAATTCGCGACAACGCCCAACTGAAACTCAAGCAGCTAGGCGAAGTGCAGCCATAAGCGTGCCCCCTTCGATTATTGGCGCAAAAAGGCAGTTCCATAAATGCTAGCCGATTCCGGGCAAGTGACGGGCAAACCGGAAACAATGTTCTTTTTCCGGCCCTCGAAAGCCTTGCGACGTGACCTCTGCCGTGTAAATTTTGCGGGCACCAACCTAAAACCCTTTCCCAATCTAGCTTTTCCGCATTCAAGAGCTTCAAGAATAGCTCTGAAAATCCCTAGTTTTGATGGCGAATTGATGGCGAGTTTTTGATTGCGGGTTGAGCTTTGTAATGTGCTTCGGACTGACCTATACTTCTCGTCCACATTGGGAATTTCTTCCTCTCGGGGTTAACAATGAAGTACTGCCTCACAGTCTTGTTCGTCATCATGCTCGCAGGCACCTCGACGGCTCAGACGCCCGTACCGAAAGGAGTTGCTAAATGTACCCTGCAGGGCAAAGTGATCCAGGACCCCGGGGAACAACCCCTTAAGAAGGCAAATATCCAGTTGATGGGACAAGGACAGGATGGAGGTAGTAGCTACTCCGCCACCACGGATGCGGAGGGGTATTTCAAGATTGAAGACGTGAAACCCGGCCGTTACAGCATTCTCTTGGAGCGCGCCGGTTTCGTGGACGCCGACAAACGCGGTGGCCGCAAGAAATCGCTTGTGCTGGAGCCGGGGCGTGAAATTAAGGACCTGGTGCTCCGAATGCATGCGGCTGCCGTAGTCACCGGGAAGATTCTGGATAGCGACGGTGATCCGATGCCCAATGTTGCGGTCAGTGTGAGCCGCTACGGCTCTACCTCGAGCCGACGGAATTTCCAGGCCAATGGCTACGGAAGCACTAATGATCTTGGGGAGTATCGGATTGGGGGGTTAAGTCCGGGCCGTTATCTCATTACTGCTGCAGCACCGTCAAGTCTCAGCCAGACGTCGCAGCCAGAAAAGAAGGACGTCTCCAAGGAAGAGACCATCTATACCACAACCTATTACCCCGGCACTGCAGACAAGAGCCAGGCTGTGCCTGTCGAAATACATGCCGGCGAAGAGGTGCCGATCAATTTCGGACTCGCAACCACCCGCGCTTTCCGAGTCCGCGGGACAGTAGTGAAGTTATCTCCTGGGAACTTCGCCTCAGTCATGCTGCGCTCTAGAGGCGACACAGGCCCGGAAATGGGTATGAAGACAGTCGGCACTGACGGTTCGTTTGAATTTCGAGGTGTGCCGCCCGGCTCCTATACTGTTACGCTCATGGTGGTGAGCGTTCCAGACATGCGCATGGCGAACTCCAGTCAACCTCCCATAGAAGTTTCGAACGGTGACGTGGACGGCGTGCACATTGAACCCGTACCTGGCGGTGAGGTCCGCGGGCACTTTCGGATGGATAAGTCTCAGAAAATTGATTGGTCGCAGTTGAGAGTGTTTTTGTCTTCCGACGAAGAAGAAGTCGGTTTGGCAGTCACGGAAGGAAGCCGCCCTACCTTTGCTCAGGTCAAGAACGACGGATCATTTGAAATGAAGAACGTACCCAGCGGTACGTACCGGGTTATCATCGGATCGAGCAGCGAAACTCTCCGGGATTACTTTACAAAATCAGTAAACCTCGGAGGAAAAGACGTAGCCGATTCCGGCTTCACGGTCAGTGGCGCCACCTACTCCTTGGATGTGATGCTGAGCGCACAAGGGGGCACCATTGAGGGCACGGTGCTCGACAATGCGGATCTGGCCGTTGCGTATGCTACCGTTGTCTCCGTTCCCAGTGCGGAGCACCGCAAGCGTCCGGACCTCTATCAGCAGGACACCGCTGATCAACACGGCCACTTCAGCTTGCGCGGACTCAATCCCGGCGAGTACACCGTGCTTGCATGGGAAGACCCGGAAGACAACTACCGCGATCCGGAATTGCTCAAATCGTATGAAGGTCGCGGCCAGGGTGTTCGACTCGATGAAGGCGAACGAAAAAGTATCTCGGTGAAAGTGATCTCCTCTAGCGTCGAACAACCGGGGGACTTTGCTCATGCTATCCGAGCAAACGCAAAGCAAGACCTGTCTCTGCGAACGTGCACCTTTTTGCATGCAAGCGGTGACCTCTGCCGTGCCAATTTTGAGGTCAGAACCCTAGAACCCTTTCCTCATCTAGCTTTTCCGCATTTTGAACGACCCGAAAACGCGCTCGAAAATAACCAGTTTTGATGGCGAGTTGATGGCAAGTTTCTGGCGAACTGTTCGCCCGGAGCCACACGTTCGGGCGATTCGCGTGCGGCGTGGTCCTGCTGTAAGATGCCACTTCTCGCGCCTACATCACATGACTCAAACTCGTGTCCAACGATTACCAGTGGTCAACGGAGTAGAGCTCCACATCCTGGCGAAGAGGGACTGGGGTAGTCTGATTTTTGTTCCAGTGTAGCTTATATTTTGGGCTTTTGGCGGGCTTACGGCA
>WNFC01020747.1_pt1 | contig 10943 bp, 13 predicted proteins | sample 5400541 | NCBI WGS metagenome assembly WNFC01 (sample SAMN13153342, study PRJNA577476) | soil metagenome | isolation source: 120 cm saprolite under Douglas fir tree site 2 hole 2 replicate 1 | place: USA:California | collected 2015-04-18
CGATACACGTCACCAGACCCGCGTCGATTTTTTCCCAGCCGACCAGCACGACGTTTGCGGATTTCACGGCGGCGTCCGCGGCTTCAATCATCGCGACCAGGCCGCGGCATTCGATCATTCCTAAGGCTTCTCGTTCCATTGATTTCCTCTCGTGACCTACTAGTCAGCTGTCTTTTTCTGCGACATTTCTTCGAAGCAATTCCTCTACTTCGTCGCGAGTCAGGACTCCCGCTGCAATATTCAGGAACAATCCTGCGACTTCATCATCGTCCATCAGCAACTCACACCCATTACTTAGGAGGAATGTTTCAGTGATTGCCGCGGCAACACGTTTGTTCCCATCAACAAAGGCATGCGCTTGTGTCAGGTGATAAGCATATGTGGCAGCACACTCGGCAACGTCAGCGTTCTCATAGTTGAAGCGATTCTCGGCGGCGGCTAGAGCGGACTCAAGCGAGCCCTCATCTCTGATGCCAGTGCTCCCCCCGGTTTCTGCGATCAAGCGAGTATGTACCGCCAGCACGTCCAATGTGTCGGGAAATCTCATTAACCAGTTCCGACAACTAGGCTGGACCTTCGGCCAACTGTTCGTAGGCGCGTCGGCGCTTCTCCAGTACCGATTCGAATATGTCGGCAAATTCGCGAGAGCGGCGGGCCTCGTCGGCAGAGCGAACAACTAGAGCTCGTCCGACGATTTCAATGTCCAGTTCGTCGCCTGCGCCAACGCCTAATGCCTCGACTGCCTCCGGTGGCAAAAACACTGAGGCGGCATCTTCCAGTCTTGTTATTCTTTTCGACATAGTGCAACGCTCCTGACCCTATCTACGATGTCTCATCTTAAAAACACCCGGTGAAGTTCAGTACGACCGGCTCGCGGCATTCAATCAAACCTAGTGCTTCCTGCATTGGTTCTCTCACTTCGAGACTAGAACGTACACCCTCTTGTCGTCCGGACTTGGCGAAGGAGTGAATGAAGGCACGGTATCCGGATCAGCTTGAAATCGACTTGTTTGCGTCAAAAGCTTACCGTCGGCTGAAATCTTCCATTCATCAACGACCAAATACTGAAGCCTCATACCACCAACGCGGCTCTCAACAGAGATACGAGTAACGATTCTATCGTGCTGCCACTTGGTCTTTGATTTAACCTGTTCGGTTTGGAGATCCTCCGATCTTTTACGGCGCGGGTCAACCGCCATGAAGAGCGTTGCCGGATTTGTTTCGCCTCTTCCGTCGGTGAAATAAACAAAGTCTCGCTCGACGGACCGTTCGTTACAAAGGTGCGGGTGATTCGTAACTCAGGTTCGCTGTAAGGATTTTTATCGCCTCGCCACGCTTACCGATGTCGACCGCATTGCTCTTGCTGGGGTCGAGTTTCCAGGTGCCGCTCAGCTCTGGTTTGGCTTGGCTCTTGTTTTCCTGACCGGCAACCGCGACTGAGGTTACCACGCCAGCGAAAATCAGAATCAGTATTTGCAATCTGAGTACTTTCATTTAGTTCCTAAGTGACTGAACCGGCGCCGGAATCCTGCCACCGCGGCGAATGAATTGATCAGACGAAAAGCGATTCACCGCCATGATCGGCGCGCTGCCCAGCAAGGCGCCGAACTCAACCATCTCGCCGACCTCGCGCCCGGGCACCGGAATGATGCGCACGGCAGTGGTCTTGTTGTTCATCACGCCTATCGCCATCTCGTCGGCGATGATCGCAGCGATCGTTTCCGCCGAGGTCGATCCGGGCACCGCGACCATGTCGATCCCGACCGAACAGACGCTGGTCCAGGCCTCGAGTTTCTCAAGTGACAAAGCCCCGGCCTGCGCGGCCTCGATCATGCCCGCGTCTTCGGAAACCGGAATGAAGGCGCCGCTCATGCCGCCGACCGCGTTGCTGGCCATCGCGCCGCCCTTCTTCACTGCATCAGTCAGCAAGGCCAGCGCTGCGGTCGTGCCGTGCGCGCCGGCGCGCTCAAAGCCCATCGCTTCCAGAATGTTGGCGACCGAATCTCCGGGCACCGGCGTCGGCGCGAGCGACAGATCGATGATGCCGAACGGAATTCCCAGGCGGCGCGCGGCTTCGCGGCCGACCAACTCGCCGGCGCGCGCGAGTTTGAATGAAAGTTTCTTGATGACTTCGGCGAGTTGGTGCAAAGGAAGATCTGGCGGCGCTTGCTGCACGGCGTGATTGACGACACCTGGGCCCGACACGCCGACATTCAGCACCGCTTCCGGTTCGCCGATGCCATGAAACGCGCCGGCCATGAACGGATTGTCTTCAACGGCGTTCGCAAAGCAGACGAACTTTGCGCACGCGAGGCCGGAACGATCGCGCGTGAGCTCGGCGGCGTCCTTGATCAGACGGCCGACGCGCGCGACTGCGTCCATGTTGATGCCGGCGCGCGTAGTCGCGGCATTGATTGACCCGCACAGACGTTCCGTCGAGGCGAGCGCTTCGGGAATCGAATCGAGGAAGTTGCTTTCGTTGCGGGTGAATCCTTTGTGAACCAGCGCCGAATATCCGCCGATGAAATCGACGCCGACCGCGCCCGCAGCTTCGTCGATCGCTCGGCCAAGATCGACGGGATTGCCGCGCGCGCCCTCGGTCAAAATCGAAACGGGAGTTACCGCGATGCGTTTATTGGCAACTCGGATGCCGATCTCGTCGCCGATCTGATCGACAGTACTGACCAGGCTGGCCGCCACGCTTTCGATCTTTTCGCGCACGCGCACCGCCGTGTTTTCGATCGAATCGGTGGCGCAATCAAGCAGGCTCAAGCCGAGCGTGACCGTGCGAATGTCGAGATGTTCCATCTCGGTCATGCGCACGGTTTGCAGAATTTCGGCTTGGGAATATTCCATTGGTTTCAAGTTTCAGGTTTCAAGTTTCAGGTTACCTGATCGAACTTGAAACCTTAAACCTGAAACCTGAAACTGAGTTTTATCCCATCACTTTGCTGAGTAGCAGCAGCACGAGAAAGACGACGAAGATTCCGAGAGCGACCAACACGAAGCGCAGGCTGGGATCGTACGTAGCCTCTCCCAGAACGACCGAAGAGACGTGGCGAATTTTCTCAACGCGTTTGACGTTGTCGGCCAGCGCTCCGCGCGTCGCCGTTGAGGCGCGATGCAGACTGTCGCGAGCCTTGCCGTATGTGCCCGCCTTTGAAACAGGATCAGCAGGCGGGTCCAACTTTTTGCCTGAGTCCTGGGCGGTCACATTCGCAACGGCTGGCGCCCCGGCTTCGGCGGCGACATGTGGCTCGGGCTTTGGCGCTGGTCGCGAGAGCGGCTTACCGCAATCCGGGCAGAACATGGCCGGCTCGCGAATGGACGCGCCACAGGAAGCACAGCGGTGTGAGATTTCAGGCTGCAGCACAGCGGTGTGAGATTTCAGGCTGCATAAACTGATTGTCGATTGCCGATTGCCGATTTGAGAGCTTGGCACCTTGACACTTAAGCGCTGACCGGCCGCGAGGTGACCCCGCAATCTAAGTATCCAGGGGCATTCAAATCATAACCGCGTGATCTTGCAAATTGGAAATCGGCAATCGGAAATTGGCAATGGCTATATCCGATGCATAGCATTGAACAAATCTTCGCGCTGAGCATAGATATGCACGCCCAGCTTTCCGCCTTCGCTGCGAAAACGCTCTTTCAGTTCCGTAGCCGACGACTGGGAACGCGCAGTGTTTGCGATGATCACCATCGTCCCCTGTACCACAGTTTGGTTGATGTCCACGATACTGCAATCGGCCTCGGCCAGAATCTGCGACACGCCGGCAACGATCCCCGGATGGTCTATGCCGAACACTGAAATGATCAACCGATCAGCCGAGCCCTCGTGCGCGGCTTCGCCGAACGATGCCCCGACCGAAGTAGAGGTCGCCGGCGCCGCGCCGCCGTTTCGGCTCAAGGCCGGCGCGACTGTTTGATAGATGTCGGTAACCAGTTGCTCAACCGTTGCCTCGTCCGCGGAGGTGCCCAGGCGCTCGTAGATAGCGCGAGTGATGCGATAGATCAACTCTTCATTAGCCATTGCCGATGTCCAATTGCCGATTGCCGATTTGAAACGCGGATCTCGTGGGGCGATCCACAATCTGAAACCAATCGGAGTTGATCAGACTGCTGGTATACACTCGAGTGAATAATTGCGCCCAAATCTGAAATCGCTAATCGCAAAAACGAATATCAAATCGGCAAATGGCAATCGAAAATCGGCAATCCTGTTACTGCCGTCCGTTATCGCGGCTCAGCGCACTCGCGGCCTCGCGCAGGTCTTCGGATTCCGTGTCGGTCAAATCAACCCGATCAACAATCCCGACGACCGCCGCTTCGATCGACATATCCTGATTGCCGATGGCGGTGCGCGCAGCTTTTCCGAACGCGCACATCACCGTCTCGCCGGTGCCGGCGCCCAGACGATCCGCGACTACGACGACGCTCTTGGTCGGCTGTTTGTCCAGGTCGAACGGATGCACGACCAGAAATCGTACGCCTTCAAGGTCCGGGGTCTTTTTGGTTGACCAGACCGTGCCGATGACTTTGCCTAAGAACATGAGTTTCAGGTTTCAAGTTTCAGGTCTCAAGTTCTCGCGGTTTCAACTTGAAACCTTAAACCTGAAACTTGAAACTAGGCTTTCGCGAATACTTCCGCCGGGTCGCCGATGTCGCGCGCCGAGGGGGTAATAATCGTGCGCGGGCCAACGTAAATCTTCTCGCCTTTCTGAATCGCGCGGCGCACGTCGTCCTCGCTAACAAATTCCGCAGCCTTGCGTCCGTTCGATGAAACTGAGGGCGCGGGACTAGCATTAGTCTCGCTCGCGCGTGTCGGCGCGGGTTCGTCGCGCGTGGGTGATGGCAAGGGTGTCTCTGGCGGACGGTTAGCCAGAAAACGATCGACGATCGAAGCGATCTCTTCGCGACTAACTTTCGGCGTTCCGCCGCCGCGTGCGGTTGGGGCTGCGGTATCAGCGCGACTAGCGGTCCGAGGTTGTTGCGGCATTGCGGTCGCTTGCGCGGCAACTGCCGGCCGTTTGCTGGCGACTGCCCGCGTTTCAAACGCCACGCGCTTGATATCCAGCAAGTGCAGCGGCGAAACATTGTCCGAAGTTACGTTGCCGCCCCACGAACCACAGCCCAGCGTCATCGATGGCGGCAGCGCGGTCGAAAATCCAATGGCTCCGTGCGTCGTTGGGGTATTGACGGTCACGCGCGACGCAGGCATTTCACCGCCATAGCGCACCGCCGCTTCGCGCGAGCGCGTGTGAATACCCGCGGTGTGGCCCATGCCGCCGTAATGCAGAATTTCGTTGCAGCGCGCGGCGCCGCGCTCGATTCCATCTTCCACATAGAAAGCCAGAATCGGCGAAAGCTTTTCCATCGAAAGGGGAAAGTCGCGACCGACGCCGCCCACATCAGCCATGATGCAGCGTGTTCCCGGCGGCACGCTCAGGCCAGCCATGTTAGCAATCACTTCGACCGACCTGCCCACGATTGCCGGATTCAAAGTTCGCTGCGGCGTCACTACCACGCGCGCAAGTTGATCGGCTTCCGAAGCGCTGATGAAGTAAGCGCCTTGCAGTTTGAATTGCTCACGGACGGCCATTTCGATTGGCGCGTCAACGACGATCGCCTGCTCCGAAGCGCAGATGGTTCCGTTGTCAAAACATTTGCCGGTCAGAATGTCCTGCACGGCTTTGGGAACGTCGGCCGTGCGTTCGATGAACACCGGCACGTTGCCGGGACCCACCCCAAATGCCGGCTTGCCCGATGAATACGCTGCCCGCACCAAACCGATGCCCCCAGTCGCCAGGATCACCGCGGTCTGCTTGTGCTTCATCAGCGCCTCGGTGCCTTCGATCGTCGCCGTGGTCATACAGCCGATCGCGTCGGCGGGTAAGCCTGCTTTCACGCCGGCCTCGCGCATGACCTTGGCGGTCTCGTTGATACAGCGCGCCGCCGAGGGATGCGGCGACATCACGATCGCATTGCGCGACTTGATCGCGATCAGAATTTTGAAGATAGCTGTCGAAGTAGGATTGGTCGAAGGAATGATGCCGGCCACAACGCCGCGCGGACTGGCGATCTCGACTACGTCTTTAGTTTCGCTGACGACGCCGACGGTGCGCAGGTTCTTGAAATAATTCCAAACGTCTTCCGCAGCAAAGCGGTTCTTCTCATGTTTGTCGGCAGGGATTCCGTAACCGGTTTCTTCGACGGCCAACGCCGCCACCCGCGGAGATTCGCGCAACGCCGCTTTGGCCATTGCTTCACAGATGCGATCGATTTTGGCTTGGTCGAAGTGCGCGATTTCAAGTTGGGCGCGATGCGCCGCGTCAACCAGGTCGCGAGCTTGCTGGACGGAAATAAGATCCTTGTCGGCCGACATAAGAACCTCCCGACATTTCCAATTGCCGATTTCAAATTGCCAATTTCACAAGCGATCTCAATCGGCAATCGCAAATCGGCAATGACTTACTTGGCTCTTTCTTTGGCGCTCTCGCGGCTGCTGAGCGAACGTCCGCCGTCGCCCTGGCCTAACTGGCCGCGCGCTCCTCCTGGCAACTGCGATTGCTCGTCGGGGCTAAATCCGGTGCGGCCGTTGACCGGCAGAACGCGTTCGACCTCTGCATGCGGACGCGGGATCACGTGCACGCTGATCAATTCACCCACGCGTCGCGCGGCCGCAGCGCCCGCGTCAGTCGCGGCTTTCACCGCGCCCACGTCGCCACGCACAAACACGGTCACGTAACCGGCGCCGATGTATTCCTTTCCCAACAGTTGTACGTTTGCCGCTTTGACCATCGCGTCGGCTGCTTCAACCGCGCCGACAAAGCCTTTGGTTTCGATCATTCCGAGTGCTTCAAGAGCCATCTCCGTCAGACCTCACTTTTCAAGATTGTAGAAGTTAAAAAACAAAATCGGATCAGACTTTGTGAACGCCTTCAAGCTACCACCCTGCGCGTTAAGAATCAAGACAGCCGCGATCGCGAAATCATTAGTTTGACAACGTTTGTAAGCGGGCGCTATATTGCGACCACCGTAGCGAACTAGTTGTATTGATGGCTTTCGAGTCGCGCAATCCCAGCGTCTGGTTTTACAGGTCTAATTTTACAGGTCTGATATGGGGCGAAGAGTTCGCTTTCTCGCCGGAACAGCATTATCGGGGCTGGCACAAGACTGAAATGGCTACAAGCATCGGAGAAAAATTGCGACTCGCACGCGAGACGCGCGGGATTGCTCTACGCGAAATCTCTGAGCAAACCCGCATTTCGATGCGCTATCTCGAAGCAATCGAGTCGGACGACTATCGCCGGCTGCCGGGCGGCATCTTCAATCGCAGTTTTATTCGTGCTTATGCCAAACATATCGGCTATGACGAGCAGGAAGCGCTCGAAGAATATTCCACCATGATGCACGAACGTGGTGAATCGACCGACGAAGTCTCCAACAGGCAAGCCCGATCTCTGGTGTACACGGATAATGGAGGCCAACGCTCGCCGCTGATGACGCTGCTGCTGTTGGTCATTATCCTCGCGGCTCTGTCTCTCGGCGCCTGGGCGGCGTGGTATTTCTACGAGCACAAAATCAGACAGAAGACGCAGGCGCCGGGCCATGCGAGTCAGAGGCTTGCCGCGGGCCGGAGTTTAATTGCGATTCAAAATACGATTGTGCTGGCTCAGCCGCGAGTCGGGGAACGGCGAGATCCAAAGGGGGACGCGAACGAACCCGTTGCCTAAGGCTTGCATCGTGCGAGCGGCCTGCGTTTCGGCGCAGCGTGCGTGGGCGCGCGCGATCTGGCAAGACAGGTCAGAGCGATTTTCCGAAGCGTCCGGCCCGCATGAGAGTGCGGGCAATTTTGTTTGTGAAGGGCGGCAACCCTTCGCCGTTCATCCAAGCGGATGAAGTTTATTCTTATAAAAGAGGAGTCAGAATTCAAAAGCTATGATCACTGAAAACATTTCTGAGGGGCTAACCTTCGACGACGTTTTGCTGGTGCCCGCGCGTTCGGATGTCCTGCCGACTGAGACGGACACAGCGACGCAATTCACGCGCGGAATTCGCTTGCAAATTCCGCTCTGTTCGGCGGCGATGGACACCGTCACTGAAGCTTCGCTGGCGATCGCCATCGCGCAGCAAGGCGGCATCGGCGTTGTGCACAAGAATCTGAGCGTCGAGCGCCAGGCCGACGAAGTCGACAAAGTGAAGCGTTCCGAATCCGGCATGATCGTCGATCCAGTCACGATTCGTCAGGATCGTCCGGTGCGCGAAGCGCTCAACGTCATGCAGCGCTATCACATCAGTGGTGTGCCCGTCGTCGATGAAGACGGGCATCTGGTCGGCATCATCACGAATCGCGATCTGCGCTTTGAGACGCGTTTTGAATTGCCGGTCTCGGACGTGATGACCAAACAACCGCTGGTCGCCGTTCCGGTCGGCACGACTCTGGACCAGGCCAAAGCAGTTCTGCAGGAGCATCGCATCGAGAAGCTTTTGGTCATCGACGGCGACAAACATCTGAAGGGCCTGATTACCGTCAAGGACATTCAAAAGGCGATCAAGTATCCGACGGCCGCGAAAGATGATCTCGGCCGGCTGCGCGTGGCCGCCGCGATCGGCGCGACCGGCGACTATAAAGAACGCGCCGCGGAATTGGTCCAGAGGCGCGTCGATTGTCTGGTCATCGACACCGCGCATGGACACTCTTCGCGGGTCGTTAACGCCGTGCGCGAAATCAAACGCAGTTATCCCGAAGTGCAACTGATGGCCGGCAATGTCGGCACCGGCGACGGCGCCCGCGAGTTGATCGAAGCCGGCGTTGACGGAGTGAAGGTGGGCATCGGCCCTGGCTCGATCTGCACGACGCGCGTGGTGACGGGCGCGGGCGTGCCACAAATTTCCGCGATTCAATCATGCCGGGAAGCCGCGCGCGGGAGTGGCGTGCCGATCATTTCCGATGGCGGCGTAAAGTTTTCCGGCGACATGGCCAAGGCGATCGCGGCCGGCGCCGACGTGGTGATGATCGGATCGCTGTTTGCCGGCACCGAAGAAGCGCCGGGCGAGGTGATTCTGTATCAGGGCCGCAGTTTCAAGATGTACCGCGGCATGGGCTCGATCGGCGCGATGCGCGAAGGCTCGCGCGATCGTTACGCGCAGGAACAGACTGAGGTCGATTCGAAGTTAGTTCCCGAAGGCATCGAAGGCCGCGTGCCTTATCGCGGCACGCTGGCTGAGATGGTGACGCAACTCGTCGGCGGCCTGCGCTCGGGCATGGGTTACACCGGTTGTCGCGACATCAAGGAGTTTCAGGAGAAGACGCGTTTCCTGCGCGTCACCGCGGCCGGCCTGCGCGAGTCGCACGTGCACGATGTTGTAATTACCAAGGAAGCGCCGAATTATCGTTTGGAATAGGGAGGCCTTCGTGGACAAGCGTTCAGAGTACCGACTTTAGTCGGGCTTTTTGTGTGGATCAAAAAGAACCCAACTGAAGTTGGTACTCTAAACACCGCTGTTGGATCTTTCATCCTGCCGGACTTTCCAGTCACCTCATCGCCAGCAGCACATCCGTCAGACGATTCACGACGCCGAGCATCGTTCGTCCAGCCTGATCGAAATGGCCGGCGGCGGCTTGATCTTCGGCGGTAGCCACTCCGGCGGCCGAGCCGGCTAACTTTAAATAATACTGTTCCAGCTCCGGTGTGCTTCGGAAAAAGACTTCGAGTTGGTCGAAGCCGATGCGGAAATCTTGAAAAGTTGATCTGAGCTTGGCCTTATTCTGTTCGTTCTGTTGGAGGGCCGTTGGTGACCCCTGATTACTGCGAGCAGAAGCGTCGAGATCTTCAATTCCTTTTGCTACGCCTCCCAGCAAGTAAAGGAACCTGGTCAGATTCTTGATCTGGTCCGCAACCTTCGTCGCGCCTGCGGTCTTCGCCTCGACACTCGCTTGCTGCGAGGACGCCTTTGAAGATTGGGTTCCTCGTTTAGTTGTGCGCGAGCGCGTTTGCGCGAGCGCGGATGTCGAGAATAATAGAATACAGATGGGGACAATAAGCTTCTTCATCAGACACTCCTTCTAATCCCAGTTGGCCTCTTGCATTGAAGCCTGCGGCATCGACTGAACGCGAGTCAAGTCGATCAGCGGACCGATGCGCCACGGGTGTTAGGGTACCGACTTCAGTCGGGTTCTTGCACTGGGCGGAAAGCCCAACTAAAGTTGGTAGTCTCTACACCGTTATGACTGGCAGCGAACAGCGAACTCTGAAAGTCGAACGACTGGGACGCGTTGAATACGCGGCCGGGCTCGAAATTCAAAAGCAAACCGAAGCGTCGGTTTTGACGGGCGCACAGACGGATACGTTGCTTCTGCTCGAGCATCCGCACACGCTGACGCTCGGACGGCGCGCGACGGACGGCGGGATAATTGCTCCCAATGAAGTCTTGCAAGCCCATGGCGTTACGGTTTTTGAAACGAATCGCGGAGGCAAGGTAACGTATCACGGCCTGGGGCAGATCGTCGGTTATCCGATTATCAAACTGAGTCCCGACCGCGAAGACGTGCATCGTTATGTGCGCGATCTGGAAGAAGTCTTGATTCGCGCGCTGATTGATTTCGGCATCGAGGCGTCGCGGATCAACGGCCTGACCGGGGTACACACATCGCGCGGAAAGGTAGCGGCAATCGGGGTGCACATTGCGCGCTGGGTCACGACCCATGGTTTCGCGCTGAACGTGAACACCGATCTGAGTTACTTCAATTTGATTGTCGCTTGCGAAGGCGAACCAGTTACTTCGATGCAGGAATTGCTGGGCCGCGAAGTTGAAATGAACGCGGTCGAAGATCGGATCATTGAACACTTCGCGGAAGTCTTTGAGATGGAAATAGAGAGTGCTACGACTATCGTCTGCGGCTCGGCCGCCTGATGTGCGGAAAGGCTTTGCCTTTCCGT
>WNFC01030862.1_pt1 | contig 10943 bp, 4 predicted proteins | sample 5400541 | NCBI WGS metagenome assembly WNFC01 (sample SAMN13153342, study PRJNA577476) | soil metagenome | isolation source: 120 cm saprolite under Douglas fir tree site 2 hole 2 replicate 1 | place: USA:California | collected 2015-04-18
GGCGTCGCCCCTGGCGGCGTCGCCCCTGGCGGCGTCGCCCCTGGCGGCGTCGCCCTTGGCGCCACCGCCCTTGGCGGTGCCGGCCCTGGCCGTCGTTTCCTTGGCCGTGGCGTCGGGCTTGGCCGGCTGGTCCTTCGCGGTACTGTCCTTGGCCGCGTCGGCCGACTTCTCCGGCTCGGCGCTGGCCTTGCCGGCCGAGGCGGCCGGCCTGCGCGCCCTGCTCCTGTCCGCCTTCGGCTCGGCCCTGGCGTCGGCCGCCTTGCCGTCACCCGCCTTGCCGCCGCTCTTGGCCTTGAGTTCCTTGACGGTCTCCGCCACGGCGGCGGCGAACGCGTCCTTCTTGTCCGGCCTGGGCGCGGCCGTCTTCAGGGTGCCCTCGGAACCGGGCAGGCCCTTGAACTTCTGCCAGTCGCCGGTGATCTCGAGCAGCTTGCGGACGGGGTCCGTCGGCTGTGCCCCCACCGACAGCCAGTACTGGGCTCGATCCGAGTCGACCTCGATGAAGGACGGATCGACCTTGGGGTGATACTTGCCTATCTCCTCGATCGCCCGGCCGTCCCGCTTGGTGCGGGAGTCGGCGACGATGATGCGGTAAAACGGCGCACGGATCTTGCCCATGCGCTTGAGCTTGATCTTGACAGCCACGGCTGAAGCTCTTCTCCCATGAAGCACTGCTGCGGTGACGAACGCGCCAGGTGGGGACCGGCGGCATGCCCCGGACGGGCCCGGGTCAGCGAGCGTGAGAGGGCGTCACTGACCGACGGACGATGGTAACCCAGTCATTGTGCCAGACACCGCGGACCAGAACGTACTCACCACCCACCCCAGCATTACAGCGGAGCTACTTCTTCTTGCCCCTCCGGCCCAGGAGCCGTCCCCGGCCGCCGAATCCTGCCGGGAGGTCCTTGGACACCAGCCCGGGGTCGCCGTCTTCGGCGGCGCCCCCGTTCGCACCCGCACCGCCGGCACCCGGACCGCCGGCACCCGGACCGCCGGCACCCGGACCGGCAGCACCCGCACCGCCGGCACCCGGACCATCGGTGCCCGCACCGGTCGCGCCGGGCTGACGAGCCGAAGGGCGGCCCGCATCGCCTGCGCCGGGCTGACGGTCCGGCGATCGACCTGCGCCGCCCGAATCAGGCTGACGAGCCGGCGGCGCACCCGCGTTACCCGCGCCGGGCTGACGAGCCGAAGGGCGGCCCGCATCGCCTGCGCCGGGATGACGGTCCGGCGATCCGCCCGCGCTGTTCCCGGGACGGTTCTTGCCTCCCAGGCCGGGCGGCAGGGCGCCACCAAGCCCGGGCGGAAGACCGCCGCCCGGGCCGCCGGGAAGGCTTCCAGGGCCACCCAGGCCGGGCAGCCCGGCGCCGCCCAGGCCACCGGCACCGCCGAGACCAGGCAGTCCGGCACCACCCAGACCAGCCGGACCGCCGGCCCCCCGGCCCGGGGCCGCCCCGGCGCTCCACCCGGACGCCCGCCTCGCTGCTTCTTCTTCGCCGACCCCTTCTTGCCCTTCGCGGCCTTGGTGGCCGCCCGGCGCATGCCGGGAATCGCCGGCATCCCGGGGATGCCACCGCCGCTGAGCATCTGCCGCATCATCTTCTGGCCTTCCAGGAACCGGACGACCAGGTTGTTCACCTCGCCGACGGTCGTGCCCGAGCCCTTCGCGATGCGGGCACGCCGGGACCCGTTGAGGATCTTCGGGTTGCGGCGCTCGGCCGGCGTCATCGAGTTCACGATCGCTTCGGCGCGGTCCAGGTCGGCGTCGCTCACCTGGCTGAGCAGTTCCCGGTTCTGCCCCGCACCGGGCAGCATCCCGAGCAGGTTCCCGATCGGCCCCAGCTTGCGGACCATGGCCAGCTGCTCCACGAAGTCTTCCAGGGTGAAGCCCTCGCCCGAGGCCAGCTTGCCGGCCATGGCCGCGGTCTGCTCGGCATCGAAGGTGCGCTCGGCCTGCTCGATCAGGGTGAGGAGGTCGCCCATGTCGAGGATCCGGGACGCCATCCGGTCGGGATGGAAGACGTCGAAGTCCTCGAGCTTCTCGCCGGTCGAGGCGAACATGACCGGCCTGCCGGTGAGCTGGGCGATCGACAGCGCCGCTCCGCCCCTGGCGTCGCCGTCCAGCTTGGTCAGGACTACCCCGTCATAGCCGACGCCGTCGAGGAACGCCTTGGCGGTGGTCACCGCGTCCTGGCCGATCATGGCGTCGACCACGAACAGGATCTCGTCCGGATCGGTGGCATCGGCGATGGCGGCCGCCTGGGCCATCATCTGCTCGTCGATGCCCAGCCGGCCCGCGGTGTCTATGACGACGACGTTGTGCATGCGGTGCCGCGCCTCGTCCAGTGACTGGCGGGCCACCGCCACCGGGTCGCCGACACCGTTGCCCGGCTCTGGCGCGTACACCGGCACACCGGCCTGCTCGCCCAGCACCTGCAACTGCTGCACCGCGTTCGGGCGCTGCAGGTCGGCCGCAACCATCAGCGGGGTGTTGCCCTGCGCCTTCAGCCAGAGCGCCAGCTTCGCGGCGAGCGTGGTCTTACCGGAGCCCTGCAGACCGGCCAGCATGATCACGGTGGGGGGGTTCTTGGCGAACCGCAGCCTGCGGGCTTCGCCGCCCAGGATCTCGATCAGCTCATCGTTGACGATCTTGATGATTTGCTGGGTCGGGTTGAGCGCCGCGGAGACCTCCTCAGAGGAGGCTCGTTCCTTGACCCGGGCGATGAACTCCCTGACCACGGGGAGCGCTACGTCCGCCTCGAGCAGCACTATGCGAATCTCGCGGCAGGTCGCCTCGATATCGGCGGCCGACAGCCTGCCCTTGCCCCGCAGCGAGGACAGGACTTGGGTCAGCCGGTCGGAGAGTGTCTCGAACACGGCTCCAGGCTAGGGCATGCCCTGTAGATCTCCGGCCTGCCGTGCGCCCGGCACAGGTCCCCCCGCACGTCCAAGGGACACCGGGGCCTAACCGGTCAGCGCGGACAGGACCTGAGCCGCGACCAGGCCGCGGGTGGCGGCATCGGTGACCTGCCGACCGTCGGCGCCGACGACGTAGAACACGTCCACGGCTTCCGCGCCGAGCGTCTCGACCCTGGCGGCGCGCACGTCGAGGCCGTTTTCCCCCAGGGCGCGGCCGATCCGCCAGAGCAGCCCGGGGGCGTCGTGCGCCCGCACCTCCACCACGGTGGCGGTGCGTGAGGCGTCGTCGACCAGGGTGACCTTGGGCGGCGCGAGCCACGGCCGGCGGGCGGGCTCCGGGCGGGCGCCGAGCAGCCCCTGCCGTTTCAGCCGGTCCGCCACGTCCAGGTCACCGGCCAGGGCCCGGCGCAGATCCGACGTGACCAGCGTGGCATCCGGCGGCTCCCCGAACGGGCAGGCGACGGTGAACGAGGTCACCGCCATCGCGCCGTGGGAGGTCGCGTTGGCCGAGCGCACCGTTAGCCGGTGCGAGGCGAGCACGCCCGCCGCCTGCCAGAGCAGCCCGGGACGGTCGGGCGCGACGACGGTCACCTCAGCGCCCGCCACCATCGCCGCGGGCTGGCCGGCCTCGGCGAGCGCGATCTGGCCGGGCCGCAGCGGCGGCGGCCCGGGCGGGGCCGCGCCGCCCAGCACGGCCTCCACGCGGCGCACCAGGTCGGCCACGAGGCCCGCCTTCCAGTCGTTCCATGCCGCCGGGCCGGTCGCCTGTCCGTCGGCGATGGCCAGCGCGTGCAGCAACTCCAGCAGCGTGCGGTTACCCGTGGTCGCCGCGACCTGCGCCACGGTCTCCGGGTCGTCGAGATCCCGCCGGGTCGCCATGTGCGGGAGCAGCAGGTGATGCCGGATGGCACTGGCGACCAGTTCGGTGTCCTCGTCCGCCAGGCCCATCCGGCGCGTGGTGTCCCTGGCCACCACCGCACCGGTCACCCGGTGGTCACCGGGCCAGCCCTTGCCGATGTCGTGCAGTAGCGCGGCGATAAGCAGCAGGTCGGGCCGGGCCACATCGCGGGTGAGCGCGGCCGCCCGGGCGGCGGTCTCGACCAGGTGCCGGTCCACGGTGAAGGTGTGCAGCGGGTTGCGCTGCGGCCGGTTCCGCACCCGCTCCCAGTCGGGGATCAGGGCCGGCAGCATGCCCTCCTGGTCGAGCGCTTCCCACACGCTGATCGCGGCCTGCCCGGTGCCCAGCAGGGTGGCCAGGGCGTCCCGGGCGCCGGGCGGCCAGGGCACGGGCAGCGGCGGGCACTCCTTAAGCCGGGCCAGCGTGCGCGGTGCCAGCGCCAGGCCGGCCTCCGCTGCCGCCGCGGCGGCGCGCAGCACGAGCACCGGGTCGGCGGCAGGATCGGCGGGCCGGGCCAGCACGACCTCCCCGTCCTGCTCGACCAGGCCGTCGGCGAGCGGCCGCCGCTGCGGGCCGGCCCGGGCCCGGCCGCGGCGCCGCCGCCCGCCCGGGGAAGGACCGGACCGGCTGCGCTGCGCCGCTCGCAGCGACTGATCCAGCGAATAGGCGATGGTCCGCCCGGCCCCGGCCAGGTGGCGCAGCAGCGCATCGGCGTCGGCCAGGCCCAGGACCCGTGCCACCTCGTCCTGTTCCTGGAGCACCAGCCGGTCGCTGGCCCGGCCGGTCACCTCGTGCAGGGCGTGCCGGGTGTCCAGGATCGCCTCCTGCGCGGCGCGCGCCCGCGGCCCTGGCCCGGGAGCGACCCAGGCCGCGGCGACCGCGTAGATCGCCTCTGCGTCGCGCAGGCCGCCCCGGGCCTCCTTCAGGTCGGGTTCGAGCAGGAAAGCGAGTTCGCCGCTGCGGGCGGTCCGTTCCTCGTGCAGCGTGTGCAGTTCGGCCAGCCGGGTACCGGCGGCCGCCCGCCAGTCCGCGAGCGCGCCACTGCGCAGTTCGCCGGTCAGCCCGGGGTCTCCGGCGACGTGGCGGGCATGCAGCAGGCCCAGCGCCACCCGCACGTCGTGGCGGGCCACCTCGCGGGCGTCGGCCGGGCGGCGCACGGCATGGTCGAGGCGGGTGCCCGAGTCCCAGATGGGGTACCAGATGCGGTCGGCCAGTGCGGCGATGCCGGCCCGCGCGTTGTGCAGCAACAGCACGTCGAGGTCGCTGCCCGGGAGCAGTTCACGCCGCCCGTACCCGCCGACCGCCACCAGCGCTACCCCGGGCTCGGCACCCAGCAGCGAGGCCAGCCAGCGGTCGGCGCTCGCCGTGCGGCGGGCGCGGTCGGCGGAGAAGGAGCCGATCAGGTCGTCGGCGTCCTCGTCGTCGCAGAGCACCTCAAGCCGTACCTTCGGAACCAGGTCGACCTGGTACTCCGCGCCCCGGTACACCTCCGTGTGCCCGCGCTGCCGGCCGTACCCGCTCGCCTCGCTGACCGTCATGCCGTGCACGCCGAACGCCTGCAAGGCGGACTTGACCTCGTCCAGCTTGAAGGGCTTGATCACGGCGGTGATGAGCTTCATGCGACCTGCCTCCCGGGACCGTGCGCTGCGCACCAGCGTCCCCCGGGAGCGTTTCGCGGGTGGTCACGGACTGTTTCCGCCGGGTGAAACGGCCGGCCGTCGTGTTACGCAGATGTTTCGCCGCCGCACCAGCGGCAGCGGCCTAACCCAGGATCGCATCGACGAACGTCGCGGGCTCGAACGGGGCGAGGTCATCGAGCCCCTCGCCCAGGCCGACCAGCTTGACCGGCAGCCCGAGTTCCCGCTGGACCGCCACCACGATCCCGCCCTTGGCCGTGCCGTCCAGCTTGGTCAGCACGATCCCGGTGATGTCCACGCTCTCCGCGAACACCCTGGCCTGGCGCAGGCCGTTCTGCCCGGTGGTGGCGTCCAGCACGAGCAGGACCTCGTCCACGGTCGCCTGCCGCTCGATGACGCGCTTGATCTTGCCAAGCTCGTCCATCAGGCCCGTCTTGGTGTGCAGCCGGCCCGCCGTGTCCACGATGACGGTGTCCGCGCGGTCGTCGATGCCCTGCCGCACGGCGTCGAACGCGACGCTCGCCGGGTCGGCGCCCTCCCGGTCCGAGCGGATCACCTGGGCGCCCACCCGCTGCCCCCAGGTCTCCAACTGGTCGGCGGCGGCGGCTCGGAAGGTGTCGGCGGCGCCGAGCAGGACCGTGTTGCCCTCTCCGATGAGCGCGCGGGCCAGCTTGCCGCAGGTGGATGTCTTGCCGGTGCCGTTGACCCCGACCATGAGCACCACCGCTGGGCGGTCGCCGTGCCTTTTGACGTGCAGCGACCGGTCCATGTCGGCCCCGACCTGCTCGATCAGGTCCTGCCGGAGCAGGGAGCGCACCTCGCCGGGGCCACGGGTACCGCCCACCCTGACCTGTGTCCGCAGTTCGCTGACGATCTGCGCCGCCGGGGCGGCCCCGAGGTCGGCGCCGACGAGGGTGTCCTCGATCTCCTCCCAGCCCTGCTCGTCGAGCCCGTCCCGGGAGAGCAGGCCGAGCAGCACCGAGCCGAACCCGCTCTGGGAGCGCGCGAGCCGCCCGCGCAGCCGGGTCATCCGGCCGGCCAGCGGCGGCGGCGCCTCCGCCACCTCGGCAGGCGGGGCCTGGGTCACCGTGGGGATCAGCAGGCCAGGCTGGCCGGCGCCGTCACCCTCGCCGGGGCCGGGGCGCGGCGGCGGAGGTGGCGCGGGGGGGGCCTCGGGCGCACCGGGCGCACCGGCCCGGCCGGGGCGCTGGCGGGAGCGCAGCAACATGGCGCCGCCGGCGACCAGGGCCACGACGACGAGCACGATGACTATGATCAAGTACTCCATAACGGCCCCAGTCTGGCAGATGGGTCACGGGTCAGGCCCGCTCACGCTCCCGCAGCCGCTGGCTCACCACCATGGACACCCCGTCACCCTGCATGGTTGTCCCGTACAGGGCGTCGGCGACCTCCATCGTCCGCTTCTGGTGCGTGACGATGATCAACTGGGAATCGCTGCGCAGCTCCTCGAAGATCTGGAGCAGCCGCTGCAGGTTCGTGTCGTCCAGTGCCGCCTCGACCTCGTCCAGCACGTAGAACGGCGACGGGCGGGCCTTGAAGATGGCCAGCAGGAAGGCGATCGCGGTCAGCGAGCGCTCGCCCCCGGACAGCAGGGACAGCCGCTTGACCTTCTTGCCCGGCGGGCGGGCTTCGACGTCGATGCCGGTGGCCAGCATGTCGTCGGGCTCGGTCAGCACCAGCCGGCCCTCACCGCCGGGGAACAGCCGCGCGAAGATCTGCTCGAACTCGGCGGCGGTGTCGGCGAAGGCGGCCGTGAACACCTGCTGCACCCGGTCATCGACCTCTTTGACCACGGTGAGCAGGTCCCGCCGGGTCTTCTTCAGGTCTTCGAGCTGGGTGGCCAGGAACGCGTGGCGCTCCTCCAGCGCCGCGAACTCCTCCAGGGCCAGCGGGTTCACCCTGCCGAGCTGGTCAAGCTGGCGCTGCGCGGTGGCGGCGCGCTTCTCCTGCTCGGCCCGGACGTAGGGGATCGTCCGCACCGGCGCCGCGGCCTCCTCTGCCGCCACGAGCTCCACCGGTGCCGCTAGCTCCGCGGCACCGTTCTTCCCCGCGGCGGCCTCCGACGGTTCGGGCACCGGCACCGGCACGTCGGGCCCGTACTCGGCGACGAGCGCGTCGGTGTCCACGCCGAACTCCTCGGCGGCCCGCGCCACGACCTGCTCCAGGCGCATCCGCTGCTCGGCCCTGGTCACCTCCGCGCCGTGTGCGGTGTCGACCACCCGGTCCAGGTCCGCCGCGAGGGCCCGGACCCGCGCCCTGACCTCCTTGAGCGCCTCTGCCCTGCCCTTGCTCGTCTGCTCGGCCGCCTCGCGTTCCGCCTGGGCGGTGGCCAGCGACTCCGCGATCCTGGTCAGGGCGATATCCGCGCCCATGGCCACGGCCCCGGCGACCTCGGCCTGCTGCGCCCGCAGCCGGCGCGCGGCGACCGCGGCCTCGGCCGCCTTCCGCTCGCGCACCGCCGCCGCGGCGAGGTCGTCCGCCCGGCCCGCGATGGCCCGCAGCCGCTCCTCCGCCGTCCTGACCTCCAGCCGGGCGTCGGTCTCGGCCTCCCTGGCCGCACCGGCCCCTGCGGTCAGGCTGTCCCGGTCCGGAGCCTCCTCGCCCGCCGCACCGTGCTCGCCGGCGCCTGCCTCGGCACCGCCGGAGTCCGGCGCGCCCTCCTCGGCCTCGGCGAGCTTGGCGGCGAGCCCTTCCAGCGCGGCGAGATCACGTTCGCGCTTCTTGCCGACCGAGGCGATGGCCGCCTCCAGCCTGGCGGCCTCCTCCTGGGCCGCCCGCGCCGCGCCAGCGAGCCGGCCAACGCGCCCGGACGACTCCGCCGCGGCCTTGTCCGCCGCCCGCACCCCGGCCAGCGCCCGGCTCACGGCCTCGCGGTCCCGTTCCTCGTCGGCCACGGCCGCCGCCAGCGTGGCCGCGGCCTCCCGCGCGGCCTGCTCGGCCGCGGCCATCCCGGCCGCCGCCTCCTCGGCCGCCGCGCGCATGGCCAGCACGCTCGGCGGCTTGGCGGACCCCCCGTGCGCCCAGTGGGCGCCGAGCAGGTCGCCGTCCCTGGTGACCACGCGCAGGCCGGGGCGGGTGCGGAGCAGCTCGCGCGCCTGGGCGAGGTCGTCGGCCACGACCACCCCGGCGAGCAGCCCGGCCACCGCCGCGGACAGCTCTCCCGGCGCCTTCACCAGGTCAACCGCAGGCATAACGCCTCGCGGCAGCCCGTCGGCCACCCCCGGCGCGGATGGCCGTACGGGGCCGGTGCCTGGCCGGCTGGGCCCGGGGCCGGCCTCGGCGATGACGAGCCCGGCGGTTCCGGCGTCGGCGCCCTTGAGCCGGTGCAGGATCGATACGGCGGCGTCGAGGCCGGCCACCGCCACCGCGTCGGCGGCGCCGCCGAGCGCGGCCGTGATGGCCTCCTGGGCGCCTTCGGCGACGGTCAGCAGGGCGGCCACCCCGCCGAGCACGTGCCCGGACCACTCCGGGTCCGCGAGCAGCGCCGCGGAGGCCGCGGTGCCGTCCTGGACCGCACGCAGGCCCTCTTCCAGCGCCTGGCGGCGGGCGACCAGGGCGGCCCGCTCGGCGCTGGCCACCCGCTCGGCGGCACGGCACTGCGCGACGCGTGCGGAGCTTTCCGCGAGCGCGGCGGCGGCCTCGTCATGCGCCGCGGTCAGGCCTGCCCGGTCGCCGGTCCCGCTGGCCGCCGTTTCCTGGGCCTCTTCGTACTCCCGCTGCACGGCCTGCGCCCGGGACGTGGCCTGCTCGATGGCGTCCGCCAGCCGGGCCGTCTCTTCCTCGCTGGCCGCGACGCGGCTGCGCGCGGCGCCCACCTGGCCGCGCAGCCTGGCCAGCTCGTCGGCGCGGGCGGCGGCGGCGCGGGCCTGTTCGGCGAGCAGCCGTTCGGCCGCGGCGAGGTCCGCCTCGGCGGCCGCGCGCTCCCGCGTGGCCCCCGCCAGCCGGGCCTGGGCCGCTTCCAGCGCCTCGCCAAGCACGGCCTCCTGCTCGCGCAGGGATGCCGCCTCCGCGTCCAGCTCGTCAGGATCCCGGCCGGGGCGCTCCGGGCCGGGGTCGGCGGCCAGCAGGGAATGTCGCTCGCGGGCGAGGTTGGCCACCCCGCGCAGCCGTTCGGCCAGCGCGGAGAGCTCGAACCAGGTGTTGAGCGCCGCCTCGAGCCGGGGCGCGTGGAACTGTTCGTCGGCGTCCAGCGCCGATTCCTGGCGGCGCGCCTGGGCCAGCAGGCTGTCCAGCTCGGCCCGGCGGGCCTGGGCGGCCGCCTCGTTGGCCTCGCCCCGCTCCAGCGCGGCCGCGGCGCCCGCGAAGTCGTCGGCCAGCAGCCGCAGCCTGGCGTCCCGCAGATCCGCCTGGATCGACGCGGCCCGCCGCGCGATCGCCGCCTGCCGCCCGAGCGGCCCCAGACGGCGGCGCAGTTCGCCGGTGAGATCGACCAGCCGGGTGAGGTTGGCCTGCATGGCCTCCAGCTTGCGCAGGGCCTTCTCCTTGCGCCGCCGGTGCTTGAGGACGCCCGCGGCCTCCTCGATCAGCGCGCGGCGCGCCTCGGGCCCGGAGTGCAGCACGTCGTCGAGGTTGCCCTGCCCCACGATGACGTGCATCTCCCGGCCGAGGCCGGAGTCGGAGAGCAGTTCGGTGACGTCGAGGAGCCGGCACTGGTTGCCGTTGATGGCGTACTCGCTCTGGCCGGACCGGAACAGCAGCCGGCTGATGGTCACTTCGGTGTAGTCGATGGGCAGCGCGCCGTCGGTGTTGTCGATGGTGAGGGTGACCTCGGCGCGGCCGAGCGGCGGCCGCGAGGCGGTGCCGGCGAAGACGACGTCGTCCATCTTGCCGCCGCGCAGGCTCTTGGCGCCCTGCTCGCCCATCACCCAGGCGAAGGCGTCCACGATGTTCGACTTGCCCGACCCGTTCGGTCCCACGACGCAGGTGATACCGGGCTCGAACCGTAGCGACGTGGCCGAGGCGAAGGATTTGAACCCACGCAGGGTGAGGCTTTTCACATACACCCGCGGGCTCGCCTCTCCTTTCGCGCATGGCCCCGGCGCCGGGGGTCCGGTGGTCGCCCACCGGGGCTGACACCGCGGGCCCCGGCGAAGCCGCCGGGAGGCGGTGAGCAGCCCGGCCGCCACTGCCATGACGCGAAGGCGCCAGTCCGCCAGCCCCTCCGCACCTTACCGCGAGCGGGCGACACAACTCGTGATTCGCGCGCCGGAGGGCTGTCGTGCCGTCCTCGGGGACCGACGCGCGAACCCGGGGCGTGGCAGCCGGGGAACCCGGGACCGGGGGGACGCTGACCTGCTCAAAGTAAGGAGGGACGCCGCCTGGCGGCGTCCCTCTTATCGTCGAGCTAGCTCGACAGATCAGGTCAGCGCGGGCTCACGCTCGCGGGCGACGACGAGAAGATCGTGGCTGGCCTCAGCGGCGAGCACGTCCTTCTCCTCCTGGAGCCTGGCTAGCTCGGCTTCCAGATC
>WNFC01010436.1_pt1 | contig 10942 bp, 10 predicted proteins | sample 5400541 | NCBI WGS metagenome assembly WNFC01 (sample SAMN13153342, study PRJNA577476) | soil metagenome | isolation source: 120 cm saprolite under Douglas fir tree site 2 hole 2 replicate 1 | place: USA:California | collected 2015-04-18
CGTGCAGTCCATCATCCGCGAGCTGCGCGGCGAGAAGATCGACATCATTCCCTGGAACGACGACGTGGTCACGTTCGCGCAGAATTCTCTGGCGCCGGCGAAGATCACGCGAGTCAGCGTCACCAGCGATGAAAACGCCCATCGGCCGCACCTCGACGTCATCGTCGACAACGATCAGTTGTCGCTGGCGATCGGGAAGCGCGGTCTCAACGTGCGTCTGGCAGCGGAGCTGATCGGCGCCAAGATCGACATCAAGTCGGAAGAGGAAGTGAAGGGCGAAGTGGCCGACGCGCTCAGCGCTATGCTGCAGGAAGCGATGGCCGAGACGCGCTCGCAGGTCAATGTCCACGACATCGACGACCTGCCGGCCGAGTTGGCCGACAAGCTGGAGCAGGCGGGCTACGATGATCTCGACTCGGTTCTGAATGCCAGCATCGACGATCTGACCGCCATCGACGGCATCGACGCCGATGCCGCAGCAAAGGTCCTCGAGCTGGCCAGCCGGCACGAAGAAGTCACCGAGCAGCAGCCGCAAGCAGAAGCGGAAGACGCGGAGACCACCGAGACACAGGAAGAAGCGCAAGTGGAGTAGCAATCAAAGAACCCAGGAGAACGAATGGCGGCAGCAAAGATTCGAGTGAGCGACATTGCAAAGCGGATGGGAAAGTCCGAGAAGGACGTCCTTTTTCAATTGCAGTCGTTAGGCGCTGAGATCGCCGATCCGAATCAGGCCCTCGAGCCGGAAGTGATTCAGGCGCTCATTACGGGCAAGAAGCTGGGCACGCGCGCCCGGAGCGTCATCATGCGCGAAGACAAGCCGCAGCCTGAGAAGGCCAAGAAGGAAGCGGTCCGTCCGCCGCGGCCGATCGTCAAGCCGGCGCCGCGCACGAAAGTCGAGGCCCCGAAAGAAGAAGCACCGGCTGCCCCCGCGCCACCGCCCGTCATCATCCCCGAGTTCATTCAAGCCGCCGAAGACGAAGAACGCGCCGCGAAAGAGGCGCCGGCAGCGGCAGCAGCCAGTGTAGCGGCGAGCGTCCCCGCTCGCCCGGCCCAGACGCTCGCCGCTGAGCCGGCGAGGGCGCCGGCGACTGCACAGAGGCCCGCACCAGCCCCCTCTCGCCGCCCCGCGGGACCGAGCGGTCCTCGCGCTCGCTCGCCACAAGGTGCTCGACCGAATTACGCCGGCCAGACGCCGGCAGTTCGGCCTTCGAATCTCGGCACCGGAGCGCGCCCGATGGTGGCCCGTCCTGCCGGCGCTCCAGCGCCCGGACGTCCAACCGGAACGCGTCCGGCGGGAGCCGGAATGCGAGGCGCCGGCGCCGGCCTTCGTCCGGCCGGCATCGGCCGCGCGATGCCTGTGCCGCCGCCGATCATGCCGGGCGCGCCAACCGCACGCCGCAAGAAGCCAACTGACGAAGGCCTCGACGAAGGTCCGCAGAAGAAGAAGCCGGCCGGCAAAGGCGTCAAGAAAACTCGCGAGATGGAAGTCGACGCCGAGCTATTCACCAAAGGGCCATTCTCCGGAACCCAGATCATCGCCGAGGACCTCGGTCCCGACATCGTTCTTCCGGAGCCGGTCGAGGAAGAAGAGAAGCCGAAAGCGCCGTCCGCGCGGCGCGATACGCGCAAGCAGGCCGCCCCTGTCTCGGCGAAAGTTCTGGAATTCAAGAAGCCGACCGGCAAGGTCGCGCTGACTGAAGGCGTGACTGTCAAAGAGCTGGCCGACAAGCTCGGCGTCAAAGCGAACGATCTGATGAAGCACCTTCTCATGAAGAAGGGCTTGATGGTATCGATCAATCAACCCCTGGGCGCCGATCTCGCGCTCGAGATCGCCAAGGACCTCGACATCGAAGCGGAAGTCGTCTCATTCGAGACTGCCGTCGAGCTCGAGGCGATCGAGAAGGGGACTGCGAAGGGAACGACGCCGCGCGGCCCGGTCATCACGGTGATGGGTCACGTCGATCACGGCAAGACATCGCTGCTCGACGCCATCCGCGAAACCAACGTTGCGGGCGGCGAGGCCGGCGGCATCACGCAGCACATCGGCGCATATCACGTCGAGAAGAAAGGGCGGAAGATCGTGTTCCTCGACACGCCGGGCCACGAGGCCTTCACGATGATGCGCGCGCGCGGCGCGAAAGTGACGGACATCGTCGTGCTGGTTGTGGCCGCCGACGACGGAGTCATGCCGCAGACCAGGGAAGCGATCGATCACGCCCGGGCCGCGAAGGTGCCGATGATCGTCGCGATCAACAAGATCGACAAGCCGAACGCGAATGTCGATCGCGTGCGCCGCGAGCTTTCCGAAGCGGGCGTGCTGGTCGAGCAATGGGGCGGCGACGTGGTATCCGTCGAAGTCTCTGCGACCAAGAAGAAGGGCATCGACGATTTGCTCGACATGATTCTGCTGACCGCCGACCTGCTCGACCTCAAAGCCAGTCCCGAGCAGCCGGCGAAGGGCGTAGTGCTCGAGGCGCGCAAGGAAGTCGGTCGGGGAATCGTGGGGACCGTGCTGGTGCAGGACGGCACGCTGAAGATTGGCGACCCGTTCTTCTCCGGCTCGACGTACGGACGTGTGCGCGCGATGACGGATGAGCGGGGCCAGAGAATCAAAGATGCCGGACCGGCGACTCCGGTGCAGGTCACCGGATTCGATGATGTGCCAAATGCCGGCGACCCTCTGCAGGTCCTCGATGATGAAACTGAGGCCCGCATGATCGGTCAGATGCGACAGGAGAAGGCGCGCGAGGCCGCGCAGGCTGGATCGTCGCGCATGTCGCTCGACCAGCTCTTCCAGCGCATGCAGCAGGGCATCGTAAAAGAATTGAACGTCATCCTGAAAGCGGACGTGCAGGGTTCGGTGGAAGTGCTCAACGATACGCTGCGCAAGCTTTCCACCGACGAAGTCAAAGTCAGCGTCATCCACTCCTCGGTCGGCGCGATCTCCACCAACGATGTGCTCCTGGCTTCAGCATCGGAAGCGATCGTGGTCGGATTCAACGTCCGCCCGGAGCGAAACGCGGCGGAGCTGGCGGAGAAGGAAGGCATCGACATCCGCCTCTACACCGTCATCTACAACCTGGTCGACGAGATCAAGGCCGCGATGACCGGATTGCTCGAGCCGAAATTCGAAGAGAAGTTCCAGGGTCGAGCGGAAGTGCGCAACACGTTCAAGGTTCCGAAGGCGGGCACGGTCGCCGGCTGCATGGTGGTCGACGGCATCATTCCGCGAACGGCCAACGTCCGCCTGCTGCGCGACAACCGCGTCATCTACGAAGGAAAGATCGCCTCGCTGCGGCACTTCAAGAATGACGTGTCCGAAGTGCGGCAGGGATTCGAGTGCGGCATTGCGATCGAGAAGTTCCAGGACATCAAGATCGGTGACGTGATCGAGGCCTTCAAGGTCGAGAAGCTGGAACCGGTACTGGCATAACGTACGGCCGGCTCTCGAGCCGGCCGGGACCGCCTGAGAGGCGGTCCTAAGTCGAGATGATTGTCGCGGTCGCACTCTTCGAGCTCCACATCCCCCATGCCCAGTCGCTGAAGGACAAGCGCATGATCGTGCGCAGCGTGCGCGACAAGCTCCGATACCATTTTGATATCAGTGTCAAAGAGGTCGCCTTGCAGGACCTCCATCAGCGCGCGCGCCTGGCGGCTTCGTTCGTGGCGCTTGACAACGCCGCCGCCGACGGGATCTTCGAGAAAATCCAGACAACCGTCACGTCGAACGGCGACGCCACGCTCAACGGCTGGACGACGGAGAAGCTCGATTTCGACGAGACAGTTGTTCTGACCTGATCATCAATAGTTCGTTACTGTTTTCGGTGATCACGAATATCGTCTGGTCTGCAATCGCGACATTGTGAGGCTCGTGCATCACCGCGAGCGTCGGACCAGGCCGCGGTCCACTGGCCGATCCATACACGACGCTGACCGTGTCATCAGCAGCGTTGATGAATGCCGCGTCGGCGAAGCGATCGCCATTGAGATCGCCGGTCGCGATGCGCCAGCATCCGCGTCCAATCGCGACACGCTGCGGGGATGCCGTGAAATGCTGATGTCCGTCATTGCGAATCCACGTCAGACCGTCGCGTGAAATGTCTGTGATATGGCCCGAATAGTTGGCCACCAGGATATCGGGGTGGCCGTCACCGTTGACGTCAGCGACCGCCACCATGAACGGCGTCGGACCGGCGACGATCGGCGATTGCGCGGCCTGTTGAAAATGTCCGTGCCCGTCGCCGAAGAGGATCGAGACCGTATCGAATCCGGAATTCGGCATCAGCAGATCGATGTGACCGTCGCCATCGAGGTCGGCAGCCACGACATTGATGTACGGTTTGCGACCGATCTCGATCGGAGTTCCCGGACTTTGCCAGCCTCCTCGGCCGTCTGCCAGAAGGAGCGTCAGGCGGTTCTCGGCCCAACTGTCGGTGATCAAGTCGACATGACCGTCGCCGTTGACGTCCGCCGCAGCGACTGTGTGCGGATGCGGATTCGAATGGACATGAACTTGACGCGAGGTGAAGCGGCCGCCGCCCGCATTGTGCAAAACGGTGAGGTAGTCGGTGTCATGATTTGCAATCACGACGTCGATGCGATGGTCGCCATCGAGATCGGCGGCGGTCATCTGCGACGGATTCGCGCCGCATCGCGCATCCTGCGGAATTGCATGCAAGCCGCCGTTCCCGTCGCCTGCGAAAACCAGGAGTTGCTCGTCGTTGCCGCAAACGGCGACGTCGGCGCGGCCGTCGCCGTTGAAATCGGCAGCTACGAGAGATTGCGGGCGAAATGCCTGGGGCAGGGCAACGTGGACGGCGGCAACCGCAAAGAGCAGGGCGAGCATGTCTATCGGAGACGGAAGTCTACGTTGCAGCGATTCTGAATCAGGTGACAGATCGTTGGCCCGTTGCCTTCGAATCGGATTTCGTCCTGCTGATTGATGCCCGGGCCGCGGAGGCGAATGTGAATGTGCGCGGGGATGTCGCGATTCGGATAGGGCGCCGGCCTGATCGTGTCGATGGAGTACGAGCCGTCGCTGGCAGTAACTAACGTTCCACCCAAACGCGCCGGACCTTTCGAGCGGTCGCGGCGATAAAGGCCCTGCGCATCGGTGTGATACGCGTAGATCTCGACGCCGCCGTGCGGCTTGCTGTCGGAACCGAGCACTCGGCCGTTGATCATGATCCGCTGTCCGGGCTCGTTGTCCGCCGCGATCTTCATGTGGGATGGAGAAGCGTTGGCAACCAGTGGAATTGCAAGCAGCGCCAGAAGTGCAAATCGAGTCATCATGGTGTGAAGACGCATTGCGGTCCGCGCGTGTTAACGCGTTAACACGCGTGCCGCCGGATCCGTCCTTTTGACGTCGATGTCTGCCCGACCCGACTCCGATCTCGTTCGCGCCGCGCAGGCAGGCGACGTCGCATCGTTCGAGCTTCTCTACATGAAATATGCGCCGGTGGTGCATGCGATTGTTCTCGGCCGTCTTCCGGCAGCGGATGCCGACGACGTCACGCAGAATGTTTTCATCACCGCCTACACGAAGCTGGTATCCCTGCGTGAGGTGGCCGCGTTCGCGGGCTGGATCACGCGGATCGCGCGAAACGCGGCCGAGGATCAACGGCGCCGCACGGGCGATTGGACCCAGCTCGACAGCGACTACGCCGCGCGAGCGACGCAGGCGGATGCCGCCGAGGCGGCGCATGCGCTGGCGGCCATTCGGGCGCTGCCGGAGGCGTATCGCGAGACGCTGATGCTGCGGCTGGTGGAGGGAATGTCGGCTGCGGAGATTGGGGAGCGCACCGGCCTGACGCCGGGATCGGTGCGCGTGAATCTGCATCGCGGAATGCAATTGCTCCGCGAAGCTCTGGGTGAGGGTGACACATGAACGAAGAACGGCTGGAAACGCTGCTATCGGTTTATCGCTATCGCGGCGCGATGCCGGATTTTCGAAGTGTGATTCCCATTCGACGGCAGCGAGTGTGGCCCTGGCTCACCGCTGCAGCCGCGGCGCTCATCGCAATCGTCGCGATCATGCAGTGGCCGCGTCCGAATCAGTGGCACACAACCGCAATCGTTCCTCGTGTGCTGCACTGGGGAGACGTCGTGAGCACGCGTGACTCGCAGATGCAACTGCGGTCGCGAGCTGTCGGCGTCATCGATGTCGGTGCGCACACCACTCTTCGCCTGGTTGGCCGCAACCGATTCGAGCTCGCCGCGGGGATGATCCACGCGAAGACGACGTCGCCGCCAGGCATCTTCATCGTCGACACCCCTCGCGCCCGCGCCACTGACCTCGGATGCGAATATACGCTCGCGGTCTCGCCCAACGGCGAAGGGATATTGCGCGTCTCGTCGGGTTGGGTCGGCTTGACGCGGGAGTGGGACCAATCGCTCGTTCCTCAGGGCGCCAAAGCCATCATCCGTGCCGGCGGGCAGCTCAGTCCGCCGATTTTCGAAGATGCAGCGCCGGCATTTCAGCAGGCGGTGATTCGAGGCGACTTGAAGACCGCACTTCCGCTCGCGCGCCGCCGCGACGCGCTCACCCTCATCAACCTTTTTCGTTTTGCGAATGAGGAAGAGCGGCTGATGATCTACGATCGGCTGAATACGCTCGTTCCGGCCCCTCCGACCGTTACACGCGACGCCATCCGTTACGGGAGCATCCGCACCGTCGAGCCGTGGTGGCCGGACGTTCTGAAGGCCAGCGGGGTCACATCCATCAAAAAGAAGAAGAGAGTTGACCCCCGCCCGCCCGAGTAAGGCCTGTAAGGTTGGTAAGGCCTGTAAGCTTGGTCGGGGGTACGACCCGGGTACATAGCTGACAGATCGGTCCGGGAACATGGTTGACACTTCCGCATTACGAGAAGACGGGAGAGCCTATGCCATGGGACGAGAGGACGGCGACGAAGCTTCGGATGGAGTTCATCGTTGCATGCGAGACAGAGAAGTACACCTTCACCGAGTTGTGCGAGCTGTTCGGTGTGAGCCGCGAGATCGGATACAAGTGGCTCCGCCGGTTTCGAGAAGAGGGCATTGACGGACTAAAGAACCGCTCGAGGGCGCCGAAGTCATGCCCGCATCGGGTCGACGATGCCACGACGGAGATGCTGCTCGAGGCCCGACGTAAGCATCCGACCTGGGGGCCAAAGAAGCTGCTGCCGTGGCTGGCGCGGCGGCATGATGAGTTGCGATTGCCGTCACGCAGCACGGCGAGTGAGATTCTCAAACGCGCAGGACTCTGTGAGCAGCGGCGCCGACGCCGTCGACTCGAGCATCCAGGAAAGCCGATCACCAGGGCAACCACATCGAACGCGTTGTGGGCGGCCGACTTCAAAGGCCAGTTCCGCATGCGGGACAGCAACTACTGCTATCCGCTGACCGTGACCGATCAGTACAGCCGATACGTGCTTGCATGCAAGGCTCTGCCCTCGACGAATTGGCTGGCGACTAAATGCGTCTTCGAGAACCTCTTTCGCGAATACGGACTGCCTGAGGCCATCCGCACAGACAACGGAACTCCCTTCGCGACCATCGCGTTGGGCCGGCTCTCTCGTCTGTCGGTCTGGTGGATCAAGCTCGGGATCCGTCCTGAACTGACCCAACCCTCACATCCCGAACAAAACGGCCAACACGAACGCATGCACAAAACACTCAAAGCAGAGACCACTCGACCTCCAGGCGCAGATCTAAGAGCGCAGCAGCGAAAGTTCGACCGCTGGCGTCGCGAGTTCAACGACGATCGCCCTCATGAGTCGCTCGCCGGCATGGTCACTCCAGCTAGCCTATACGTTACTTCGCCACGCCCCCTCCCCAAAAAGATCGAGCATCCGACCTATCCGTCATACTTCGAAGTGCGGCGGGTCACTCACAACGACGGCATTCGGTGGAAACACGCCTGGATCAACGTGAGCGCGACACTTCGCAGGGAGTACGTCGGCTGTGAGGAAGTGGATGACGGCGTCTGGTCTGTCTGGTTCGGACCTCTACTCCTGGGCCGCTTTGATGAACGTGAGCTCCGAATCCATGGCGTGCGAGGCCTACAATGAGCTAACTGCGGCAAAGTGTCAGCTATGTTCCCGGACTACTTTGTCAGCGATGTTCCCGGCCGTTCCGGTGGACGCGAGGCACGTACCCCGTCCAAAGTCACCGGCCTTACAGGCCTTACCGCGCTGGGAGGGGCGGCAAGGGATGCTGCCGCCCTCCTGAGTTGTTATGCTCCCGAGGCATGCGTAAAACGCGCAGGACTTCGCGGGTAGGCGAGACCCTTCGGGGCGCGATCGTCGAGGTCTTCCGTCACGATCTCAAGGACAGCCGCCTCGCGATGGTGACCGTCACGGGAGTGGACATCAGTCCCGATCTCCACTTCGCGCGCGTCTTCATCAGCGGTCTGAACGAGGATGAGACGAAGAAAATCGCGTGCGATCTGAATGCGCAAGGCGGGAAAGTCCGCCATTTTTTGGGGAAGCGCATTCGCCTGCGAACGACGCCCGAGCTCGACTTTCAGTACGACGAGACCGGCGCGCGCGCCGACCGCATCGAGCAATTGCTGAGCGACATCAAGAAAAATGACGAATCCTGACACCGCAGCCCAGGAAGTGGCGGAACGCGTTCGCGTCGGCCGCAATTTTCTGATCACTTCACACCGCAATCCCGACGGCGATGCTCTCGGCAGCGGACTGGGATTACAACGCCTCATCCGCAGGCTGGGGAAGACAGCGGCTATGCAGGTGCGCGACGGATTCAATCGCGCGCTCTACAACATTCCGGGCGCGCACGAGGTGGCGGTCACCGACACGCTGCCGCCCGATTATCCGAATGGTTACGACGCCATCTTCACGATGGAGTGTCCGGAAGTGGAGCGGACCGGATATCCGGTGCTGCCCGGTCCGGTCGTCAACATCGATCATCACCTCGGCAACACGATGTACGGCGAAATCAACTACCTCGATCTCGAGGCTCCTTCGGTCGGCGAAATGGTGATGCAGCTCAATCGCAACTTCCTGCGCGTTCCTCTCGATGCCGAAACGGCCACCGCCTTTTATGTCTCGCTCGCAAGCGATACCGGTTTCTTCCGATATCACAACACCACCCTTCGGGCATTCCAGGCAGCCGAGGAGCTGGTGCGGGCCGGGGCGGTGCCGGGCGATATTTCGTTATGGATTAATGAGAGTAATTCTCGCGGATCGATCAAGCTCCTCGGCCTCTGCCTAACGACCCTCGAGGTCACGCCCGATGGAAAGATCGCTACCATCGAGCTGCCGAAGCATTTTTTCGCGGACGCCGGCGCCACGCCCGAAGATACCGAAGGCATCGTGAACTACGGCCGCTCGATCGACGGCGTGCTCGTGTCGGCGCTGCTCAAGGAGATCGACGACAAGACGACCCGCGTCTCAATGCGCGCAAAGCCGGGGATCGACGTGCAGGCGGTGGCGTCGATGTTCGGCGGGGGCGGGCACAAGGCAGCCTCCGGGTGCACGATGCCGTTTGGGATGCCGGAAGCGAAACGGAAATTGATCTCGATTCTGGAGCAGGTGGTTTAGTGGAACCGAAGCGCTCCATCGACGGCGTCGTCCTGATCGACAAGATCAGCGGCATCACATCGCATGATGTGGTCGAGAAGTTTCGCCGGCGATCGCACGTGAAGAAAGTCGGCCACACCGGGACGCTCGATCCGCTCGCCACCGGACTGCTGGTGCTCTGCGTGGGGAAGGCCACGCGCCTCCAGGCGTATCTGATGGGGATGGAGAAAACGTACGAGGGCGTGATCCAGTTCGGCTGGGCCACCGATTCCTACGATGCTGCCGGCACGCCATCCGGCGAAGTGCGCGAGGTCAATGTTGAACACATCGATTTCAACCCGCTGGTCGCGCGATTTCTGGGTGAGCTGGAACAGATGCCGCCGCAGTTCTCCGCGAAAAAAGTGCAGGGCGTGCGGGCGTACGAGCTGGCGAGAAAAGGGAAAACGGCGGCGCTGACGCCGAAGCGCGTCACGGTGTACGAATTCGAAATCCTGGGCGTTACCGGATCGACAGTACGCTTTCGCGTGCGTTCCTCCGCCGGCACGTACATTCGCTCGCTGGCCCATGAGCTGGGAATCGCGGCCGGCGTGCCCGCGCATCTGAAAGCGCTGCGGCGGACGTCCATCGGCAGGTTTCAGATCGACGACGCCCTTCCGTTCGACCGTCTCGACGGAGCGGAAGTCGATGCGCTCGTGCAATCGCCGCATTTCCAAGCGCTGTCGGATGTCGATCTGCCCCTCGAAAAACTGCGCATCGACTGGTCGCAGCAGGGGAAGATGATGCGCCTCCGTCCGCGTGCAAAAGGGCGATCTCCTGGCCCTCGGCAATCCGCACGATCAGTTGGTCGTCATCGGCGAGGTCGTCAACGTCCTGCGGGAGGGTGGGCCGGTGGAAGTGCGTCCGAAGGCCGTCCTGGCGGGGTGACAGATTTTCGATTTTCGATTTTGGATTTTGGATTGGAGCGCGGGCAATCCAAAATCCAAAATCTAAAATCCAAAATCGCCTCTCTGAACATGTTCAAAAAAGCCCTTGACAGGGGGACCGCCCGGCCTTAAATTGAACATGTTCAAAAGCGAGGCCCGCCATGAAGATCGTCATCCCCGGAGGCTCAGGTCACATCGGCGGCATCCTGGCCCGCTCTTTCGAACGCGAAGGGCACGAGGTTGTCATTCTCACGCGCGGATCGAAGGTCTCAGCGGGGCGGGCGGTCGGGTGGGATGGCCGGACGCTCGGGGCGTGGACCTCCGAGCTGGCCGGCGCGGATGTGGTCATCAACCTGGCCGGTCGAAACGTCAACTGCCGCTACAACCCGCGCAATCGCGCTGACATCATGGCGTCGCGCGTCGACTCGACGCGCGTGATCGGCGAAGCGATCACCCGATCCATCTGGCCGCCACGGCTGTGGTTGCAAACCAGCACCG
>WNFC01023315.1_pt1 | contig 10941 bp, 6 predicted proteins | sample 5400541 | NCBI WGS metagenome assembly WNFC01 (sample SAMN13153342, study PRJNA577476) | soil metagenome | isolation source: 120 cm saprolite under Douglas fir tree site 2 hole 2 replicate 1 | place: USA:California | collected 2015-04-18
TGCTGTTAGTGAGGCACATACAGCTGGCATATAACTATGTATGTAAACAGAACAAACTGTTTGGGTTTCATTGTATCAAGTAGGTTGCTCCTCGACGAAGTTGAAAACACAATTCGCGAACAGTATGCCGCCCACAGGAACAGATGTATACGGCCAATGGACAGACCTAGCTGGTGTGCGATGGGGACGACGATGCGAAGAGGGGTGTGACAGGTCCTTGAAGCGCGCATGGACAGACCTAGCTGCCCCGCGCTGCGCGCGGGATCAGCTAGTTTAATAAAAAAGGACTCGGAACACTTCTTTCTAGACTAGAATCAAGAAAATGGCCGAGTACATATCGTGCCGCCTAAAATAAATAAAACTTGGGCACATCATGCTCGGTTGTAGCGTAAAAGTTGAGACGTCTCTAAATAAAATAGTCAAATCGCAAGCACCATAGGAAGGTTGACTGAAAACTGTGACCCCTTAGATCTCATGTAAACCGTTGTATGCTTGTTGATTAGGTCGCAAGGAGGATTTAGAGTCAATAAACGGGCCGCTGTAGTTCATTGTGGGAATCATCGAGGAGGTTTCCTGTGTCGGGTGCGTACTTGGGCCTGAAAGATCCTGAGGAACATAGTCATCTCATCAGCCGTGTTTTCGTATGCCCGCATGTGGCTAGGTGAAAAAAAAAACACTCACGTAGAATCTCGGTGTTTCAACGGCGAGTGGATAAGGCACCACTGCCTGCCCCATGTCGCCTTCACCATCGATAGACACAGCAGATTGTGCAGAGCGAGCACGGCGGTGGCGGATGGTGAACCATGACACAATGACGGTGATCAACGCTGCCCCAACAATGCCACCAATGATGCCCCCCGCGATGACGCTAGTATTCGTGCTACCCTCAGGCTTTGAAGACGAATTCGATGCCAGTGAGGACGACGTCGTCTGAGGCATGACTGTGGGTTGACTGTCCGTGGTCGAGGTTGGGGCAATTGGAGGCTGAGTGATACCTGTAACCTCGGGCGAATCTGTGACAGAGCCAAGAATACGTAAAAGTTGGGATTCGATGGCAAAACTACGCACCACCAAAAAGCTGCGCTGCGGTTAGATTCCAGGTATCATTGGGCTGCAGGGGCAATGAGATGTGATTGACTGAGAAGAAAAAGAACAGATATGAGCCTACGGTTGTGTCGAGATATGCCCAGCTTGGTACTCGTATCCCTGCTGGGATGGGTTTAGGGTAGCTGAGGGATAAAGTTGAGCTCAGAAGCTGCCAGTCGGGGAGATGATTTGCAACCTACGTTCCGGCAGCTGCAACTAAGCTACAATTGATGGTACATGTAGAGTAGCTGATTACACATTGGTACATTTTGGTGCCCATAGCGTAACACTATCGACGCACGTAATCCACGGCCGTCCCTGGCACGCATCACAAGCACTGATGAGATTGTATGCGACTGTATTGCACAAGCATAAACTGCCATTGTCTTGACCGTTCGGACCGAGGTATGAATTCTGCGGAAGCAGAGCAGGGATTGAAAATGCTGGATATGTGATAATGAGCCAAACTCGCGTGCATATCTTGAGAGTCAGTAGAACACTGTGCTGACCACCGTTGTTACACGCGGCAGCCAGGTAAGCTGCGACTAGACATGGTCCCTGTCCGAGCGAGTTGAGCGACTGAGGGCATTAGTTTTGGAGGAAAGGACGATCATTTTCACGAATTGGCCAATCAGCCAAGAAGGGACTCACCCACGCTAAAGTGGGCGTTGAGCAGTTCGGCGCATTGACTTGTGCATGAGCTGAGCCTACGACGAGGAGCAGGGCCGAGAAATTAAAATGGAGCGAGTCAAACATCTTGCGGGAGGCAATTGTCGCCAATGGGATGGGAGACAGAGCTGTCGACCTCGCCCGGTTGGAAGGCGGAGTGATGAGGTTATAACTATCTCCAAAGTGCCATACTAATAAAAGCCATCGAAACAAAAAAACAACCATCCTCGCATCATGCATCGTCGACGATCATCATGACATTCAGAAGATGGCCACCTTCTAAAATCATACTGTGTCAATAGATAGATCAGTGGTAGGTGAGAAGGAAGGTAAAATTTGAGAGAGGTGGAAAGTGTTCCAGGTCATGTCATGCAAGTCAATGGCATCAGGATCATGATGGATGGAAGCAGATCTCAATCAAACCAAAGAACCGAAGAACCCGGGGCTGCTGCGAGAAACCACCCGTATTAACCGCATTTGGAAATCACCTTCTCCGCGGACGTTTCGGTCGCGTCGCGTCCTTTCCAATACCTCGACTTATCATGGCTGTCCGGATGTCCTCCCCACTCTTGTCTTCCCTCCTTCTATAAAATGACCTATCTAACCTACGCATATAGTCTTCCTACTCGGACGTCTCGGCAGAAACGCTCTGATCCAGCAACTTATAACTCTAACCTTACCAGCCGCACTGAAGAAGTCGGAAGGCCCTTTGTCCGGGTACCGCCGTCGTAAGTTGTTTCTCGTCCACAATAGAGATGTGATGATAACTATCATTTCCGCTAGCAAGGCTAAACTCGTAACTCTCGAGCCGCAATATCTCCAAACAGTTCCTAAATATTTCATCCTATGTCCACTACCCTACCTCGTTGCCTTACCGACGTTACCGTGTCGCTGCATTTGTCGCCAGCGAGCCTTTTCAGTGGGCACGTCATTAACCCAACTTCATCAATTCCGACGACGTGAATGATACAGAACGGGGGCATCATATCAAAGGGGACTATATCCTGGTTGGTGTCATTGAGCGCGCAGAAGACGCCGTTCTTGCCCAACACTGCGGACGAGGTGAGGGTCGCTGACACCCTGTATAGTTCTCATTCGTTCCGTTCCACCATCGCTTCTTCCGCCCTTCCCGGAATTACGCCATCCGACTAAGACTGATATGCTTTCGTAACGTTTTCAGAACCTGAACAATGTGTAGTGGTCATCGAAAAATGAGGTACACCTATGTGGATCTTCCCAAACACCATACTTGTTGTTCTTAGGTTATCAAGTTTGTTGAAGCCAGATCGGGTACACAGGAAGTTAAAGTAGTCGATCGCGATATTTTTCAAGTCCTGGATGGTCCATAGATCTGACACTTGTGATTTTAGTTACAAGATCAAAGCAACTGCTGTAATCCGCTAACAACGCAAGTCGCTTGCTGACTATTTCCGCTCTCGTATGCAACTCGAGAATGTAATAACGCAACATCTTGGCTCCCTTGAAATTCTACAAAGCGTGTCGAAGGCGCTGCGAATGACATCCAAGTAACACGAGTCTTCTGCCTGGCGGCCCTAGTCCTGTACTTCCAAGTCAGGGTTTGATCGATTTGATCATCCAAGGGTTCAAGAGAGCGGTCCCGAGCAAGGCCCTTTTACAAGGCGTTTCCCGATTTTCCAACAAAATGTGGTACAATCACCTGGGTTCACCGTTCACCAACAATGGACACGAGCTACAGCAAAAAAAATTCGTTGGACTCGATCACTTCCTGTATATTACATGTAGTCATATTTTGACACAATGTCTAGAATTACACTGGTTTTCGTGTAGGGACAATACAAGTAAGTATCGTACTGCCTAAATAAATAAGGTCATATATCCGCGGATGCGTCAGTAAATATTCGAGAAGAACACGCTAAGATTAGTTGCTTCTCGAAAGATATAGTAAAGGACCCGGAACAAGTGGAAACTTGGGCCGCCTCAGACCCCTCAGACCTCCGGTAAACCACTGTATGACGGTTGGTTAGGTCGTGAGGAGGTTTTAGTAGAGCCAGCCTGGGTGAAGAGGCCACTATAGTTCATCATGGCGATCATCGAGGATGATGCCTGTGTCGGGTATGTACTTGGGTCTGAAGGGTCCTGAGGAACGTAATTGTCTTATCAGCCGTGTATGTCCGCATGTGGCCAGCTGAGAAAGAAAAACTCTCACGTAGAGTCTCAGCATTTCGATGGCTAATGGGTAAGGTATCGCTGCCCGTCCCATGTCGCTTTGGCTATCGATCAACACAGCAGATAGCGCCCCACCGATAGCACCAACAATGCTCCCCGTGATGATGCCAGTACTACTCGTGCTGCCCTTGGAAGATGCAAGTGGGGACGCCGTCGCCAGATGCGTAACAGTGTATTGACTGTCCGTGGTCGAGGTCGGGGCAACGGGGGCGCTTCCTGTAACCTCGGGCGAATCTGCGACAGAGCCAAGAATACGTAAAAGTTGGGATTCGTTGGCAAAACTACCCACCGCCAGCAAGCTGCGCCGCCGATTCATTCCAGCTATTATCGCGCTATGGGACAATGAGATGGGGTCGACTGAGAAGAAAGAGGACAGATGACTCGGAGCGCACGGTGGGATCGAGATATGCCCAGTTTGGTACTCGTGTCCTTGATGGGATGGGTTCAGGGAAGCTGAGGGACGAATTTGGAGCTCAGAAGCTGGGGGAGATGATGTGCAACCTACGTTCCGCTAGCGGCAACAACGCCGCAATTGGTGATCCATGCACCATAGCTGATCACAAATCGGTACATTTTAGCGCCCATAGCGTAACATTATCGACGCACGCAATCCACGTTCCTCCCTGGCACGCAGCGCAGGCGCTGACGAGATTGTATTCAACGGTGTTGCATTTGCACAAATCGCCATCATCTTGACCGATCGGACCAGTGTATGAATTCTGAGGAAGCAGAGCATGGATTGAAAATGCTGCTTAGGTTGATAAAATCGCACGTATATCTCGAGGGTCAGTAGGGCAATTTTGCTGACCACCATTGTTACACGGCGCGGCCAGGTAAGCTGCAACGAGACACGGTCCCTGTCTGAGCGAGTTGAGCGACTGAGTGTATTAGTTTTGGCGGAAAGGACAGTCATTATCACGAATTGGCCAATCACCCAAGGGGAGACTCACCCACGCCAAACTAGAGACTGAGCAGTTCGGTGCGCTGACTTGTGCATGAGCTAAACCTACGATGAGGAGCAGGACCGAAAAGCCAAGAAGGTGCGAGTCGACCATCGCGTGGGGGCAATGATCGCTAATGGAATGGGAGGCAATAAATATAGTATATATATAAGAGCAGAGCTGTTATATCTATCTCCAAAGAAGAGCCATACTGACAAAGCCACCAAATAGAAACGTTTTATCTCACGATCATGGCATCATGGCATCGTCGACCATCATCATGTCATCCAGAGGATGACCGCACCTTCTAAGTCACCTGGTGCTAACAGATGGTTCAAGAGATATGCCAGTGAGGGCTCAGGACTTTTGTCACCCGGCGCGAGAGTATCCAAGGGTAGTTACCGGTAAGGATACAAGGTCGTCAGACGACGATCGCTGCACCTTGGTTGTTAAGGATGCGAAAAAGTGTTCCCGAGTCGTGCAAGTCAGTTGGCATCAGGATCAGGATGGTGGACGGAAGCCGCCTCTCCCCGGCTTACGCGTATCCGCACTAACCGCATTTGGAACGGACCGTCATACCTTCTCGGTCGTGTTCAGCGCGTCCCGTCCTTCCAAAACCACGGCTATATCGTGACCGTTCGAATGTCCTCTCCACTCTTCTCTTCCTTCCTATCTAACCTATGCATCTAGTCTCTCTACTCGACATACTATGATATCTCGGCAGAAACACTCCAATCCAACAACTTATAACTCTAACCTTGCCTGGTGCCTGGTGATTGAACATGTCGGAAAGCCCTTTGTCCGGGTACCGTGATCGTAAGTTGCTTCTCGTCCACAACAGAGATATGATGCTAACCATCATTCCTGCTAACAAAGACTGAATTCGCAACTCTCGCGCCGCAATACCCCCACAATGGTTCCTCAATATCTCGCATTCAGTTCACCACCCTGGCTGCCTTACCGTGTTGCTGCATCTGTCTTCAGGAAACCCCTTCAGTGGGCACTTCACCAACTCAACGGCCTCAACCTCATCGCTTCCGACGACGAGAGCAATAACGGAAGGTGGAATCATGTCAACGGGGACTTGCGTCCTTGTTGGTGTCATTGAGAGCGCAATGGACTCGCCCGACAGCGCGAATGCAGGGTGAGCCTCGCTAACACCTTGTATAGTTTTGATTCGTTCCGTGCCACCCTCGCTTCCTCCGCTCTTCCCGGAGCCACGTTATCCGACAAAGACTTATACATTCTCGTAAAGTTTATTAGAACCCGAACGTGTAGTGATCATCGAAAAAAGAGGTACACCTTCGTTGCACCTCCGCGTCTCTTCTCAAATATCATACTTATTATTCTCAGGTTGTCAAGTTTGTTGAGGCCACCTTAGTCACAGCAGTCGATCACGGCATTTTAGAACTCAAAGCTGCCATTGCGAACCTCTCAACACAAATAAATGAGATTCCACAACATCAAGTCGTGAAAATATCACTCAAGTCCTGGACGGTCTATAGATCTGACACTTGTGGTCTTAGTTACGAGATCAAAGCGATCGCCGCAATCCGCTAACAACATAAGTCGCTTGCGCTCTCTTCTCTCCGTTCTCGTAAGCGACTCGAGGGTGTGCTAACGCAACGTCTCGGCTCTCTTGAAATTCTACAAAGCACCCTCATTCGTGTCGAAGGCGCTGCGAACGACATCCAAGTAACATGCGTCTTCTACCTGCCCTCCCTGCGGCTACTGATCACTTGTGTCTCGTATAGATCGTGAAGGCATACGAGTGTAGTACCACCTCTCTCCGTGCGCTTCTATCGAACTTATCGATCCCGGGTGACGCCGTGGAGCGCACGTTCGGTTGTCTAGCTGGCGCCTATGCCGATGCACGGGAGCTCGGCGAAGCGGTGCGCTCCGGTATGGATGTGGCGCCAGCGTGGCGATGTCGCGGGGTGATGAGGACAAGATTAACGCCGAGCTCGCTGGCCCCGAGGTCGAGGCGATTGCTGAAGCAGGAGCTGGGAGTGTTTCTGATACAGCCGCACAAGGTCGGGTGCGTCCGAGCACCCGCGGTGGGAATACATCAGATTGCCATCCCGCCGTCTCAACCAGGTATCGCTGAATGATGTTCAGGTGCAAAAGCATCATATCGCTGTGCTCTCTTCATGCAAATATTACGCTTTTCAGGATTATGAACACACGTCTTTCAGGTTTGTTCTGCGTATCGCTGAGTTACACACCATCATCGCATGTTTACCATCCACGACATTAGCATCTTGTGTATTACTATGGTGCTCCGGTGCTCCATAAAGTGATTGCAATTGGTTCCGTTGGAACCCGTAATATTAATTGAGCCCGCTCTGTGCCATACCCGAGTGTTTCTTTCCCCGAGTACTAGTTCTCGGGGTCCCTAAGGAGGTACAACGTGCCAACTGACGTGGCAAACCTCCCCTCACAGGGCCTCACTCGTTCGGTACGTTTTTCTACCCTCGCAAATTCTCCGAGTGGCTGAGTTGGCTGCGTGTGACGCGTCCGAATCCTTTTGGAACGGCAGCCCACGGGCGTTGGCCAAAATGTGGGCCTGCTAGAACTTCTGCCACAATTCCATCTCCAAATCAGTGTAGATCTCACGAGCCATCGCGAGACAATCTCTACCGGTGGGAGTCATCATTGGTGGTGTGGATCAGTGGCAGCCATGTGAATGTCTTGCAATGCCATGTGAGGGTATCTCAATTTGACAAGTGGTACATAAGGTTCACGAGATAATACGGTCTGGCCATGAACTCACGAATCTAGTGTCTCCTGTCACTTCATCTGTGAGTTGTTATGGTTATTTTCGAGAGGCATGAGTCCTCTGTTGCTGCATCCTTGATCCCCAAGTAAAGCACAAGCACAGTTTAGAATTATGTGTCAACTACAATCCCGCGTCTGATGTGTGAATCAGGGCCCATCTGCAACTGCATCAGGAAAACCCTGTGTTTACTTTTCATGCTTTTTTTACTTGCTGCAAGTAGAAAAAGTACCAATACTGGAAAGTACCGCTTACTTGAAAAAAGAAATCCCTTCTACTTTTTAGCTTACTTTTTTTACTTTTTGGTTACTTTCTTTACTTTTGGCTTACTTTTTACATAAATTTTTCCTATACTTTACTTTTTTTCTTACTTTTACATGTACTTTACCAGTCTACTTTTTTCATAAACCTGGCAAGTAAAAAAAAAAGTAGAGGGGATTACTTTTTCTACTTTTTTGCAAAAAAGTAAGAAAAAGTAAAAAAAAGTTACAAAAAGTAAACATTGGGTTTTCCTGATGTGGGTCCATGAGTTTGAAATACGTTTGAGAACCCCACCATGAGCACAGACAGTGTTGCCAAGCTCATATTGTAGCCACAACTTGATATATCCAGTATTTTAGTTCCATCAGATCATTATTTGGTTGAAATTGCTTATATTCAATTTGTTTGCAACATGATCACAGGTCAAGAAAAACAAACATATAACTTGGTACTTGGGAAGTATTTTACTAAGACTATGCATAAGCAAGCCTCATGTGAGCATTCTGAACCCTCTTCATTGATGATTGCATCACATTCTTGGTGCCTTCACCACTCCTGCAAGGTATATTTGGGAAAATTTTGCTAGAACAACTCAGATATTAGTATATTGGTCTTCCTGTCTAACCCTAATAAGATGTACTGATTCCACCATTCAAGAATATCACTAGCATTCTGGTGAGCTGTATCATCCTCAATATCCTTGAAAAAGTCAATGATAAAGTTGTAGAATGATGGGTAGTGGAACCCATTGTGTTCACACTTCCATTCTCATGCAGTGCCGAGTGAAAAGATGAGCTTGGGGGAGGGGGGGGGGAACATAAGGAGGAGCTAAAAACCATAAGATGATGTGAATGCACTTGGGTTGCAGCATATGCAATTGACCTTAGGGTGATGCAATTGTTCATGTGAAGAATGTTGGCAACATTGTGTCGCCTAGATGTAGCCTCAGATGTGTTATGATTGGTAGCAGAGGATGGGGATGTAAAGATGTGTTGGAATGCCTGACAAAGTAACATTATCAATTGATTAATGTTGTTAAACACCTGGTGACTTACATGAACAAGGGGGGGGCCTTTCAGAAAGCCTTCAAGGGGATGCTCTGAATCTCCATCCTCACCTTGATAAAGGTAGCAAAGGAAAAAACTTGATATGATGTCATAACCTGGATCAGCATCTCGAAGCTTAGCATGAATGCTAAACAAGGTAATTAGGCAAAATGAATGGGAGAAATGTGTGGGTGACTCACTTGGGATTATCCCAATCATAATCAATTGGGCAAATCAGCTGGCCTGTAATGTCGTGGCCAATGCCATGTTCTTTCTTCCCATTTGCAGTAAGCTGTTCACCTGAACTGTTACGGTTGTTGATCCATTCTGCGACTGCAGTTTTAAGCCTGCTTGTGTTGTTGCTTGTGCATTGTTGGCACCACACTGCAACTTAAATTCATGTCAGATTGGTTACAAGATGACATATATATGTAGAAAGGTATGAAAACCCAAATAGATATGTTCTGGTAGAATTCCGTGATATTCAATGCAATGATATTCAATATTGACGCGTGGCATGCATGGTGTCTAGCAGACAAGGTGGGGAATTTCCCACGCTTGGTACATGACTAAGCTAAGCTACTAAGTGACTGTATACAAAAAGGAATGTACTGTACTTAAACACAAGCACAAAACAGAATACTAAACTAGTGTGTGATATTAATGAATGTGGTAAGACCTGCCAGATATGCAGATCTAGGGACTAAAGAGTAAGCAAGGTAATCTAAGAGAACAGAACAAAACATGAGCGCGTGCGGGCAAACACGGCCGTGTGCGCACAAATGCGGTGCGTTCGACACTCCCCCTCATTTCGCGCACAGTCGGAACACTGGGGCGAAATGCATTTCTCATGCAGTGGGGGAAAACCATGCTTTATTTGACATGCTCAACTTGGGATGTGGCCAGCGTGCGAGGTGTTGGAGTCGCGCGTGTCGTGCGTGTGACGGGGGCATGACACATTGCCAGGTGGAGGTGGCCGTGCATTGATGCATTGTTCTCCTCCAGCTGCACACCCTCTCGATGGGCCTTAAGACGAATATGACCAGCAACTTCAATGCGGCGTTGCGGTGACAGGTATGGACCCAAGGTGCATCGTATTTTGATGTTTGAGGTGCTAATGGGATTTTGATGTGACAGGGTTGGTTTTCGTGGTGGCCAGTGTGGCCCGTGGCGTCACCCTCGTTTTCGGCCTCAAAAGGCCTCTTCAAGGTGAAAATCTGTCTTCCTTCAGGCTCCCCCTCAATGTCCCAAGGGGGACCCTTCTTAGGAAGTCCAGGGGCCAAGTCCCTTAGGACCAGCGGTGCACCCTCATGCGCAGCCAAGACGCCCGCTCGCAGCGTATCACGCAGTGCCCACTATGGCCCACGTTTGCCCTCAGGCGGGCTCTCTTGCAGCATCTGGTCATGCCTGCGTATGCCCATTCTTGGGGCTTCTTGCGGCGGTGACCTAGGGTAGCCCAAGACTTCTCATGGCGGCAGCAGCGGCGGCATCCTTTGCGGTGCCTGCTTTGGCCTGCATTCGCTCGTGGACAAGCCCTCTGGTGGTGGTGGCGGCGGCGCCTCGAGCCTATGCCTGCTCATGCCCATTGATGGGACTTCTCGCGGCAGCAACCCAGACTCGCCCGAGTCCTTTTGTGACGGCAGTGGCGACGTCGGCGGCAGCAGCTGGAGCTTGCTCCACTCCGTGCTCTCTGCCCTGGGCTCTAACGCCTCGGGCCTCACAGTGGTGGCTTCCACAGCCCCGCTTGCAGGTTCAACACTGGCAGTGCCCTGGGTAGGGGCTGGTGCCGCATTTGCGTCCAATGACACTCTGCCTAGCTCGCGCATGTCAATGACCGTGCGTTTGACTGCCTTCGTGCCCGCCTTTCCGGCTGCGTGGACAGGCCCAAGACCTGCTCCCCCTGGTTCTTCCGGGGGTGTTGGGTTGGGAGGCTTTAAGTGTTACCGCCTGAGCA
>WNFC01009191.1_pt1 | contig 10940 bp, 16 predicted proteins | sample 5400541 | NCBI WGS metagenome assembly WNFC01 (sample SAMN13153342, study PRJNA577476) | soil metagenome | isolation source: 120 cm saprolite under Douglas fir tree site 2 hole 2 replicate 1 | place: USA:California | collected 2015-04-18
TAAGACAAGCAAGAGTCCCAATTTCCTCTCAAAGCATCCCTGCAGCGCGCATGTCCGCCATCAGTTGATCGTCGTCCCGAAATGCCTGTATGATCTGTCGCTGTCGCTCGGGATCTTGCGCATACATCGCTATGATCAGCTCGCGCCGCGCCGACTCTTCTCCCGGTATGGGCCCCAAGGGCGTCATCGGGACCGACCTGCCACCCTCCGTGACATCAGAGTCGTGATCGCCACCGCCCTCCGAGTCCCCGCGGGAGCGGCGAGAGAAGCCGAGTCCCGCGCGGAGAAACGTGCTCATATCGCGCACGGGCATGCCAACGAGGCGATGCAGATGCGTGGAAAACGCGTGTGGCTGGCCGGCGGCGTCGCGACCGGCAACCGTCGTTTCCTGTTGCGAGGCGAGGATGTTGCGTTCCCAGCGCTTGACGCGCCAAAAGCTGAGCAGCGATGTGAGGAGGATGAACCAACCTGGGAAAGATGTGAGTGAATGCGTTCCGGCACCCATCAGATGAGACCAAAAAAAACAAAAAAACGCACCGATGGTCATGAGGAAAAACGATAACCAGTCCGTCGTTGCCTCGTTTGTGACGCTGTTCATGTCGTCCATGGTCGCCCCGGGTATGGTTCCAGAAGGCATTCCATTGACCATGGTGATGTTGAGTTTCCGGTAGTACTCCTCGGCTTCCTCTTTAGTACTAAACGTCGGCTTGGGGGGCGCTGCATCTTCCTGGGCCCCGTTGCTATACGGACCGCCGCCAACGGCCAACCAGCCATTACCAGTCATGTCCTCCTCTGATTTCGTCCGAAGGGCAAAACCATATTGGATGAGGGTAACGCCGAGCCCCGCACGAGAGCCGAAGCGCGCAGCGTGGGTTGTATGAAGGAGATAGGTAAGGAGGAAGCCGACAAACTGGAAGGATATGGATATTAAGAGATTCCACAGGAAGGAAAATACTGATCCAGTGGGAAGGTGATCGATGATCATATCATCCGGTGAGGATGGCGCATGGACGGTGGTTTCCCAGTAAGGGGGGACAGCGTCGGCCTGGGCCGAGGCGTAAGAGGGTGGTGTATCCTTCTGGGACTCTTCTGGGACAGTATAAACATCGTCGCCTGCAGATAATGAGCAAGAAAATCATGAGAGAGGTCAATCAGAGGCAGACCTTCGCGAAGTTGTACCGGCCGTGACGGCTTTGCGGTTACGTTGAAAAAGACACCATCGTTTTGTGTGCCGCCGCCGACGATGCGGGAGGTGGGCTCATAATCTAAACGCAACCGGTGGTGTAGGGAACTGGGTAGAACCGACCTGGCCGTCCTGCGAAACCAGCTGGCGCGAGGTGCGTCTACGTGTCGTACGTCTGATGGAGAGGGGATGCGCCCGTTGGAGTTGCCAATGTCATTCGGAAGGGCGCACGAAGAAGGCCGCGGGGGAGAACCCGGTGGAGGTAGGCTTGCATAGTCGAAGTTCTCAAAGTCGTACCTCCCCGGTGTGGGTGTGTGTGGAACTGAAGGTGCGTAGGAAGCGGGGTTGAGCGGGCGAGACTCTGCGTGGTCGTCGCTCGTATCATCATCATCATCATCATCCTCTTCGAACGCTGCCTCCATCTCGTCATTGAGGAGGGGATCTGTCTGGGGGTTTGGAAGGGGTGCGTATCTAGAGGAGGACATGGAGGGGAGGAGAGTACTAGTGTAGGGGTCGGCTAGGGACAAATAAGATGCTCTTGAGAACCGCAGCACCGCATATAAGCAACAAGTTATATTTTTTCTTTCATTTGTAATCGATTGACGGAGACATAGATACAGCACCGCACCGTATCCCTGCGAGCATCTAGTAGTACTACCGCTACTTGTACTAGGTTTTCCCCGCCTAACCAGCCGTGCAATTACAGTCAAAGGCTGCTCTCGCGCCCGTGTATGTTCAGGTTTGCCACGGCCCTGGCGGTCATCGAACAAAGGTTGTGTCTCAACTGCAACTGCTCAACTGATAACCCTAAATGCCCCTTCTCTAGCTAAAACCCTCCAAGGGAAAGACCCTGACTGGGAAAAATAATACGTCAGGGAGGGGAGAATATGATTGGTTAAAGTCTGATGGCAAACCAACCTTTGGTCATGTGCGATAGAGATCAACGCGATTCGCCTCCCTGACGAGTCGGTTGACACGATGGCAGCTTTCCATACGAGCTTCCATGAGCTGGCCAAATAATTCAAGAAGCCGGGTTCCAGTTTCGGCAGAGGCGTCTCGCTGCATGCGACGGTGGCGGCGGTGGAGGCTGTGCGGACCGATGCCCTCCAACCTGAGCTTAAAGCTTTGTTTGCGCTGCATCCAGCGAGACTTGGGGTGCACTTTCCCAACTGAGGGCGGAGGAGTTGTGGGTTCTGCTTTGATTGACTGCATGTCGGATTCGTCTGTGAGGCCCGCTGATGAGTCGGTAGATGATGAGTCGGAAAGTGCTTTGGCGGTGGCGGCGGCGGTGATGGAATCGCGACCCTTTGCGGTAAGAGCGAGCTCGAGGGCTGCGCGGGTACGGTGTACCCAAAGGGATTCTTGCTGATAGAAGGAGACGAGGGAGTTAAGCAGGACTACCGAGGTGTCCGCAGGGGCATCAGTGAGGGTTTGTGGCGGGGAGAAGGGAGGGGCGGGGAGGGCGACGTGTTCCTGGATAGGAGAGTCTGTGAGGGTGAGGGAGGGCTTGACGTCAAGGGAGAGGAGGGACATTTTGATATTGGGGAATATTGAGGTGGCAGGGGAGGGAGAGGGAAAAGACGAAAGCGGGGGAAATGGAACACGATGGCGTTATAAAATGGGATGAGAGTCTCGACCTTGTGGACCTGGACCGGACCAGGATCAGAAATCAGCGATCACGGTCTCACATTGTCGGGGGGGCTCGAGAGAACAAACAGTGCAACAGCATTCGGTTCGGCGCAGCGCAGCCAATCAGCCAGCACGCCCTGGCCCTGACCAATCCCATCACTGGTCGAGGCCATTCGCTCAATGGCCAATCCCCGGCCCGGCCTAGACCATCCAATCCGACCACCATCCGGCCACCCTCTTTTTCATTTTTCTTCATCATTTTCCCATGTTCTCCTTCTCCCTCATCCTCCTCGTCATCACCGCCGCAATCCCTCTCCCGTTATGGGCCTTCCAGCTACACCATCGTGTCCTGATCCCTTCTTTGCCTGAGGCCCCCTTCCTCAACAGGGCCTCCATCCTTTCAGACGCCGCCGGCAACCCCCGCATCGAGCCTGTCCCGACTCTCAATGCCGACTTTGATGGATTTACAAAGACGGCACACGTCGCAGACGCCCTATACCAATTGGCTCTCGACCCCTACCCCGGCCAAAGTACCTCCCTCTGGCTCATTTCCTCTGTCAAAGCGGTAATATCCACTCCCTCCTCCCTACCCGTCCCTCTCATCTTCCTCTCCCCAGTGCCACTTCATCGACGCTGCCAATGAGCACATCATCCTCCATCTCCCTTACCCCGGCGGCACACCATTCGCCCTCGAATACTTCCTAGACTCGGTCCCGTCTGACGGCACCTGCCCCCCTAGTAAGGCATCTGGCCCTAATCTAGCCTTGCCACATAACGTCACCGTCACCGTCTCTCTCCCAACACGGCCACCACTGTTCGTTGTGCTGTCATCGTGCTTACGTCAGATCCTCCCTCACCGTCCTCCCTTCTGTAGACCACAACTTCGTGTTCCTCCCCCTCTGACTGCGAGTGGTGATCCTGTCGTGCGGGAACCAGAAAAAACGTTCCTACAAAAGTATTGGCTCTACATTGTTATTGCCCTTGGATTTCTCAGTGCGTTTGACTTGCTTGATATCTCTTGATTACCGCTCATTTCTTATTCTGCGTCAGTAATTGCCCCTGGTGCCGAAGAAGGTCCGCGAGGATCTTGACTACCATATCTTGTTACAGTTTTGTGTTCCGTGGAGCCCCGAGGTTATAATAGTAATGGTCATGAGTCACCTGTTACTGTATCCCTTGTGACTGATTTCGTCAATGCTCACACTCACACCCTCGAACTTGATCTCCGGAATAATCCCGCACTTCCTCAAGTACGTCGCTCCTTGGCGCAACGTAGCAGAGCATCGAGAAGTTACCGTCCAGTTCCCCTGTGACGCATCGTTAATACTCCTGCTCCATCATCTGATAAAGCATCCGTAAACAAGTGCACACCAAACATTCTTGACTTGAACCGCTTGACAACGAATTCCCCTCGTCCACATGCCGTTCACCATCCGGCCGGTGGTTCCGGAGGACAGCCCTGCACTCTTGCATATCGCCCTCCTCACAGGTGATGCCGGCCAATCGGCAGAATCGCTACATAGGCATTATGAACTCCCAGGTCTACTCTGGGCCCTACCCTACGTGTCACTTACTCCGGAGACAGCGCATACGTGGGGTTTTGTCCTGGTGGATGACGCGGCGCTGGAGGATGATTGTTTCATGAAGACTGTAAAGGGATACATCGTCGGAACCTCGGACACGCGAGCATACGAAGCAGCAACCGAGGCAGACTGGTGGCCCTCTCTACGGACCCGATTTCCACTCTCAAACAGCGGGGACGAGAGGACGAAGGCGGACCAAGAATATATCGATCTGATTCACCGTGCGCCGGATGTCGCACTCGATTCGTGCCTGGCGGTGAGCCCTGCGCATGTGCATATCAACCTACTGCCGGAGGTTCAGAGGCGCGGTTTGGGACGGAGGTTAATCGGATGCGCTGTGGGGCATCTGTGTGAACGGCAGATTGACGCCGTGTGGGTTGGGATAGATGAGAGGAACATGGCGGCGAGGAAATTTTACGAGAGACTTGGGTTTCGGGGGATCCTCGGCGCACCCAGTAACATGATGGCGCTTGACTTTGAGACCTGGACGGGCGTAGAAGGGGCGAATGGCGGCCAGCCAAGGCATCCATGGACGGCGGGCCAATCAGAGCCGTAGTCGTGACACATTTAATCGAACCAATGAAGAATTGTCGATTAACGATGACGTCATACATGTTATAAGTCCAGCCTGTCCATAATTGGAACCAATCATGTCTTTTGCCAATAACCCCACTTTATCACAGCCAGAGCCAGAGCCAGAGCAGGACCAGGGCCAGCTCGAACACCGCGGACCGCGTGTTCACTTCCAACACGGTTCTCGCTTCCACCCCGAGCCACATGCTCAAGCCATTGATACCATATCCGCTCCTGACCACCGCGATCCTTTCCTCCATGTCAGCCACACACAATCCGTGGATCGCTCCTCCAATGAGTCCACGTCCCCTCAGCGCTTCACCAATCCCTTTGGTGCGGGCGAATGGGAGTGGGAGGCCGACAACCCCATGTCCAATCCCGCACTCGACGGTGTCACCCTCTACCACACTCAATTGCCCGTCTACGGCAGCAGTACCCCCGCCGCCGATTTCAATAATCTCGAAACCAACCAAAAGGCCTTCCGTGTGTCTCAGGTCGAGGCCCCACCGACACGTGATAGCTATCTCTGGTCTTCTCGTCGACACCCTTACGACATCGAACCACCGTCCCGCGTGTACAACGACGCCACGTTCGGCCCGAGGAGGCGTCTCACCCTTGAATCACCTGAGGCCCGACGTGACAGCGTCAGTGTCAGTGGAGGCCCTCGGTCATTGCCGCCAAGATATTCTATGCAAGACCCCATCGATGCCTCCCTGCCTCCCATGCCGCGGAGATTTCGAGGTGGTTTTGCGAACATGCTAGAGCTATGGCGCGTATACTGGCAGCAGGCCCCAGACCAGTCCGAGTTTGTCATTCCGCACGATGCGCTATCTGGTGATGTCCGCTCTCGTCCTTGGTTGGTGCGCGCGCAATCGAGTTTCGGATACGACCCGGATGACCCGAAGATCACCGGATTGAAAAAGGTGTCGCAGGACGACCCTGACGACGCCGAGAGCCAGTGCAGGCAACAGATGAATCTTCAGTACATGTCGTACCGCCAGCGCCGCAAGGAAGCCCAGAAGATCAAGATACAGTTTAACGTCACTTGTAAATTTCACTTTTCTCTCTCCCCACCTGACTTGTCCGTTCTGACACCCTCGGCACTGATTCGCCCAACCCCGCTTTTTTCCCCGTCTTCTTCCTAGCTATTCTTAGTCGCCAGCAATTCATAATGAAACTTGCTCGCTGCCTCATGGCTTTTGGTGCTCCCTCGCACCGCATCGAGTCCCAGCTCGTTGCTGCTGCTCGTATACTCGAGGTTGACGCCGAGTTCATTCATCTCCCAAACCTCATCATCGTCTGCTTTGGCGACCCTGAGACGAAGACCTCCGAGACCCACTTTCTGCGATGTAGCGGCCGCCTCGCTCTCGGGAGCCTTCACAAGGTGCACCAAATCTACCGCCACGTGGTGCATGACGAGATGAGCGCTCGCAGGGCGACGGAAGAGCTGCTGCGAATATTGGAAAGCAAACCGATCTATGGCATCTGGACGAGATGCTTTATCGCCTTTTGGCTGTCTGCGCTGATCTGTCCCCTGGCATTTGGCGGCTCATTCTTGGACATGTTCGTAGCCGGCTTCGGAGCCTTTGTGCTGAGCGCATTGCAGCTTACCGTCGTCATGAAGAGCACACTGTACGCGAATGTTTTCGAGTGAGTCGCACTATAGGTGAGTGAACCTCTGCGTGCTTGCTAAGCATCGATCTACCAGAATCACAATCGGTATCTTCATCTCGCTTCTCGCCCGCGGGCTCAGTAGCTTGCACAGCCAAATTTTTTGCTATTCTGCCATTTCCTCGGCTGGTATCGTTGGAATTCTTCCCGGCTATCTCATTTGTAGGTTTTCTCGTTGCTATCGGTTCTCCCCCTTTGTCACTCGCACCCATCAGTGTCAAGCTCTCTGGAACTGGCTTCTAAGAACATCCTCTGCGGTTCTGTAAAGATGGTCTATGCTCTCATCTACACACTGTTCCTCGGCTTTGGTCTTCAAATAGGCTCCGATCTTTACCTACTGTTTGATGTCAATACTCGACACAATCTCGCCAGTCTCAACGCTGCCTTGTCTCGAACCATCGTCTATACTGGCAGCTTTATTGTGGACAATGGTACATTGACTCGCCCGGAGTTGCCCTCCTTTGGTTCATTCACTTTCACGGATGGCTCGGCACCCTTGTCCATACACATGCGCCAGGGTTGCTTCCGTCCGCCGGAGTACCCTTGGTACCTCCAGCCATTCCCATTCTGGTCACAATTCATCACCGTACCGCTCTTCTCAACGTTGAGCTCGCTGAGTAACCTGCAGCCATGGCACGAGCTGGACCTCGTTGTGATGGTCGTCATCTCATGTATTTCCTTCGCGGCGAATAAAGCTGCAAACCACTTCATCTTCAACAGGTCAGATATTGTGTCGGCTATTGGCGCGTTCGTGGTCGGTTTGCTCGGGAATATTTACTCTCGTATGTTCGGTGGGACTGCGTTCACAGTCATGGTCACGGGCGTGCTTTTCTTGGTCCCTGTACGTGTTGCTGTCCTCTCGATTACGTCCCGGGGCAACGTTAGTGGGTTTCTACTCTCCTCGGCTGACTTTTTTTTTTCCCTTTCAAGTCGGGTCTCTCGCAGGCTGGCGGAGGGGCGATCGCCGCCTCTGGCAATGGGATTGACATTGGGAGTGCTATGATAGCGGTCACAATCGGTATCACGGTTGGACTATTCATGAGTCAGGCGCTCGTGTACATGTTTGGAACAAGAAAGAACGCGGCCATGTTCTCGTTCTGACCTCTCCTCCGCCGTCCGGTGCGCGCACGCTGCGCAGGTGACCTATACATGCGTATTATGCGGGGACCTGTTTTCTAGACCGTACAGTAGTTACGGATTTTATTGTCGTTTTTCTGATTGTATGACCACGAAGCCCCTCGCCCACCGCACTTTCCCCGCCGGTTCAACTCACCTGTAACACATGCATGCCAAGACGCCAAGACCACGTTTGTTCTATTATTATTTTCATATATTCCGGTTTTTCAGGGGCGTAAAGGGGTGAGGACAGTCGTCTGAGTCTGAGAATTACCCGCCCGAGACGGATCAGGTAGTGTTCCCCAGGCTCACCCCCACATCATCACACATGTCATTTATTAAATGCGCCCCGGGGCGTACTTGGTCGGCGACCGACCGCCGCAGCCGCGCTCGGCGGATGGGGGTGTGTAATAGAGGCTGACCTAGCGCTGACCAATTCATCGGGATTTCTGAACGTGACTCCGTCGCCATCAAATTTGATAACCGGCATAGCGCCCTGTGTGCCTTGATCTATAATAATTCATAAGGCCGGCCTGCGTTTCAGGAGGAAGAAAACCGGAAGCCGAACAAACTTTGACTCGTTGTCTCGCTACCTACCCCACAGAGATCTCAGGCTTCCCGGAAGTGGGTGGGAAGGCGGAGGTACACACCCCTATCTATATTTCTTTGTTTTACTTTGCTTGTGGAACAACCATCTGTTGATGATAGAGCGTACAGGAGTGTTTTCACACCTGCTAGATTATCCATTCATTACGCGGCCCTCCTCCCCTTCGGACACCTATCTTTTCTCGCATTTCCTTCTACACCCGGCCTAACCCATAGCTTTAGAAACGTACCGCTGGGGACTTCTCCACGCTCTCGATCGGCACCTTGTGGCCAACGAGCGTTCGAATGTTGTTGATGCCGTATCTATGATGGTGGTATTCTAGTGCTCAACGTGTGCGACCGGGCAGAGGCTCGAACACATACCTGATCATCGTCGGACGTTCGAGTGAGATGCCCCATCCGTGCACATGAACGTCTTTCGGGAAGCCCATGGGCTCGAGCATCTCAGGACGAAACATGCCGCTGTTCCCCACCTCGACCCATTTGTTCAGCATCGGATGAAACGCGAAAATTTCAAGCGATGGCTAAGAATGCAATATGAAAAACGTGACCTCGAATCAGAACCTATCCCCGAGCACACCAGAGAGCATAAGTTGCACGGACCTCGGTGTATGGGTTGTACGCGGGCTTGAAACGGAGATTCTCGATGCCCATCTTTTTGAAGAATACACGCATGAAGCCTGCGTTCCACATCGTGAGCATCACGCACACGCGCGAAAAAAAGAAAGAAAGAAGGAAAGCATCGAGTACGGACCAATTAGATCGGCGAGTGTGAGGCCTCGGTCGGCGACGACGCCTTCGACCTGGTGGAACTCCGCCAGATGGGTCGCATCCATAGTCTCGTTACGGAATACGCGGTCGATACTGAACAACTTTGCGGGACGGAAGCCATCGTCTCTGAGATCTGTCTGACGCTCGACGCGGTCGGCTGTCGCTCTAGATTCGTACTCGTCGCCATCCTTCAGCGTTTCACCACGACACCGTGCTGCGAGCTTGTACAGTATATGCGCCGAAGATGCGGTCGTGTGCGTGCGGAGAAGGAGTTTGTGTGACTCGGCGTCAGACCACGGAGCGCGATAGCCGACCGAACCAAAGCCGCCGTGTTCATGGACTCGGGAAACTCGCTCATAGTAATCACGGGGCGGGGCGAGTGAGGCGACTGGGTCAGAGAGGTAGAATGTATCCTGTAAGTCGCGTGCTGGATGTTGTTGTGGAACAAAAAGTGCATCGAAACACCAGAAACCAGACTCAACGAAAGAGGATGTTGGCATCTCAGCAAAGCTGAAGAATGAGAAATGGACTGATCAGATTGACAACATGTTGAGGAGTCGGCGGCGACCAACCCCATCTCCAGGAAGATGTTTCGCATCTCCTCTCGCACCTTCAGTAACGGGTGCAGTGCACCGCCATTCGGGTATATGCCTTCTGATTCAAAATTGTACTTTTTGAAATGTGCTGATTTCCAGGCACCACTGTACAACATGTAATCGCCTGGGAGTCTGGGAGTCTGGAAGTCTGGGAAGAAGGCTCACGTACGATGTTAGCATATCCACAGTGAGATCAGTCTCTGGCTTGGCGGTCGAGGTGCTGAAATTCGGTCCCTTCCAGACAGTGAACCATTGGCCTCTCCTGCATGAAGATCAACGGCGGAAGCCAAAGGAGAGAACTGAGAGTTCCGGACTTCTGAACGACGAGTTTCCGCTTCCTAAGGTCGGCGAGACTCTTCTCGCCAGCGGAAAGAGTGCCTGTGGTGTCTACCTCACGGAGATCTTTCTGGGTCGTGTCTTCTATTGATGATACCTTGAGAACCACGAGAAGCAGGGATCAGATGAGCCGTGAGGCGCAGGACGCTGCTGCTGACAGACCGCTTTGATAAGTCCGTCACCATTTTTCGCAACCCAGCCATTCTTAAAGGCGCGTCCTTGACCGACCTTTGCGGCGTCGTCACCAATGATTTTTTTCAGCTCCGCCGGCGTTATTGGTGAGCCGGCGCCTTTAGTAGGGAGCGCTGCCCAGACGCGTGCTTCGTGAGAACCGTGCAATGCGATCTGGGCCCCTTCGGAAGTAAGAACATGAGAGTGTGTTTCATGGGACTCGTAGAGGATCATCTGGAAGGGGGGTAAAGACGGTTCGGAAGCGGGTAGTTACGGGGACGGGAGATCGGATACCTCTCTGCTGAGGAGGGAGTTGAGAGCGCCAAGGATGGTGATCTGAGATTCTGCATCTGCGGCTGGGGACGTGGCACCGGGAATGGTGAGAGTGCGAGAGTCGGATAAAGAGCCGTGAGCCTTGAGATGGTCAAGGACGAGTTGTTGGAGAGATTCGGGCATGAGGAGGGAACTGTGGAGATGGACGGAAAGCAAATGCAAATCGGATTCTGAGTCATAAAGATGATTAATCATCAGCCGGACGTAAACATGTTCGCGTGGCTGCCGGCAGCCGAATTGGCCCTTGTGACCAATCAGCTTTACGGGCAGATGCGCATATACTTACAACCCAAGTCGTCATCCGACCCGTCCTCGTCCGCCCGTCCCACTCGTCTCTCCCTTTTCTTCGTCCCCATCCCCTCTCCTCTCCTC
>WNFC01016119.1_pt1 | contig 10940 bp, 8 predicted proteins | sample 5400541 | NCBI WGS metagenome assembly WNFC01 (sample SAMN13153342, study PRJNA577476) | soil metagenome | isolation source: 120 cm saprolite under Douglas fir tree site 2 hole 2 replicate 1 | place: USA:California | collected 2015-04-18
TTCTGCCAGCTCGCGGTGACGCCCATCACAAACCTGCCGCGCGACAGCGCGTGCAGCGTCGCACCCGTCTTGGCCAATAGACCCGCCGGGCGTAGCGGCGCGATCACGATCGCCGATAACAAACCAATGCGCTGCGTTGCGCCGGCCATCGCCGCCAGCGTCGCTAAAGGTTCGGGCTGCGGCTGCTCGAGGTGGTGCAGCTCCCACCCCTGGCCGGTATGCAAGGAGTTCAGACCCATGAGTACGTGCTCGGTCACGTCGATAAGGTCGGCACCCGCTTGATCGGCCGCGCGAGCCACATCGAGCAGGCGGTACTGCTCGTAGGGACCGAACATAGCGCCCTCGGCGGTCAGGCTCAACCGCAGCGGCCGCCCCGCCGCCTCGGTCACTGCGCCATCCCCAACAGGCCAAGCGCATTGCCGCGGGCAATCCGCTGACGGTCTTCCGCGGACAGGTCGGCGACCTTGTCGAGCACTTCGATCGGGCGCTCCTCGCCCATGTCGAACGGGTAGTCGGTGCCGAGCACGACCTGCGACGCGCCGAGCGTGCGAATGAGGTGCGCGACATTTTCGGGCTGGTACACGAGCGCGTCCACCCAGATGCGGCGTAGATAGTGACTCGGCGGATGGGGGATCGTCTGCGCCTCGGGGCGCACCTCGTAGCCGTGGTCACTGCGCGGCAAGTACGACGGCAGAAACCCACCGCCGTGCGCGGCCACGAGCTTCAGGCCGGGATGCCGCTCGAGCACGCCGCCGAAGATCAGCTGCGACAAGGCGATCGTCGTGTCCAACGGATTGCCGACCACGTTCGATAGGTAGTACCTGGCCAATCGACCACCCAGCGTCGAGCCGACGGGATGCATGAATACCAGCGCGCCGAGGCTCTCGGCCGCCGCCCAGAACGGTTCGAGCCGTTCGTCGTCCATGTCCATGCCGTCGACGTACGTGCCGATCTCGACGCCGCGGAAGCCCATCGTGCCCATGCCTTCTTCAAGTTGGCGGGCGGCGAGCTCGGGGAATTGCAGCGCGACCAGGCCCAGACCGACGAAGCGCTGCGGGTGGTCGCGGCACATGTCGGCGATCAGCGTGTTGGCCGCCATGACAATCTGCTCAGCGAGGTCACGGTCGGCCCAGTAGCCGAAATTGGGCATGTGGCTGACGACCTGCAGATCGATGCCCTGGCGGTCCATCGTCTCCAGCCGCACATTCACATCGGCAAAGGGTGCGCGGTAGGTGGTGCGCATCAGGTGTTCGTTGTGCGGATTGGGCGGGCCCTGGTGGCTGGCGGTCAGCTCGACGAGTTTGGGCGAGAGGGCGTGGGCATGGACGTCGATGGTTTTTGGTGGGTCCGAGGGCACGGCGCCCATGGTAGCTGCGCGATTCCCCGGAGGGGACCCGTTTGGCCGCGCTAGTGGTCGTAGCGGCCGCGGAGGTCGTTGAGGCGAATCTGGACGATGTCCTGCAAAAAGAGTGGCAGGTGGCGGCGGACGCTGAAGCTTGATTCGGCGTGGTACGTGGTGCTGACCGGCAGCTCGACAATGCGTGCGCCGAGCTTGCGCGCCAGAAACAGGACCTCGATGTCGAAGGCGAACGAGCGCACGCGGGTGCGCGTGAAGATCGCGCGGCCAAGCTCGCGGCGGAAGACCTTGAAGCCGCACTGCGTGTCGCGAATGGCGGACATCACCACTACCCGCCGCGTGGCCTGGACCAGGCCGCCGGCGAGCAGGCGGATCGGCCCTTCGGCCATGGCGTACTCGGCCAGGTCGCGGCGGCCAGCCACCAGATCAGCACGACCGTCTTCTAACCGGCCTAGTGCCTCTCGAAGATGCGCCGGCGCGACGTTCATATCGGCGTCCGCGAAGGCAATGAACTCGCCTGACGCGGCCAGCACGCCAGCGCGCACCGCGCCGCCCTTGCCTTCGTTCGGATTCAGGCGGATAACCCGCGCCCCAGCCGCCGCGGCTACGTTGGACGTGGCGTCGGCGCTGCCGTCGTCGACGACCAGGATTTCCCACGCGAACGCCTGCGCATTGAGAAAATCGCGCCAGCCAGCCAACGTAGCGGGCAAACGGCGCGCCTCGTTGTACGCCGGGATCACAATCGAGACGTACGGCGTCGTCGGTTGGGTCACTGAGAGAAGTATCATGCGCCGACGTGGCGGTCTCGGCGAGCGGTATTGACCAGGCGCTCGCCGCGAGCATTCCCGCTCTCGCGCGCACGCCCGAACCCTTTCGCGTGCTCGACGCCGACGGCCGCCCAATCGGCTTCGAACCCGACATTTCGACCGACGATCTGCGCTCGATGTACCGCTGGATGGTCTTCGGCCGCCAACTCGACGAGCGCGGACTACAGCTCCAACGGCAGGGTCGACTGGGTGTCTGGGGGCCGATGGTCGGCCAGGAAGCCGCGCAGGCGGGCCTCGGCCTGGCCATGCGGGACGGCGACTGGATCTTCCCGTCCTATCGTGAGGCGGTCATCCTGAGCATGCGCGGCCTCAACCTGACCGAGTTGTTCGCGTACTACCGCGGACTGTACTGGCCGGCCAACCCGATGCTGACAGGCGTGTTTCCCATCCAGATCGTGATCGGCGACCAGGCGCTACACGCCGTCGGCGCGGGGATGGGCTTCGCCCAGCAGAATCAGCCGCACGTGGCGATCGGCGCGGTGGGCGACGGCGCCACGTCGCAGGGCGATTTCCTCGAGGCGCTGAATTTCGCTGGCATCTTCAACGCCCAGGCGATCCTGTTCGTCCAGAACAACCACTGGGCGATCAGCGTGCCGCGAACGCGCCAGACCGCCAGCGAAACATTGGCCCAGAAAGGGCTTGGTCAGGGAGTCACGGGCGTGCTGGTCGACGGCAACGACGCGCTGGCGGTCTATGCCGTCAGCCACTGGGCGATCGAGCGCGCCCGCGACGGCGAAGGTCCGGCGCTGATCGAAGCGCTGACGTATCGGCTGGGCGCGCACACCACCGCCGACGATCCGCGCCGCTACCAGCCGCCCGACGAGATCGAAGAGTGGCGCACGCGCGACCCCCTCCCCCGTTTAAGAAAATATATGGAGCGGCGCGGGCTCTGGGACGAGGGGGCTGAACGCGACGCCGTGACCGATGCCCTGGCGCGCATCGACCACGCGGTCCAGCAAGCCGAAGCCATGCCGCTGCCAGAGTTCGCCAGCTATGTCGAAGCAGCCAGTGGCCGAAGCTAAACGAAACTCGACCAGGACGCGCGCGCAGCCGACGGCCAAGGCTGAGTCGGTCATGGTGCAGGCCATCAATCGCGCCCTCGAGCAAGCGCTCAGCGCTGACGAGCGGGTCGTGGTCATGGGCCAGGACGTGGGCAAGCTGGGCGGCGTCTTTCGGGTGACCGACGGACTGCAGGCGCGCTTCGGCGCGCGGCGCGTCTTTGACACGCCCCTGGCGGAGTCGGCGATCGTCGGCACGGCGTTCGGCATGGCATTGACCGGACTGCGGCCAGTGGCCGAGATCCAGTTCATGGGCTTTATGTACAAGTGCGCGGATCAACTGGTGGCTCAAGCGGGCCAGATCCGCGCGCGCACCTGGGGCCAGACGACCGCGCCATTGGTGGTGCGGACCGCGTATGGCGGCGGGGTGCGCACGCCCGAGCATCACTCGGACAGCCTCGAAGGGTTTCTCATCGGCAGCCCGGGAGTGAAAGTCGTCGTGCCCAGCACGCCACTTGAGGCCGCCGGGCTGTTGCTGTCGGCGATTGACGATCCCGATCCGGTGGTGATGATGGAGCCGATCCGGCTCTACCGTGCAATGCGCGAGACGCTGCCGGACAAGTTGGCGCGGGTGCCCTTGGGCAAGGCGCGGATCCGTCGGCCTGGGCGTGACGTGACACTTGTGGCGTGGGGCGCCGTTGTGCCCGCTGCTTTGGAAGCGGCGGAGAGCGTGGTGCACGACGAGATCGACGTGGAAGTGATCGATCCGCGCACGTTGTCGCCCATGGACTGGGACACGCTCGTTGGCTCCGTCGACAAGACGGGGCGACTGGTAGTGGCACACGAGGCGCCGCGCTCGGGCGGGCCGGGCGGCGAGCTCGTCGCCAACCTGGTCGAGCGGTGCTTCTACGCGTTGAAGAGCCCGCCGCAACGGGTAGCAGGCGCGGACGTGGTGTACCCGCCGCAGCTGCTCGAGGACGTGTACTTGCCGGACGCTGCCCGCATCGCCGTCGCGCTGCGCACGGCCATGGAAGAGTGAGTGGCGTTCGAATTCAAGCTGCCCGATCTCGGCGAGGGCATCCACGAGGCGCAGGTGCTGGCGTGGAAGGTCGCCCCTGGCCAGCAGGTCGCGGCGTTTCAGCCGCTGGTTGAAGTCGAGTCGGCCAAAGCCGCGGTCGAGCTGACGGCGCCGGTCGCAGGCCGGGTGCTGGAGACGCGGTTTGCCGAGGGCGCGATTGCGCAGCTGGGCGACGTGCTGGTGACCATTGACACCGGCAGCAACGGCAATGCGGCCGTGGCGGAACCGAGCGAGTGGTTCGGCATCGTTGGCAGCGCACCACGCGCGCAACCCGCGGCGGCGCCGCTGACTGCCGAGCGTGTTGAGCGGAAGGTGCTCGCGGCGCCCTACGTGCGCAAACTCGCCCGCGAGCGTGGCGTGCGGCTCGAGGACGTCTCAGGGTCGGGGCCGCATGGACGGGTGCGGATCGCGGATATCGAGGCGCTCACACTAGCTCCGCGTCCCGCGGCACCGGCAGAGCCAGTCCTCGAGCAAACGCGGTTTGATGGGGTGATCCCGCTCAAGGGGCTGCGCAAGTCCATCGCCGATCACATGGTGCAGGCCTGGCGCAATGCGCCCCAGGTCACGTCCATGGACTTTTTCGACGTGACCGAGCTCGTTACGACACGCGACGCGTTGCTCGCTTCGGCGCAGAGCGAGGGGGCGCGATTGACGTACTTGCCGTTCTTCGTCAAAGCGTGTGTTGAGGCGCTCAAAACGGTGCCAGAGGCGAACGCGGTGGTCGACGATGCCCGGGCGGCGATCGTTTTGAAGTCCGAGTACCACATTGGGGTGGCGACGGCCGTGCCGGGCGGGCTGGTGGTGCCTGTAGTGAAGCACGCCGACCGCTTATCGCTTTTGGAGATCGCGGGTGAGATTGAACGACTGGTTGGCGCAGCGCGGGAACGGCGCAGTGTACCTGCTGACCTGACTGGGGGTACGTTCACGATTACGAGCTTTGGCGGGCTCCCCGGCAGCCCGCTGTTTGCCACGCCGATTGTGAACTACCCCGAGGTGGCCATCCTCGGCCTGGGCCGGATCGACCTGCAGCCGCGGGTAGTCGATGGCCAGGTCGTGGCGCGGCAGTGCATCGGTGTCTCCTTTACGTTCGACCACCGCGTGTTGGACGGCGAAGGTGCGGGCAGGTTCATGGCCACGCTGAAACGGTTCGTCGAGCAGCCGCTCGAGCTACTGCTACGCCTGCGCTAGGGGACCAGGCTCGAGCGCGTGATCGCGCCCTTGTCCTGTTGAGCGAACGCCTCGTTGATGTCTTCCAGGGGGAACTTGTGCGAGACGATCTTGTCGTACGGGTATTTGCCGACAGTCCGGTGCAGCATCGAAAGCGCGTCGAACAGGTGGCGGCGGCTGTAGTGGTTGTTGCCGTAGATGGTGATGTTCTGGGTCACCCACAGCGCAGGATCGGCGGCGTAGGTCAGGCCGGGGCTGATGTTGCCGATCTCGACGTAGCGGCCGCCGGAGGCGACCATCTGGATGCCCTCTTCGGTGATGCGCGGAAAACCGCCGACTTCCATCACGACGTCGGCGCCCCAGCCGTCGGTTAGCGCGCGGACCCGGGCGATGCGTGCAGCTGGTGTGGTCAGTGAGGAGAGATCGACGAACTCGTCGGCGCCGAACATGCCCGCGACCTCGAGTCGCTCGGGGACGCCGTCGACCACGATGATGCGGCCGGCTCCGCGTTCGCGAGCGACGGCAATGGCGTACAGCCCGAGGCCGCCGGCGCCTTGAATCACCACCGTCTCGCCCACTTGAACACTGGCCAGGTCCCAGCCCGCGGTGACCTGGGCCATCGCGCAGTTGACGCCGACCACGATCTCATCGGACAGCTCGTCGGGCACCTTGAACACGATGTGGTTTGGGTACAGGTAGAAGTAGTCGCCGAAGGTGCCCTTGAAGTGCGGCCAGACATCGCACGACGTCGCCCGCGGGTGCATCCGATTCGGACACGTCCACTCGCGGCCGCGCAGACACGCCCGACACCGACCACACGGAAAGAAGTAGGCGAACACCACCCGGTCGCCCACAGTCAGCGGCTGACCATTCGAGTCGGTGGTCACGCCGTCGCCGAGCACCGAGATACGGCCCGTGCCTTCGTGGCCCTGGTGGATGGGCAAGGCCCGCCCGCGTTTGGCCGGATCGAGATCGCCGCGCCAGGTGTGCAGGTCCGATCCGCACACGTTCGCTAGCGTGATCTGCACGACGGCGGCGCCAGGGCCGGGTTCGGGCACCGGATAGTCGCGGATCTCGAATGGTTGGCCGAAGCCGCGAAAGATCGCGGCGCGCCCGGTCGTCGTCACTCCCGTCCAGGGTAGTGGGAAATATCCTGGCGGCACAGCGATGCAGTCAGATCATCTGGTTACGGGCGAGCTGGGCGTCGAAGCCCTCGACCACACCGCGATCGCGGTGCACGACATTCAGGCGGCGCTGCCGCTCTACCGCGACCTGCTGGGCGGGGCACCCTCAGGCTACGAGCGCATCTCGTCGAAGGGCTTCGCGTGGATGTCGCTGCGCTATCCCAACGGCAGCCAGGTCGAGCTGCTGGCGCCGACCGGTCCTGGCTTTCTGCAGACCTTTCTGGCCAAACACGGCGAAGGCGTGCACCACATGACGTTCATCGTCCGCGACCTGCGCGCCGCCGTCGCGCGGGCCAAAGCTACAGGCCTGCGCATCGTCGACGAGGACTACCACGAGCCACGCTGGCAGGAAGCCTTCATCTCACCGCGCAGCGCATTCGGCACGATCGTCCAGTTGGCGCAGACGAACATGGACGTCGCCGAACGCGAGCGCCACTGGTCGGTGGCGAACCTATCCTTCGACGAGCCGAGCGCCGTCGACCATCGCCTGTAATTTGGCCCAGGCGATGCTGGGTGGCACATCGCGCGGTCCAACCGACGTGCCGAAGCCGCAGTCGGTGCTGGCGATGACCCGCTCGGGGCCGACCATGTCGACGAAGTGCTGCAGCCGCTCGGCCACCAGCTCTGGGTGCTCGACGTAGTTGGTGCACGAGTCGATCACGCCGGGAATCAGCACCAGGTCGTCCGGCAGCGGCGCGTCTTTCCAAACTTTCCACTCGTGCGCATGGCGCGGATTGGCGGCTTCGAATGACAGTGCGCCCACGCGCGCCTGCAGCGCAATGTCGAGGATGTCCTGAAGCGGCACGTCATGGATGTGCGGTCCGGCGAAGTTGCCCCAGCACAGATGCAGGCGCAACTTTTCGCGGGGTAAGTCCTGCAGCGTGTCGTTGAGGACGTCCACGTGCATGCGTGCGACCTGGCGGAACTCATCGACGCTCAGGTGTCTGAAGCGCATGACGCGGCTCATCGCCAGATCCGGGCAGTCGACCTGCAGGATAAAGCCAGCCTCGACAATCGCGCGGTACTCGTCGCGCATAGCCGCGCCGATGGCGCGCAGGTACTCCTCTTCGCTCGCATAGAACGTGCTGGGCATGAACGTATCGATGACACCGGGTGAAGCGGCGCTCATGAACGTGTCCGCGCGCCGAACGCCCGAAGCGTCGATGGCCGCCTGCAAGTTGCCGATGTCGCGGCGCACGCCGCCTGGATCGCGCAGCTCGACCGGCCCGTTGTTGGTCGGGTAGCGCACCCGCGGTGGAGCGGACCGCTGCCAATCGGGAAACTCGGGGTCGACCATGTTGCGCTGGTTCGGTTCGCCCTCAAAACCGCTGAGCCGCTCCTTGACATAACCCGAATAAGACACCTTGCCATATTCGCCGTCGTTGAGGATGTCGATCCCGGTCTCGCGCTGCCGTTTGACGACGTCCACGGTCGCGCGGGCAACCTGCAGGCGCAGGCTCGCGAGATCGTCAAACTCACCCGCGTCGTGCTTGAGCATGAGGTCGCTGAGTTCGGGTGGACGAGGCAGGCTGCCCGTGTGCGTCGTCAAGATGCGCGTACCTGGTTGGACCATCGAGTTCGCCCTGAGCATACGTCGGATGTCGCAAGTGCGCTGAGAGCTAGACTTCGGGTGAAACGCTAGCCCGCTCCGTAGCGTCTCCCAAAGATGTATGCCTGGCCTGCGACCTGAAGAGACGCCTGAGGTCGGAGCACGCCTGCTGCGGACGCTGTACGAGCTGTCGTACTCGGCGGCGAGCACGCCTGCGAGCTGCTGCACGGGGACGCCGTGGCGCTGTACCTGTGGGACGAAGAGGCCAGCTTGCTCATGCCCGTCTTCAGCAACGATCCGCGTCAGCCGACCGAGGATCAGCCGCTCAAGCTGGGTCAAGGCGCCGCCGGCCAGGCCGTGCAGAGCCGCCAGCCGGTAGTTGTCGCGGACTACGACAACTACGCGCACGCGGTCGCCTGGGGCCTCGCGCGGCAGCTGAAGTCGGTCGAGGCCGTGCCGCTGATGGTCGGCGACCGGCCGATCGGCGCGCTGATCGTGCGCTTCTACGATCGGCAGCGCGTTCTCGGCGACGACGAGGAGCGGCTGCTCCTGCTGCTGGCGGCGCAGGTCGCGCCAGCCCTCGAAGCGGCGCGACTGTACGCCACGTCGAACCTCGAGCGCGAGCATGAACGCGCGCTGCGCGAGATCACCCAGGCGCTGGCGGTCAATCTCGACGAACGCCAGGTGCTCGAGCTGGCGGTGCGCTATGGCGCCACCCTGCTGCGCGCCCCGTACGCGCGGGTGTGGCTGCTGCATCAAGGCGGTGAGCTGAGCTGCGCCGCGGCCGAGGGGTTCGTCCACGCCGAGACGTTCAAGCGACGGCTGTCGCGCGAGAGCACGTCGGGGCGAGCCAGCCAACAACAGATCGTCAACCTGAGCAACGCGCCCGCGGAGCCGAGCTGGCAGTTCAACCGCGAATTCGGCGAGCGCACCGGCCTGGGCGCCTATCTCGGCGCAGGTTTGTGGCGCGCCGGGGTGACGCTCGGTGTCCTGGAAGTCATGCGCGAGGAGGGGCACCGCTTCAGCGGACTCGAGGAGCAGCTGCTCGTCAGCCTGGCCAACGCGGTGGCCGTGGCGGTGAGCATGGCGCGCACGCATGCCGCGGGCGAGCGCCTGGCGCGCGAAGCCGAACAGCGCGCCCAAGCCGCGGCCGAATCCGAGATGGTGCTGCGGTCGGTCTACGAGGCGATTGGGTCGGGCGTGCTGGTCTTCGACAGCCAGGGCAAGATCATGAACGCCAACGCGGCGGCCGGAGCGATCCTGGGCCGTCGGGTCGAAGACCTGGTCGGCATGAGCTCGGCCGATTTTCGCCCTGGCGTGCGGGAAGACGGCTCCATGATGAATCTGGCCGAGCGCCCGTACCCGCGTGTCGTCGAGTCGCGCCAGGCGCTGCGCAAAGTCGTCTTTGGCATTACCCGACCCGACGGTTCGCGCCGCTGGCTCGAGGTCGACGCGGTCCCGCTGTTCAGCCTGGACGGCAACCTGACGCGGGTGATCTCGAGTTTCATCGATATCACCGATCGGAAGCGCTCCGAGGATGCCCTGCGTCACCGCGACGTGATTCTCCAGGCGGTCGCCTTCGCTGCCGAGCAGCTACTCAGCGCGCCCGACTGGGAGCACAGCATCGACGCGGTCTTACGCCGACTCGGCGCGGCGACCGGGGTGAGCCGGGTCTACATCGTTCCGGCGCAGCCAGGCGAATTGCGCGAGGGTCGCCAGCAGCACCAGTGGCGCGCCGAAGGTGTGCCGCGGCGTCGCTCGGCGCCGGCTGGCGAGGCGTACTTGCCCGCACTGGGTCTGTCGCGCTGGGATCCGATCCTGCGCGATGGTGGCATCATTCAGGGCCGGCTACGTACTTTTCCGCCAGACGAGCAAGCCGAGCTCGCCGCGGACGGGGTGTGTTCGATCGTCGTCGTGCCGATCTTCGCCGGCCCAACCTGGTGGGGGTTCGTGGGCTTTGACGACTGCCTCGAGGAGCGCGATTGGTCCACGGGCACGGTCGAGGTACTCCGAACCGCCGCGGGGACGCTCGGCGCAGCGATCTTGCGGCGGCAGGCCGAAGCCGAACGGCTCGAGCTCGCGCGCGAGCAGTCCGCGCGCGTCGAGGCCCAGACTGCGCAGCGGCGAGTTGCCTTTCTGGCGGCGGCGAGCCAACTGCTGGTCGCATCGCTGGACTACGAGACGACGCTTCAGGACGTCGCCGATCTGCTCGTGCCCGATCTTGCCGAGTGCTGTTTCATCGACCTCCTCGAGCCAGATAACACCATCCGCCGCATCGCCGCGGCGGCGGCTGAGCCTTTTGTCCTCGATCGCTCGGAGGGCGCTGGGGTACGCCTCAGTCCTCGCAGCGATCACCCCGTGGCCGCGGTGATCCGCACCGGTCAGCCGTTGTTGTCGTCAGACCTGCCCGAGGCGTTCCGGCAGAAGAGCGCCGACGCGTTCGTTTCGGCGCTGATCGTGCCGCTGATCACCCGCGGGGCGCCGACAGGCGCCTTGACCTGGCTGGCGGCGGCCGCCAGGCCAGCCTACGCTGTGGCGGACCTCAGCCTGGCCCAGGACCTGGCCCGGCGCTGTGCGCTGGCCGTCGACAACGCGCGCCTGTATCGTGAGGCGCGCGTCGCGGTCAGCATTCGCGACGAGTTTCTGTCCGTCGCCGCCCACGAGCTGAAAACGCCGCTGACCAGTCTGCGCGGCTACGCGCAATTGCTCGGCCGTGAGTTCGACAAAGGCCACGTCGCCAATCCCGATCGCGCGCGCCGCGCGGCGATGACCATTCAGGT
>WNFC01011950.1_pt1 | contig 10939 bp, 10 predicted proteins | sample 5400541 | NCBI WGS metagenome assembly WNFC01 (sample SAMN13153342, study PRJNA577476) | soil metagenome | isolation source: 120 cm saprolite under Douglas fir tree site 2 hole 2 replicate 1 | place: USA:California | collected 2015-04-18
TTGATTAGTGTCGGACGCGCGGCGGTCAGCGGCCGCGTTTGGAGTGCGATTGATCCTTCGTTGCCTTGTCCAGCACGCGCCGAAAGGCACGATAGGCCGCCTCTACCTCAGTGTCCTCGGCGTCACGCGTCATGTCGGCAGGAACGCGCTTCGCATAGAAATACAGAACATCCGCCGACAGATTGAGAATCTTCGCCAGCTGCTCAATCACTTCGTTTTCGGGCGGGTAGCGTCGGTCGTGCTCTAGGTCGTTAAGATAAGGTGGCAGAACCGTGCGGCCATCCGCGCGGCGAAGCCGCTCGGCGACCTCCTTCTGGGTTAGCGCCGCCTTCTTGCGGGCCTCCGTAATCACCTGGCCGAAGGTTTTCATATCGACGGAAGATTGTTAGCGATCTCTCCTCACCAAAGCGAGCGGTATCCATGAGCGTTTTTATCGGACACAGACCCGTTTCACGGAATCCAGTGTTCACTCGACGTATCGGACCGCTTTCGCCACTTGGCGGCCGTTTGCGCATGCCGTAAGGCGCATTTATGTTTTCTTATGACGAAACATGATACGTTGCGGCGGATTTAATATGTTGAGCGAGAGCTCGCGAGACTCCGGTGTTTCCTTAGCTGAGGGGGCAAGTCCTGGAATGCGTTCGCGTAGAGTCCCCGGGTGCAAGCACGCGTCCATGCCGGAAGGCACAAGCCGGCGCCCGAAGATTAGCGTTCTAGCTTTTGGCGCGGTGCCGGAGCGGCCGCTCTGACGATGTTAAAGTTTTTGCATTTGTCGGATCTTCATTTCACAACTGTGGACGCAGGTACCCAGTTCGATCGGGATGTTAAGGTACGCGAAGCGTTGCTCGCCGATCTCGGAAAAGAGGGGCGCTCGCAATTCGATGCCATCCTGGTTACAGGCGACATTTCTTACCACGGCCGTGCGGAGGAGTTCGCACGGGCCAAGGCTTGGTTCGAAGAGGTTAGAAATTCTACCGAAAGTTCCCCGGAAGCTTTGTTCGTGGTTCCTGGCAACCACGATGTCAACCGGGGGACGGTCTCCAGAGATTCGTCGCTCTGGGAACTCCATCAATCGCTACGTAAGGACGCTCAGCCGGAAGACAGACTCAAGAGTCTCGAGAAGAAACTTCAAGACCCTTTTGATTTCCTTACTGCACTCACCGAGTATCGCTCCTTTGCTGCAGAATATGATTGCCCGACTAAGCCGAACGAGCTCGCATGGGTTCAAGTCCTCGACGACACACGCCTATTGGAAGACGGAACCGCAGTTAGGTTCCACGGCTTGAATTCCGCGCTGATTTCTGACGCCGAGGACGCAAAAGCGAATCTCTTCCTTGGCACAATTCAATTCCATCGCTTCGATTCGAACCCCAGCTACGTCAGCATCGTGCTCTGCCATCATCCCCACTCGTGGTTGATCGACGGTAATGAGGTGAACGATTTTTTACGTAACCAAGCTCACGTCGTTTTATGCGGGCATGAGCACGACACCCGTATCTATGTGGAAGGTGGAAGCCTGCGAGTTTTCGCCGGAGCGGTGCATCCGGCCCGGAGGGAGAATCGCTGGGAGCCTTGCTATCATATTCTACGACTCTCCGTGAGCACCGCTGCAAAGCGAGAGCTCATGGCAAGTGTCGAGACTCGTGTGTGGCTGGACAAGGAAAAGCGTTTCGGACCTTACGTGTTAACGGAAGGCGAGTCTCGAATCGAGCATCGTATTGCGCTTCTGCCGTGGGTACGCCCCTCTGTCTCGCCAACAGGTTCTCAAACCAAAGCGTCTGAATCTATGGTAGCTTCCTCTGATGTGAAGGCCGCATCCGCCACTGTCACACCGGACGCTTTCGCAGCCGCTCGGCGAAAGCTAATAGTCCACTTCTTCCGTCTCGGTACAATCTCGCGATATCGAGTCGTCATGGACACGGGTGTCTGGGAAGACACAGATGATGCGTTCGATGGAGAAGCGCGCTGGACCCGTGTTTTTGATCGTGCGGAAAAAGCTGGCAAGTTTCCCGATCTCTGGGAGGCAGTCGCGGCGAATGATGAAACGCTTGTTGGACAACCTAACCCGTTTACCTCCGGTACCTGATGCATCCGAATTTCTATCACTGGCACGCCCGTGTGGAGTTGAAGCCTGATCCAGCCATTCTTGAACCGCGCTGGAATGCGGCTGAACAGTTCGCCAAAAAGCTATCCGCCGATTCAATTCGCTGGTTGCTAAACTTGGCGCTTTTTCCGATCACCAACTTCGAATTCGCTAAACATTTCACCGAGGCGCTCGTTAAGGTTGAACCTACATTTCCGGTCACCAGGAACTCTGAAGTGCTCCGCGTGATGGCCGCGGCGGCCTCTTATAGTCAGCTGGAAAAGCCATCGAACGTTGCCGACGCGCTTGCTCTCGGACTGCAGGCGGCCATGTTCCCGCTACGCCAAATCGAGCCTGTCTGCGACGATCTGGTGACGCGAGCCAACGAGTATATCCACAGCGAAAGCGAGCGGATTAGGCCCGAGATCGACGCCGGCCTAATTGAAAAGGCCGAAAAACAATGCGATGGAGCGCGAGCAGCGCTGAAGGCTGCTGTCGACACGGGCAACGTACAAGAAATTGGCAAAGCCGTGGATGCCTTCGGACTAGGCGTGTTCGCTGCGATGAAAGAAAGCCACCAACAGCTCGGTCGGGTCATCAACCGACTCACGGAAGAGAGCCAGTTTTTGTGGTGGATTGTCGGGCGCCGGAGTTCAGCACTGAACAGGCCGCGCGAGAAACTCACTGTCGAGACTTATTCGTTGACTGCAGCGGCCGAGGCGTCGGAGCGCGTGGCTCTGCTACCGCCAGCGGCAAGCGTGGAATCGCTTCTTGAAGAGGCACTCAGTCAGTGTGGGAAAGGCGGACGCGCGAGCGTATCCTTTGCCGACTTGCTGCAGGCAACAGATAGCGTCTGGGCGAAAGGCGCACCTGCGTCCCTGGTTGCCCCGGAGCTCACGCCTATAACGAGCCTTCTCGCCGGGTGGCAACATGATAAAAAGCCCGACGAAGATACGCTCAAAAAGCTCAGCATTCCGGCCAAAGCGAAAGTCTCGCCTGTGGAATCGGCAAAGCAATATTACAACGAGTTGGTTTTTGTTCGAGCAATGCAGGAGGTGCGTTAGCACGCAATGGCCCAGTGTTCCCAAGCGAATTGCCGCATTGCGGATACAGGGATCTGTCTGGATGGACATAAGCAAGGATGTCCGCATCTGCTTCCCGACCAACCCAACGCTGACCCTCCGCCAGACCAGACAGCGTTGCGCACGGTTAACAATCCACCTGTCCAAGAGCTCCGTCGCTTTCACTCTGGCGAAAAACTCACCGTTTCCGAAGCCTCGCGGCTCCTAAACGACCGCCCGGCCCGTGTGGTTCTTTGTGTGGGAGCCCAAGACAGCGGGAAAAGCACTTTTCTGGCGCGACTCGCTGAATTGTTTCGCGCTGGCTCTTTTTTAGGTTATCGCTTCGCGGGCTCGATCACACTCTGCGCTTTTGAACGCGCAAGCTGGCTAGCAACGATAGACAGTGGTGTCCCACGCCCTGATACGCGCCGGACCGACCGAATCGAGAACGATACCTTCCTGCACCTCCGGCTCGACCTGGCAGACGATCCCAACTCCAAGTTCGATCTCTTGATTAGTGATCTTGCTGGGGAAACCTTTCCCACTGCAGTAGCGTCACGAGAGTTCTGTACTAATCTCCGCGCTCTCGCTCGCGCCGACCATCTGGTTGTTTTCTTGGATAGCGAACGGCTTAGCAACCAAGCCCGGCGTCATCCCGAATGCGACAACGCTCGGGCATTCCTCCAGCGGGTCGTCTCGGTCAAATACCGACCGAAGAACCTACATTTACAAGTGGTCTTTTCACGATATGACTACATCATTAACCACCCTCAACGCTCAGCGCAGGAGAAATTCTGCAAGACTGTACAAGTGGATTTCACGAAACGGTTCGCCGAAGCCTTCGCAACTGTCAAATTCTGGCAAATTGCAGCCCGCCCAGAGGGCGGGCTGGCACCCACAGACGCGGAGATCCAGTCGCTCTTTTCCTACTGGCTTCAAATCCCGCGGAACGAGCCAACGCCTCTTGTCCACCGCAACCTCCGGCCAGCGCGCGATTTCTGTGCTTTTGGCCTCGTATGAGCGGGTCGCCTGATCCAACCTTCGTAATGCTCGGGTTGTCCGGCACCGGAAAGACAAACTTTCTGGTCGCCTTGGATGTTGTGCTCGACGACCAAACCGACCCGGACGGACTGATTCACTCCGACCTCGCAGCCGATCGTGCGTATCTCCAGCCGTTGAAGGAGCAATGGCTGAAAGGTGAACAATTCCTCAAAACAAGTCGACAGGAACGGCCGCCGCCCCACCATCTTCTAGTGAAGCATCAAGCAAGCGACGCGAGGGCTGGTCTCTATTTGCCTGACCTCGCCGGGGAGACTTTCGACTCTCAGTTCGTGACACGCTCCCTGCCGATCGACTATTGTAATAGGCTGGAGCAGGCTGGTGGGCTATTGCTCTTTTTGCATTGCGACCACAACGCAGATCATGCTCTCCTTCAGCACCCCGCGTTGGTGGATCCCGCTCCTGCTGAACAGGCGTCTTCTCGTTCACGGCCGCCCGATTGGCGCCTTGAGGACGCCGCGCACCAAGTTAAGCTTGTGGACTTGCTGCAATTCATCGCCGAAGTCCGTACGGGGCTGCGCCCGCTTTGTGTCGCCGTTATGATCTCGGCCTGGGACCTTGTGGAAAAAGCTCCATCTGTCGCCGGCATACCTAAAGACCCCGCTCGTTTTTTCTCCAAGTGCTGGCCTCTGCTCGACCAGTTCATAGCCAGTCACCCGGAATTGTTCTTAGCTCGCGTTTTCGGCGTCAGCGCGCGCGGTGGCGGCACTACTACAGCGGAAGTAGATCGTCTTAGCGCCTTCGACCGGCCGAGCGAGCGTGTTTTGATAGTGGACGGCGCTCATCGCTCAAATGACCTCACGCGCCCGATCAGATGGTTGCTCGACTTGCACGATTCCGTGAAGTCTTCCGATGGTTGAACAAGTATCGATTGAGCAGGCCCTCTTCGGGTATCGCGCGGGCCACCATCTCGTGGCCGCCTCGGTCGAGCTTGCTCCACGAGTTCGCCAGTTACTCGCTAATGTTACCGATGGCTCCGGGCCCGAGAACCCTGACGGCTTCGAGGGCGCCTACACTGGCTTGCCAGTACCGGAAACGAATTACTACGCGCTCTTCTGCACTTGGTCGGCTCCTGAGATGCGCCGACCAGGATGCGTTTGGAGCCACGTACTGTTAATCGACCTCGCAGACCTCGCTCGCATTCGTGACCTTTCTGTGTTGCGTGGGCTCTGCCTTCGGCCTGCTTCGCCGCCCTTCTTGGCCGACTACGAACGAACCCTCACTGTGCTTTCGCCCGATGTCATCGCTGGAATTACGGACCCAAAAGGACTACGTCGCGCTGCTTGCCTACTCTCCCTGCTCTATGAAGAGCCGACCAAGGGAATCGTTGTATTGGATGAAAAGAGTTCGCTCTGGGAAGACCCGGTCTTCGGCCTTTGGTCACAGCAGTGGCCCCGCTTGCGGCGAAGCTTCTCATTTTCAACTGGTTCCCTTGGAGATCGTCGTGTGTCCGATCTATCATTCGACCTTCAGATCGCTCCGTTGAGTAGCCGACGACTGTGGGGGCGTGAAGGATTTCCCACCGCGATTGTTGAATTTTCTGATCAAACTGAGTGCGTGACGCAGCCCACCTGGGTTGAAATCGCGGTGAACGATTTGCGCGCGGGTGCGAGAGGCCAGTTGCGTGAATTCTTTTTTGCGTACGGCAGCGACGTAGAGACTCCACGGTCAGCCTTCGTTCGCCTGCTAGAATGTTTCAAAAGCCCACCAACGGCGGAGGAAGACGGCCACGCAAGCCGCCTTCTGCAGATAGCCTCGTCCTTTCCGGATCCTAGCGAGGCCCTTCGCCTCAAGCGCGATCGGCTGTTGGGAAGGATAGCTGGCACGGAATCTGAGCGGCTCGATTTCATCTGGGCGTCAGTTTATTTTCTCCTCCTAACAGCAGAAGCCGTCGCTTTCAGCCAAGTGCCTTTCGACTTCACCACCTACACCGACGCGCTCTGGCGGCGGAAGCGCGCCGATATCATCGCACTCCTGCGCAGTCTGCCAGAGAGCGAACGCGCTACCGAGTTTCTTCGGGCGCTGGCTGTTGCTCTTCGACCGCAAGAGCTTCCTGCAATCTGGAACGAGCAGACCTCAACCTTGCCGCGGCTCATCGCTCATCGACCTGACCTCGCGGCAGACGCTACAGCGTGGGCGATGCCTCAAGCTGGGCAGCGATCGCTTTGGGAGAGCCTACGCGCCGCGACAAGAGACCAAAGTATTTGGGCGCTCGTTTGCGTATCCATGCTCCGCGCGCAATGTGCCTTTGCCGAGCATGAGACCGTTACCCTAGCAGGAGGACATCTCGCCCAAGGACTCCTGACATGGTTAGTGGCAGATCACTTTCGTCTGCCTTCATCTGCCTGGCGTCAGGCTTTGCGCACGCCGCTTGTTAACGAATTGGGCCTTGGAGACCTTGCAGTTCCGCTGCTCGCCTTGGCCGTTTGGACACTTCCCCCTGCGGAGGCGCGCGCTTTATCCGGACATCGCCGCGACGTGCAGACGCTGTGCCGAGACTTTGCTGTCTTGCCAGAGCCGCTCAGAATGCACACCCTATTCTGGATGACTGCCCTGGGTTTCCAAACACCGGGACAAGACGGCCTTGCGCTTTTCGCGCGCGCCTTCTTTCCCGTCTATGATGCGGTGGCGCGAAGTGAATACCCTGGCGACGCTTGGGACCTTCTCGGCCCGATACTTCCCGAACTAATGTGGGGGTTGGACTGGGACCGATGCCTCCGCCTGCGACGTGCTCTTCGTTCCTGGCTTCGCGACAACTCCAGCTTCGCTGAGCGTATGGCTGAGTCCGCGCCCACCGCCGAACACCGGCGCTTAATCCAAGGCTTGAGCCCGTATAGGCGTCGGTGAGGTCAGTTTTTTGAGACCGTCAGAGGCATCATTGAGGCGGAATCTTACTGTCCCTCGGGGACATCCGCCGGTAAATCACGGTAGTTTGAAGGTGGTCAGACAACGAGAAACGCTTGAATCTTCTACGTTTACTTACCGGGCTTACCCTGGTCCGGATTTTTAATTCCCCCCGCCCCCACCAGAATTCTGTAGGAAATACAGGCCTTCTTCCCACAACCCCTAGGGTCCGGTTTTTCCCGAAGCGCAGCGTACCACATGCACTCCGGGAGCGACGCGACGAGCGGTCCAAGGAAGTCCTTGCGGATGTATCTGCCCGCCGGCCTCACCCGCGCTGACATTTCCGAAGAAAAACGTCACGACTTTCACGTCTACCTCGACGAGTTCCAGAACTCCACCACCTCAGCCTTGCCACGATGCTCTCTCTGAACTGCGCAAGTACCGCGTGCACCTGGTGTTCACGCAGTTGCGGCGCAACCACGGTGCTGGAGGTTCTGCGCCAGTTCAAGCCGTGTCTGATGGGCATGGAGGCATGCGGCAGCGTGGCAGACCTGCTAATCACTCACCTGAATCAGGACTTGGATCCTTCCAATCTTCGGGGACCTCTATCCTGGCTTCTATACCGGCATTTTGAGCAAGGAGATATAGAAGGTTACTGCCGCTCAGCAACTCCAGTGGCTTACCGTCAGCGAACTCGAAAGATGCCCTTCCAAAGCCGCTAGTTGTGACTAAAATGCCTTTCGAAGCCCCTTCATTCTGAACCGTTCCGAATAGATCGCGTACCGCGCTCACACTCGAGCGTAGGTTCTCAGGTATCGGCGCCGGGCCTTTGTGGCGGACCGGTTTCGTTATCTAGCCTTAGCCGACAGTATTTACGGTTCAGATATTGACCGCACGCGCCGGCTTGCAGGATCGAGGTCGACTCGCTCAGACCTACAAAGGGAGTAATGAGGTATCAGTGCTAGGCATGCAAGAAAAATGCGACCGCGATGATGGCGTACGCCACCAGAAGTTGCAAACCCTCGAACCAATTGCTCTCTCCGTCGCCGACGATGAGATTCACAATCAGAACTGAAAGAATGATAGCTGCAAGCTCGAAGGTATCGAACACCAAACTCATCGGGTGCGGGAAAAGGACGCTCGCGAGAACCAAAACCGGCGCTGCGAACATAGCTATTTGCGTTGCCGAGCCGATAGAGATTTGCAGCGCTAAGTCCATCTTATCCTTCGCTGCCATGAGAATTGCGGAAGTATGTTCAGCGGCGTTTCCCACGATCGCGACCACAACCACTCCGATGAACAGTTGCGTCCATCCTAGGCCAAGCGCCACGGGCTCTATCGAGCGGACCAAAATGTCGCTCATCCAAGCCGCCGCGAGCGTGGCAAGAAAAAGTATTGTGATGCTCTTCTTGACCGTCCATTTCGCCTGGTAGTGTTGCATGTCCTCGCTGAAAAGATACGGGTGCGTGCGGATGGCAAACCATACACTCGCGAGATAGGTAGTTATCATCAAGAGCGAAACCAGAAGGCTCAAAGATTCGGTCGCGGCACTCCGGCTCGCTGAAGGAGCCGTCTGGAAAAATATCGCGGGTATGGTCATCGCGATGACCGCCAGAAGAAGGGTCGAAGCATTGGCGAGAGCTGCGGTACGATTGAATCTCTGCGTCTTATACCGCGTCCCACCGGTGAAAATTGCCGTTCCCAGAACAAGAAGAAGATTTCCGACGATCGAACCGGTGAGCGACGCCTTCACGACCTCGATCAAGCCTTCTCGCAACGCGAAGAGCCCGATCAAAAGCTCAGTCGCATTTCCGAATGTGGCGGTGAGCAGCCCGCCAGAGGCGGGACCGCTCCTTGCGGACAGCTCCTCGGTCGCCTCGCCGATAAATTTTGCGAGCGGTACAATCGCCAAGGCCGAAAGAAAGAAAAGTATGTTCGGAGAAAGCTCAACAATCGATCCCGCGACCGTAATCGGAGTAAGAATGAGAAGTGCAACGAAGAAGTATTGCATAAGAATCTTTTTCCCTGGGAGAGTCCTCCGGGGTTGGCCCTCAGGCTGAAACGGGACCGCCCATGCTATATTCCTCACAACCGATACTGGACGAAATATGTTCGCAGGCGACCAACTCGCGTCGCTCGAAAGACCGGAACTACCGCCGATTAAGTCTCGCGAAAATAGGACAACGCCTCAGCGGAAGCGACGCGAGAGACTGCGAGTCGCGAAGATCGACATTGATTTGGAGACCCTGGTCGCCATGGGTATCGCAGCCGTGGTCACGAGACCGCGCAAGCGCTGGAGACAACCTGTCCGGCGCACGCAGAAGTAGCGAGCAAGACGAATAGCTGCCAGCCGCTCATTACCAGTTAGCAGCTTCACCGGCTTACTCCTTTGAAAAACGCCACAGCGAGACCTGCCGCATCAGAGATCGCCATGCGCTGGTCCTCGCTCATCCAAGGCTCGCGCTCGGGCAGGAGCCGCAGCGCGAGTTCGGGAAATCGCAGTCATGATTCGGGCTTAGGCACCGCTACTGGAGACTTTGTGCGTTCGGTGGTATCAGCTGAAAGGTGCGCTAATAGACGAAATTCTGGGGCGGCACCTTGACTACCGAAGAGGCTCGCCAAGCGGCGCGCCACCCCGATGACCGTGAAGTGCACGATGACTGGCGCGCCTCATGTCGCGACTTGGACCTTGCCACTGCGGCGCTAGCAGAGTTGCTCGGCGACCGCCACAGCGCCACTTGGTTCAGGAAAAAAGCGAAAGGCTGAGGCTGAAGCCCTAGCCCGTCGTGAATTCAAATGGGAAGCTCTGTTGAAGATGGGCCGTGAAATGGGGCGAAACCTCGCGCCCGCCCCGGACAGTCGCTAAGCATCGAGAGCGGCCAAGGTCAGACGACCGCTCCTTCGAATGGCAGTTTTCGAATACAAACGCCGCATAGCACCCAAGCTTCTTCAGCGTCGTTACCGACTTCGGCGCATATTGCGGTCACGGTGGCCAAGTCACGAACCAGGAAAACATCCACAAGAGCATCGTCCATCTTCCCCTGCTCGGTTCAACAGAACCTGAATTCCCGGCGCATACAGCTCATAATTAGCAGTTGCTTCCTATTTACTGATGATAAAGGTCTCTGCGATGTCTATGACCTGTATAACATCGCATAGCCTAGATTTCAATACCATAGGAAAGGCTGATATCGACTGGCTCTTCGACCCGGTCCGCTTCGGCTTATTCCTGGGCGAGATAAACGAAAGAAGGGGCAGCTCGTTAGAGCCGCCCCTTCTTTGGCCAATGGTTGCCGAGGTCCCCCACCATCCCCCCTCACCACCACACAAAGCCTCGCCTCGATGAACTTTCTTACCGCTACTCGAACTCGACCGTCTATAACTGGCTCACCGAGTTCTCAACAGGGACTTGTTGATAACCCGCGCAGCGGGGTCGCTGTGTGCCTGGAAGGACTGTGTGGCAGAGGCGCTCAATGACGTGACGCGGCGTAAAGATCGAGGATGTGGGTGCTGTCCGATTTGGACACTCAAGGCGGGAAATAGACCGGAAATCCGCTATTCTCACAGTACCCGAACAGAAGCCCCAATGAAGCCGAACCACGCCGCCGCGTTCGCGTTGGTTGGGTGATTGATATATTGGTTCGAGTTATGACTATGTGTTGATCGTCGGATCGTCTAATCAGGAGGGCCGTGAAATGATTTTCAAGGTTACCTTCGTTGACGGCTCGGTCGAGACGGTGCATGCGAGCAGCCCTGCAGAAGCCAGACGTTTCGCAATCCAAGAGTTTCGCGAGCGCATCGTTGTCAGAGTGCAACCAGCGGGATTAACAGACATGGTGAATCGGCACCCACAAACGCAAAAAACGCCGCGCCAAGGAAATTAGAACACCAC
>WNFC01038462.1_pt1 | contig 10939 bp, 18 predicted proteins | sample 5400541 | NCBI WGS metagenome assembly WNFC01 (sample SAMN13153342, study PRJNA577476) | soil metagenome | isolation source: 120 cm saprolite under Douglas fir tree site 2 hole 2 replicate 1 | place: USA:California | collected 2015-04-18
CGACCGTTGTTGAATTGTATCAGACAATTGTTCCGTCAACGATGGAGTCGGGCTAGGCCCCGACCATTTATGGGGTGTACGGCGACGTGTAGTGGTAACTACCTTCCGTCAACGACACTCCCGCGCGGCCAACTACTGAATGATAAGAGAAGTAGGAAGGTCCAGAAAGCATAAATGGTCGGGGCGTAAGACACGCGAACGAGTTGAGGAAATTTGGCACATTCAGTGCGCCAATCGTTTAGGCGATAGCCCTATAGCACCAGTCAACAGTATGCAGTACGGTAGGACTGCATCGTAGCTTGGCTTTATTGGTGAAACGACTAGGATACTTCGGAAACTCTTCGCCGTCAAAACTGGCTTTCTGCAGCCGCGGGCTCCCCGGTAGACCGAAGCCTGCCACCGATACAATGACGCGTTCGAGCTGTGCAATGAGATCGCGCTTGAGACGCTGGATGTGCCAACGAGGCGACGCGTTAGAGAAGCGCCGCAAGCTGATGGAGGCCTGGGCGGTGTGTAGTGTGAGGCGCCGAAATCGAGTAAGGTCATGACGTTCCAGCGCACCTTTAGGACGCGGCGATGAACTACGAAGAATTCGCGAAACTGCCAGATCGCGTAAAAATTGAGGCGCGGCTGTCATGGCTGGAATGGACGATGGTCGACATGCTTTGGTTGCTCATAAGCCTCACCTCATTGCTGGTCGGAGCCGTAGCTGCTTGGCTCACTAGGGAGACGATCGGTAACCGATCTTTGTGGCTCGTTATTGCCGTTTTTGTTTTGACCTCGCTTGTGGCAGGATGGTTGCTTAAGCGAAGAACCTTCACGGGGGCTCCGCCGCATATCGATTTGATCGATCCTTAAAGTGGCTTGCCAGTGCGATCCTGCGCGCCTGCTGTCCCGTCATGAGCGCCGTTCTTGTAAACCAACACCCGCGCAGCATCGTGCAAATGCAGAAACCTTGAGCCCTCGCGCGCGTATTGATCAAAAAATCTGGCAAAGTGCGCGTAGCGCGACTGTCGGGAAATGGGGAGACCTTCGTAAAAAGTAGGGAATCTGCTGACCGCAGCCGACACGCAAGTGCGAAAGGCCCTCACGGGGTATGGATTTTTAATGCAAATCAGCCCTTCGACCTCAGCCCGAGCTCTACAGGGCGGCGAGGCACCGATTTTAGGTTTGCATGAGTTTGCCTATTAGTCGATCGATCCCCGGCACACCAAGGATCTCACGGCAACCACAAAGCTAATCATTAGTCGATCGATCCCCGGCACACCAAGGATCTCACGGCGACCACAAAGCCAATCGCGGCGAACCAGGCTACTCGTTTCGCGGCACGCTCCACGCCGAGCAAAGATCAATTTCTTTCTGAACGCAAAAAAAGTGGCAGATCGCGGGATTCCTCATTGGCCGGAGAGCCCGCATCAGGTTCGGGTATTTTGTATGTCTTACGTTCCAGGCGCGCCCATCGCATCGCCTGGCGATAGTCACGGCAACGGAGAATCATTTCCTGGCCGCGAACGACAACCACGACATCGCAAATCGTTGAATCCGGATAACTCCGGATCGTAACTTCCGGCGGAGTGTGTTTGCCGGTCATCGTCGGATCTCTCTTTGCTCGAAGTAGTCTCTATTTGACTGTCCGCAAGCCATACCCCCGGTTCAATGACGAGCGTCCACGGTGGTTCCCGCAATGCGCATGTTGGAAGGCGCAAGGTGAATTTTCGAAGATTAGTGCGGTGGGGTCTCAGCCGGCGGCGCGTGGTCTCATCTATCGTGATCAGGATGCACCCGGACGTAAGGCCTGGTGGCGCGAATATTGCTCGCGGGGGTTCAATCCTTCGCCAAGACGTACACTTCACGAAGCTGCTTTTGAATCTGCTCGATTCGCTTGACGCAATTAGGGTGTTCTTTTCGGACGCGCTGGGCCGTCACGGCTGTCCAGCTCTCATCGCTTGGTACGATCGCAATCGGGATTGATCGCGGACAGTCATCAAACGACAATAGCTTCTCCCGAAAAGCGCAAGGCTGTGGTCGACGATTGCCTTTTTTCCTGGTCGGCCTGTGGGCTGTTGTTTTTTGTTGGTAGTTCAATCGGGGGAACCAGCCGATGATCGGTAGTGAACAAGACCAATAACGGAAACAGGAAACCAGCCGCCATGTTCAGCGGACACCGGCTTGTCAGATGGCCGTCCCGTCCGCACCCAATCATGGTACCCCGAGTCGCGGAAATTTGCGTAGATTTCGCCACCTTTTACGAAGGTGTCCCCATTCCCGATAGCCGCGCTAACTTTGCCCGATTGTTTTTTCGATCAATACGCGCGCGAGGGCTCATTTGCACGATGCTAGCGCGGGTATTGGTTTACAAGAATGAGGGGTCAGCAGACGCGCAGAATCGCACCGGCAAGCCACATTAAGGATCGATCAATTCGATACGCGGCGGAGCCCCCGTGAAGGTTCTTCGCTTAAGCAGCCATCCAACCATGAGCGAGGTGAAAACAAATACAGGAATAAGAAGCCACAAAGATCGGTTACCGATCGTCTCCCTAGTGAGCCAAGCAGCTATGGCTCCGACCAGCAATGAGATGAGGCTTATGAGCAACCAAAGCATGTCGAGCATCTTCCATTCCAGCCATGATAGCCGCGCCTCAATTTTTACGCGATCTGGCAGTTTCGCGAATTCACCGTAATCCATCGCCGCGTCCTAAATGTGAGCTGGAACGTCACGATCTTAACGTAAAAGGGGCCGGCCAGGAAAGATTTTACCTTCACCGGTGGGAAGGCGCACCGCTTGCCCGATGGCCGGAGATTCGAGGCGGTCGAGGCGCAAATCGAGCCATCAGGAAGAGAGCTCCGACTATCGAAAAATTCGGCAATATGACAAGTGGTAGACGTCCCAAACCAACAAATTTTTGACTGGCAACCCCGGCAAGCGCACCCTCAACCAAGAATGAACCACGGCCGCAGCCAGTCTAGCCTGAATGTCCGCCGGAGCTTGGCCCCAGCGCACAACGCGAATGGAATCGCTTAATCGGCGACCTCTCAAAACCTAATCTGATTACAAGTCTCGATCGCGCGGCGCTAGCGACTTATTGCGGGACTTGACGCATGGATTGCGAGCGTGACAACGCGGGACCGAAGCTTCTGCGCGTGCGCCATATATCGCGGCACGCCACATAATTCGTCGGCATGACCGCGGGCATCTATACCTATCAAACCGCAGCAGGTCCGTTCGGTGCGATTGTCGTTGGCTTCGTTACAGGCAGGTTCACACGCGTCGTCGGGCAGTACGCCTTCTCGGTCGCGCGCTCGCCCGTTCCGCCTTGTCCTTGGGTTGCTGTTCGCGCTTCCGGCGGCACGCGCCGGGTATGATGCGACCCTCGCCGTTGCAAACCTAAGTATTCCCTCGGAATGGTGGCGCGAGTCGTTCGCTATGCTTGGCGCCATCGCCGTCGGGAGTACCGCCTGGGCACGCGTGTCGATGCAGACCAACCCCGCTCTCAGACTGGGGGTTACACTCCGCCCCATTCAGCCGCCGAATGGGGCGACAACCACGGGCAGGTGACTCTGCGGGTCTGTCGGCTTGTGGTTAGGATCAGCGCAGATATCTGGCCGTCGTTCCTGACCGCGATGTCGCGTTCCTCTCTCACGCTTCGAGTGCGCCGGGTGATCTCATCCGCGGACTGCGATCCAGTGTGTCGCTGCGTGTGTTGTCTTCTGTCTGCGCGGCGAGAAGTGGTCACCTTTCTGCACGCCAGGTTTTCTTTTCCTTCGCCGGGAACGCGGAGCTTCTTGTGTGAGCCGATCGCTAGCTGTCACGTCGCCAAAATGCTGTTCAGCGTACGCGAACACCTGGCCTCTCATTGGCCTGACCTGGCCGAAGGGCGGCTACGCCTCGATCGCCTGAACCGCAATGGCGTCGGTGAGACTTTCTTCCCCTGGGCTTGCCACCCCGCGCGAAAGAGCGCGCGGGGACCCCGGTTCGCCCATTCCTCGCGAGGCAAGAAGGTCTCACCGACGCCATCCTCCGCTGCGCTGCGGCCCAAGCGGGTGCGGCGTCAATCGCCTTCAGCTTTCAGATCGCCATCGAGGCCGCGGTGGTCGCGGAGCTCGAAAACAGCAAGGAGAAGTGACATGGCTAACATCGGCTCTTTCAAGAAATCCGGCCAGGAATTCCAGGGCGAGATCATCACACTGAGCCTGCAGACCAAGGGCGTCCGCATCGTCCCTGAGACAGACCGGATCAACGACAACGCGCCGAGCCACCGGGTTTTTGCCGGTCGCGCCGAAATAGGGGCCGCCTGGTCTAAGCGCTCCACCGAGGGCCGCGATTATCTTTCGGTGAAACTGGACGATCCGAGCTTCAACGCTCCGATTTATGCCAACCTCTTCGACGACGAAGACGCTGAGACCTACACCCTGATCTGGTCCCGCAGCCGCAAGTCCAACGGCGACTGAACCAGGCCAGCGTGCGAACGCCCCGCTCATCCGAGCGGGGCGTTTTCGTGGGCACGCGACTTTGCCCGATTGAGACAGCGAGCCCGACCGGGGGTGAGTTTCCGTGATCCTACCCTCCACATTCAGAGGCAACGTTCCCGAAGGTATCGATAGTACCGCGCGACCATTCGGTGTTGCGCGCCCTTTGCCGATTCGTCGCCCGAATCGCCGTTATCAAGACCGCGCGAACCGAAGGTCGCCCGCAGCGACAGACGACAGCGGCGGCTGCCGCGTGGCAGGGCACATCAAGACGCGCGACTTGAGCTTGAGGACAAGGCGAAGCGGTTGCGGGAACCCGCCACTTGATGAGGGGGAGAGCCGCGCTGCCGGAAGTCCGGTCGCGCGGCTACCGCTGCTCGGGGGGCCCAGAGCGTTGCGATTTTCCGCCGATCCGGCTTTTGCGAATCGGCGGCAGACCCGTATCCGCGGCTCGCCGGGCTGTCACGCCGGAGGTCGCGGGTTCGAGCCCCGTCTCTCGCGCCATCATTTCAATGACTTAGCCCCCTTCGGGTTTTTGAAAAGTGTCAGGAGGACCGGCTCCCTGACACTTTTGTCCGGTTTTTGTTCTAATTTCTTCGCCCGATCACTCGCGCTTCGTCAAAACGGCGAACGCTGGGGACGTTCACCGGGTTGTAGGTTTTTCGCAGGCGCTTGTTCGTGGCGATGCTGTTCGCCATCTTGTTTGACTGATCCGCCTCCGACCCGCCGCCCGCATCGCCCTCTATGGCGCCCGAACGTCTCATGTCGGCAAGCTGGCGCTTCTCCTCTGAATTGATGGCCTCCCGCACGTCTCGGAAATCGTCCCCCAAGGTGTCCTTGGAATACGGGGCGCCGGAGCGATTACGAAAGATCGGCGCATTCGGGGCAAGCTCAACGCCCAACTTTTTGACGTAGGCCGTCAGGATGGCCAGAGACCACCGCGACAGCGTGGCGGCAGCCCCGCGACCGGTCTTCGCCCGGTCCAGCACGAACATCACACCCACGGCGTCGTAACTGCATTGTGAGGGTGTCAGAGTGCGGGCGTCGACCGGCGACAACATCGAGTCCCACCCCACGGCCATGCAGGCCGCTAGACCGTGATAGCCCATGCGCCAGGCGCGCTGAACGTGCTTCCGAACTTCACGCTGCTGCCAGGACGCCTGCCGCAGTTGTGGAGCGGTTTGCAGATGCTGAGGGTAGGGTCAGCATCAGCGGAGCAATAACCCATCGAGGCCATCTTAACCCACAGACTTCTCCAGACCTTGATGACACGGTGGCGCTCCGTGATGGATACGGTCGCCTCGATCGTCGGGAGAAGTCCGGACACGACTCCCGTCTTCTCATCCATCTTCAGGAAGTGCTCGGGCTGGATTGTCTTGGGATCGCAGTCGCCGAACGCTGGACCGATCCATTTCCAAGCCCGCGGCCAATCATCCCGGCTGCGCTGCTCGGCATTCCAGATCACGCCTCTATGTCGGCGTTCGGCTTCGCGCAATGCCAACGCGCGCTGATAGCCATCCCCGACACTGCCTTGAGCAAAAAGCGGTCGATCAAGTTTCTGCGGCGGCCGGAAGCCTAGGCGCACAGCATCCCATTCCGCGTTCAATTCAATGGCGCGCTTGCGGTCTTCGACGCTGGCGGCCGGGTTGCCGTCTGCGTCTCGATCAGGACCACCGCGCCCCATGGGGACCATGGTGAAGCCCGCGGCGCGCATTGTCTTGGTGGGACGCCAGCGCCAGCGACCCTCCAAGAATAGGAAATATCGGATGCTAGGCCGCATTAGTGATTATCCACTCCGCGATATTATCGTCCCGCTCCGAGGCGACCCGGCAGCCGGTAAGGCTCGGGCTGAAGGCGAAGGCGAATGATCCCCCGAGCACTGACATTGGTAGCTCTACTGATAGGCGCGACCGCTCCGGCTTCCGCACAAAACAAGTTGTCTTGGGGAGAGGGCAGCGCTCCGTGCAGCGATTGGACCAAAGAGCACAAGGCCAACTCCGCCAAGGGTAACATCTTTGCAAAGACGAGGGCGGACATGGATTTAATGGAGCGCTATATCGATCACTACTGTTTGGAACATCCCGCCGACTCCGTTGTCGGTGCCACCGACAGGCTTGTGAAAGAATTGATCGCACGTTAGCTAGGCGCCCGAGGCGATCCGGCAGCTGGTGAGGGCTGGGGCTGAAGGCGAAAGGCAAATGATGGCGCGAGCCGGCAAACGAAAAATAGGTACGTGGTCATACCGACAACAACGAGAACTGATCAAGCTTGCCGCCGCGTCGCAATCCCTGGAAACCATCGCCAAGCGTATGGGGCGGTCGACAGCCTCAATTCTCAGGAAGGCGGCCCAGTTGGGCATTTCGATCAAACGGTCGCCGCGTTGACCGGTGGCGAAGTGTGTTGGTCGCGCGAATTCGATGATCCGATTTCGCTGACCAACCCTTTGAACCGAAACGCCGAACGAACGTTAACTGATCGTAAAGACATACACTGGGGAAAGCGGAAGCTGAAGAGGGACCGATGACGACCGTTTGGATCTACGTCGATACCAGATACCGTGTTGGCGACCCCGGCCATCTCAAAGTTTTTGCCGATGAGCTTGCTGCGAACCGATGGCTCGAGGAAAACGACCCCGAAGGCGCCGCGTTTGAATATGATGTGATCGAAGCGGAACCGTAAGATGGTTCGGAATGCCGAAAGACCCCTTCGTCCGGCAGAAGTTCACCAAATTGCGTCAGGCCGCTAGAACACTCGCCGCTGAATACTTTGAACGTTACCCCAAGGATCGATACCTGACACAAGTTGAGAGCTGGCGCTATCTGCGGTCAGATAATATCGAGTTCACGATCAAGCGGCTACGCGAACCGATCGACTCCGATAAGCATCGGGGGATGAAATGATGGCGAGCGTCGGGATGAGATCGCCATTCACGCAAACGCGATCCAGCTCGCCGACCATCCGTTGTATTGTCGTCATAGCCGAACTGTTCTGCCCCCCTTTGCAGCTCGGCCGGCCCGACGCGCGCGCCTCCATTGCGCGTCGGGCTGCCCTCTGTTTCATCATCGCCGACGCGCGATCATCCTGATCATCCACAGCTCACCCCTGGGCGGCTTATCCGATGGTCGGTCGATCGTCTTTTTCAGCTGCTTCATGTGAAGCAGCCGAATTTTTCCTGGCCCTCTATACCGTGGTATCGCTGACACCAATCTCCGCCGCAATCGCCCGGTCGGACTTCTGCGGGTTCTCCGCAATCGCCGCCGCCGCGCGCTGCGATGCCGGAATCAGCGGCGCCCCGCAGTTGCACGCGGCATCGACAGTGGGGCAGGTCGCATCACGCGCGATTACACCTTTACCATCGCCCCGTCATATGTATCCTTTTGCTTGAACGTGAGGGCAAAACCATGAATGACCAGGCTTCGCCGGCGACAAGCCCGGCGGACGGCAACGCGCCCGCCGTGGAAGCGATGGAATTTGCCGATTTCCTGGAAAGCGTTCCACCGTCCCAACCGCGATCAGTCAAAAATCTGGGAAAACGCTCTTACTTCGAACTGCAGAGCTCATTCTGCATTGCACCAGCGAGATGTGCAACGGACCTCGTACCCATTGCAGGATGGGGACACCCCGGTTGTTCAAGTTGGTGAAGCAAAGAACATATACATCACCTACGTCTGCTCAAATTGTCGAAGCAGACAGAAACTGTATTCCCTCAATGTAAAGCTTGCGGACGATGAAGAATCAGGCGTGGCTTATAAGTTCGGAGAACTCCCACCATTTGGTCCCGTTACACGGACCAGACTATTGGACTCTGCTAGGTGATCAACGAGAGATGTTTCTGAAGGGGAGACGCTGCGAAAATCAGGGGCTTGGCATAGGTGCGTTCAGTTACTATCGGCGAGTGGTCGAACATCAGAAGGGACGCATCATTGATGAGGTCATTAAGGTGTCGGGGAAGATTGGCGCACCAGAGGAAACCCTAAAGCTGCTACGAGAAGCGAGAAATGAAACTAAATTCTCGAAATCAGTTTCGCTCATTAAAGATGCCATCCCTCAGGCATTGCTAATTAGTGGTCACAATCCGCTGACGCTCTTGCACAACGCGCTCAGTGCGGGACTTCATGAGGATACTGACGATGGGTGCCTTTCTCTGGCCCAAGCCGTCACGCCTACCATCGCCGGCTATTGCGCAAGCGAGCGACAGCGCGCCGCGGGCAGGCCGGTCACCGCGTTGTATTTCATGAGGATGGGACAGCTGTTATGCACATAGTAGCTGTCTTGTGTCTCGCGCGCGACTTCGGCCACGATCTCGGTCCGCAAGCTCGCCCAGCATTTGTCGGCGAGCACGAGCGCCGACTTGGCCTCGAGCGCATCGCCTGGCCAGTCGAGCCCGGCGATGACGGCGGTTGCAAGCTCCGGTGCGGTGCAAGCGAGTTCGCCGTGCGGCGCTTCGAACGCCATGGCGAAGAACGGCGCCGCGTTGCCATGGTTGAGCTTGTGGACGACCAGCGTGCCGGCGTCGCTCGCCAGCTTTGCGCTCATCGGCGGCGTATGGACGAAGCGATCGAGCCGATCGCGGCACTTCTGCAGCGCAGCCCCCTGCCGGGCGTCGTCGAAACAGCGGCCAAATGCGTCAAGTCCGATGGTCGAGCGCAGCGCCGCGAATTTTTGCGAGCCGCGCAGCGACGGAAATGCCGGATAATAGCGTTCGATCGCCGCCAGGCGTTCGTCGGGCGTTCCGCTCGACGCTGTGGCGAGGGGCGTCAGCTCGCCGAGCGCTGCCTGCTCGACCAACGCATTCCAGCGGTCGTCGCGCTCGGTCGGTTTCACCTCGGTGAGGCGCTGGCCGAGTTCATGCCAATTCTCGGCCGCCGCCAGCGCCTCGAGCTGCGCGAGTGCCTCGCTGGGCAGAGGCGCGCTGGTGGTGAGCTCCTGGGACCGCTTGGCGATGGCGGAGGGAAGCGCGACCGTCTGCACCGGCGGCGGCTTGGCTGTCGCGGTACTGTTGGCGAGGCCGTTCAAGACGATTTCGCCGACGATCTGGTCGTAATAAGCGGGGGTCTGATCGCGGCCGACGGTGGCCGCCATCTGCTTGACGTCGATCTGGGTGCGTTTGGCGATCTGCACCAGACTGAGTCCCGGCTCCTGCAACTCGCGGATAAGGTTGCGGCTGAACACGGAATTGGGGTCGCCGTCTCGTCCCGACAGCCTGTCGAGTGCCAGTTGCTTCGCGCCGGCGGAAAACAGGATGAACACGCCTTCGGCCGGCGTCATCGGCGCAAGCCCGCCGGGCCCCTTGAGGCCGCGGCCGCCCGGCCGCTCGAACGGGTTTTCGCGGCAGGCGTCGAGCACCAGGATCGTCGTGCGGGCGCCGCGCGCCTGCAGGCGCTCGACGATGCGTTCTGCCGGATAAGCGGCGTCGCGGAGCAGTTCCTCCTGGCCTTCGCCGACCGCAGGCGTGTCGATCGGCACCAAAAAATTCTCGCCGTGGATCTCGAAGCCGTGGCCGGCGAAGAAGAACAAGGCCATGTCGCCCGGCTCGATCGCCTTGTCGAACGCCAGCAGCGACTCGCTCATGGCGTGGCGCGACTGGTTTTCGGCGATGATCACGGAAAAATTCAGCTTCCGCAGCGCGTCGGCGAGGGCATGCGCGTCGTTGACAGCCGTCCTCAGCGCCGGCACGTTCTGGTAGGCATTGTTGCCGACCAGCAGGGCGACGCGCTTTTGCGCCAGTGCGGGCGGACTCATCAGCCCGAGCACGAGCGCCGCCAAGCCGAGTGTTAAGCCGAATTTTTTCATTCCGCCGTTCCCTGTCAAATCCGTGCGGCTTTTTTTAGTTACGCGCCCGGCGGCCATCGCATGCAAGGACAAGTTCTTCGCCGAGGCGTAACGATCGCAGCGACAGCGCTTCCTTCTCCCCTCCCCCCGCGAAGCGGTGGGGAGGGGTTGGGGGTCGGGGTGGTGCGGCGATTACTGAAGCTGCGGTTCCTGCGGATAGCGCCCCATCCCCGAGCCCTCCCACCACTCGCTTCGCTCGCGGGGGGAGGGGAGCGCATTGAGCGGAGTTCGGAGCGACTTGGCTAGCTGATGCCGTATTTGTCGAACAGGTCGGGCGCGAATTTCAGCCCGAGCCCGGGTCCGGCTGGCACGGTCATTTCGCCGTTGACCGGCATCGGCGGATTGTCGAACAGGCGCCAGGTCCACGGCATGTATTCGACGACCAGTCCGTTTGGCACGGCGGCGACCAGGTGCAGATGGATTTCCGGCAGCAAGTGGCTGGCTACAGGCTTGTTGAAGGCCTCCGCCATGCCGGCCACCTTCATCCATTGCGTCACGCCGCCGACCCGCAGCAAATCGATCATGGTGATGTCGACTGAGTGGTGCGACATCGCCTGCCGATGCGGCTCGATGCCCCAGAGATATTCGCCGGCGCAGATCGGCGTCGTCAACGCATCCGCGATCTTCGCGAGCCCCTGGT